>Ga0307517_10013986_pt1 | contig 10832 bp, 6 predicted proteins | sample 23_EM_MG_FD_194515 | JGI IMG/M metagenome (GOLD analysis project Ga0307517, IMG submission 194515) | Populus trichocarpa ectomycorrhiza microbial communities from riparian zone in the Pacific Northwest, United States - 23_EM | ecosystem: Host-associated > Plants > Roots > Unclassified | place...
ATTGAATTCAAAGTGGTGCACATGAGTTCTCTTTTGATAGTCTAGTGTGTGTCGATGACAGATCAACAACAAGGCTCTAACAACATTTAGTTTTATTTAATTTTTATATTAGACTTGATCATCATTCTCTTGGTTGCTTTTTTTGTTTTGTTTTGGATCCTTTTCTTAATTGATTTTTTTTTTAATTTTAGCCCTCAACATTTGATTTTCATTTTGTATGTCAAATTTGGTTCTCATTCTTTAAATTGTTATTTGTTTTATTTTGGATTCTTTTTGGATTGATTTTTTTTCAATTTCTTCCCTCGTCATTTTATTGATTGGAAATTTTTTATCGTGATTTGTTTTTTGGATTTGTCTTCTATGAGGTAATCCCGACCTCATGATTCGATTAAAGATATGGAAGAGTAGCTCGAGTTAACTTTGGTCTTTTTTTAGTTTCTTTGGCAGGTTAAGTCAGGTTGACTCAAGTTTTTTTTTTAATTTTTTTTTTCAGTTTTGTCCTTTAACATTTGGTTGGTTTTAGAATCAAAATCTATATATTTATTTTATTTGCTTTATATGGAGTTATTACAGTTTTATGACCAGGTTGTGGATCTACTTGGTTGACTCGGGTGGGTTGTTTTTTTGTCTTTTTGTAAATTTTTTATTTCAACTTCATCATTTGATTTACTGGGAATTAAGCTTTAGATTTTGTTTTTTATTTTTCTTTTCATGAAGTTATCTCCTTCTCATTTAATTTTTGCTTCGTTATTGAATAAGACAATGAAGACTTTCTAAGAACATTGAGAATATATATTTTCATTATATTGTCAAGTGTTTATTTTTTTTTATAGTTAATCATTGTTAATTTTTTTGTTTTGTTCAAAATCTACCATCATTATCTTTTTCTAATTATATTATTAAATTAATTTATTGATTCTAGTCGAGTTAGTGGCCAAAATTTCATTTTATTTTTATTTTTTCAAATATACTAGCCTTGCCTAAGGGTTTTTTTTTTTTTTTACATTAAAAAAATCTAAGTTGCAAATAGCACAACCCACAAATCCAATCATTATCTAAATGCTATAACAAAAAAATAATTATAAACCCATTATAGTAATATATATAACTATGCATTGCAAATCCGTCATAGATTCCCAAAAAATAATAAATTAATTTTAACTTAACAAAACCAATTCGATAATATTCTAATCATTTAGAAAAAAGAAGTAAAGAAGAACATTGCAAACATTTTAAAAGTTGTAATCATCACTTAACACCCACCTTTTTCTTCCTAACAGACCATATACCAATAAAATAAAGTATTTTATCATTATATAATTATAGCAAAACTGTAATCATGACTCACTTTATAAAAATCTTTTTCACATCAATTTTCTCCTTTTTTTTTCCAATTGGGACAGCACAACACAGCATACTCGTGGATCAGATTGCTACACATGCTAAGGTTTGAAGATCAAAAAGAAAAATGTTTGAATTAACAGCATATCAAATCACCTTAGAAAAAAAAAAATCTAAATATCCTAACCGTTAGTCAGTTACTCATTTGATGGATCCTCTCTTCCCACAGTTCAGGTAGGGTTTGAGGCTTTGAGCTGTCTTCTATAACACCATAGCTCTTTCACTCCCTCTATTCTCACTGTTATATCATCTCTCTCTCTCTCTCTCTCTCTCTGCACCTCCATTTTGCTAAGCTCACGAAAAGGATATAAATAAAAATGAGCCCTAAGATATGGAGATCTGCTTCCAGAGCTGCACAGTCTCTCCTCTCTTCAGCCTCTAAAAGCTCTCGCTTTTACTCTGGTAATATAATCCATTATCTTTTAGTTCTTTTACCATTCTATTATTCTGCTTCTGTTTTTATTTACCTGTTGTTTACATTTTGTTATTATTGCTGTTGTTCTTAAATATACTTGATTAGTTTTTTGAATTACTGAAATGTTTAAATCTGAATGTTACGATTTTTATTTACTGAAATGCTTCTGTTTATGTGCCTGTCTATCTTTTTTGAGTTGTTAATTAACATGTGTACGCAAGCGTATTAGAGATGGTGTAATTCTTTTGATTGAGGTTAATTTTTCTTTTTCTTTTTTTTCGTATTTAATTAGGCTTATGAATCAGGGTTTAATGTATTAATACTGTGATTTTGGTGAGCATAAGGAAAAGAAAAAAATAGAAATATTTTGATATTCTATAATCACTTTGGCTCTAATTTAATTTCGTGGTGGAAATCTTTTAATCTCTAATCTGCTTCTGCTTGGTCACTGTAAACATCAGCAACAAGAATTTCTATTTTGCTCCTCGCTAAGTTGTCAAAAAGGACATAACGCATGTGTTTATGGCGTTAAAGGCGATTCTTTTCTTGCTTTTTTGCTGAACTTTTCTCATCCCACAAACACGAATGTATGCTATATGTGTAGTAGAAAAATTTAATGTGAGCAGGATTGGAAAAGTTTTTTTTTACCCCTTATGAGTTGTCTTATTTGTAGAAGGGAGAGCTGTCGCAGCAGCAGTTTCATTCAGTGGAAAGTTGCCTTTCCTAGCTTCGGTTCATGGAAGGACTGGTTCTTCAAATGTGGCTAGGCAATGGATTTCAGGGGCTCTTGCATTTCCTGCCGCAGGTTTGGACCAAAAATACTGTACATTAATTTGGCCTCTTTAGTTTGTGGTTTAATATGGATTTTGCATGTCTTTTCGATCCAATTGGAATTTTGGCATGTATTTTGGCACATCATCATAAACATTTTCTCCTGGAGTTCCTGATACAAAAAGAAAAGAAAAAATGTTTTTTTTCATTTATTTGAAATTTTACTTATTTTCTTCGTACAAAAACATTGTGTTAGCTCTTCCATATTTCACCTGAAAAAAGAAAAGGAGTCTTCAGCATAGAAATGCATGAAGGAAGAGGAGACTTGTTCCTTGCTCAAGTTTTTTTAGCACAGTGACTTTCAGGACCTCTTCTAGAATAATCACTCCGTGCTTAGGCTTAAGCATGGTAACAGTTGAAATCTTAGGCATGGGACTTGATTGCTTCCCTAAATTTCCCCCGACATTCCAGCTGACTTCCAAAATGCATGAATATGTTAGTGCTATCATACATTCTCTGCTTGTCCTTTCACCAGTTTGAGCTTGTGGTCTCACGACCACCCAGCCATCCACCCTTCTTTATGACATCCATTTAATCTTCATTTTCATTTGGGAAGTTGTCTCTTGTGAAAATTGCTTGTCAAGCAATATGGAAATGTGGAAGAAGTAACATAGAGTTGGAGACACCTTATTTTTTCGTATCCTTGCCTATCTCACACCTAAAATTCACCTAAACAATGTAAAAAATGTCTTTCTTAGTGTGTGCTTAAGGCTGATCATGTCTATATCTCTTGAAGATATTGATAATTAAGGATGAGAGTCACCATTTAACAGTATGCTCTATGAATTATTTTTTGCTTGCATGATATTATTGATTAGTTTTCCCTCTTTTTAAATATTGATTTTGACTTTCCTTTCTTCAAATTTTTGCAGTTTATATGCTCCAAGAACAGGAGGCACATGCTGCTCAGGTAATCTAATGAGCATTTGATCCGTGTCTTTAACTGACACCTACTCACTGTGCATCTTTTCTTCCTTCCTTGTCATTCTGTTAATGTTCAATCTTCATTCTATATTCAGATGGAGCAAACTTTCATTGCCATCAAGCCTGATGGAGTGCAGAGAGGGCTGGTAAGATAAGCATCTGAATTTTGGCATCTTAAAACCCTATTCCTTGGCATCCTTCTTTAGAGTGCACTGATGCAATCAACTTAAACAGAATTTTGTTGTCTTACCTGTCTAGGTGGTAGCATTTGCTTCTCCCAGTGTTCTGATTGGGGCAGGAACTGCTTTTTGATGTGTAGGTTTTCTGACATGTATTTTTCTTCCAGATTTCAGAAATCATTTCTCGTTTTGAGCGAAAAGGTTTTAAACTTGTAGCAATTAAAGTGGTGGTTCCTTCTAAGGAACATGCTCAGAAACATTATCATGATCTGAAGGAAAGACCGTTCTTTAATGGTCTTTGTGACTTCCTTAGCTCAGGACCTGTTGTTGCCATGGTATGAAAATGGAAGAGCAGAATTTTTACCTCAATGCTTGATGTCTACTCTTGACATAATTGAACTCATCCAACTCATGCAGGTATGGGAAGGAGAAGGGGTGATCAAATATGGTAGGAAACTTATTGGAGCAACGGATCCTCAGAAATCAGAACCAGGAACTATCAGGGGTGATCTAGCCGTTGCTATTGGAGGGTAACTGAATTTAGTCCAAATATCTAGTTTTCTGGATCTTATGATATGTTACATGGAGCTCGTGATTGTATAGTATTACCTTGCGACTCTTTCACTTGATTGACCTTGTGTAATATTAGTGCTGTTGTGTATTTATTTATCGGGTAACTGACTGTGAAGTATTACGGGACCTGGAAGCCTGCATGATAGTCGTGTTTCATGTTTTTTAGTCTGTAATTGATTTGCATAGGCTAATCTTCCCCTGGTTTGTTTCATGTAGAAATGTCATTCACGGAAGTGATGGACCCGAGACCGCCAAGGATGAGATTAACTTATGGTTCAAACCAGAGGAATTGGTTAGCTACACTAGCAATGCTGAGAAGTGGATCTATGGAGTGAACTGATAAGTATTTTTTGTTTTAGCATCTCTCATCAGAGATCTAGGTCCCTCATAAAGAGTGGGATGGACATAATTGTTAGAATAAAATCATTTCTTGCTGAGAGGTGAGTGACAAAATTCCTTCGCTACGAATTACTGGCAATGTGAAATTTGATCATTAATGCATTCCACCTCATTGCCAATCATGGAACTTCTATCTGCCTCCATGTTGCTTATTTACTTCTAGTTAAATTTATCAAGGCACACCCTGTAATAATGCTTGGGGTTGCCAAGATGATCCTCCTGATGGTTCTTTTTTTACCTGACTTGCAACCCGGAAACCATCTGCTGGGGAACATTTTTCAGCAGAAAACTGTTGATTTCAAAAATATTATTTTAATATATTTTAAATAAAAATTAATTCAAAAAACAGCCTTTGCTGTATTCTTAAATATTATTGGTAACGATCAAGTTTTGTGGTTGAGTGTGCAACAATGAAGTTTTGAGTTAGAAAAGGCTGGTTTATGAGTGTATTTTTTTTTATTAACTTGGATGTTCGGATTAACTTGAACACATCTCGATTAATCTAATGAATTCTAAAGTTAATGACCATATAAACCTCTAGTAGCTATTATATTAACAACTACAAGACTCGAACTTGATATCAAAAAATAAATTTTTTAATCTCAAAAACTTTTGCTACTGGATATTCTGGTTTATGAGTGTATTGGTAACCGTGGTTCTTGTGCAAATAATGATTCTGAGAACTCAAAATCCCAAGCAAAACATAAATAATTCTGTTGGCCCGGCATATGCAATTGTTTCATGCTAACAAGGCGTTTACATAGTATGGGTTGGCTGATAAATGTCAATGATACTTCAAAAAAAGAAGAGAGATTAGGATCCGTCTGCCTGAGTTGCATTTCCTTTCTCCTGTTGAGGTTCATGCAAAGCAAGGATCCCCATAAAATATAATCCAACATCAGTCTCGAGGAAAAGTCATCAACACAGCAACCAAATCTCCTTGCATCTGCAATTTGATAAGCATTCAATTCCCTCGTTTTTATTTTTCTACTTTTATCTCAATTGGCCCCTGTTGTCCTACATGATAACCAACCAAATACAGCCGCATAAAGCCCCTGCTTTCCGTCCCTACGGCGCCGCACCGGATGGTTAACCCACGGAACCCCCAGAGGTGACGCAATAATTGCTTTAATTTCCACGCGGACTTGAAACATAAATTATTTCATTACCTGTTTTTAATCATTGCTTTAATTTGCCAATTAAAATCCGCTCTCTGTATATAAATATCCCACGCGTCTTCTTTATCTCCTATCTTTCCCCTCCTCTCGCAAGAATCCCCGATTTGTTTCCTCTTCTTCTAGAAACCCTAACCCGAGTTTCTCTTTCGGTTTTCGCTTCTGTCGACGATCCCTTTTAATTTCTTGCCGCAAATCGGTAACCACAGCAACCTTTACGCCTTGATTTTATACAGCATTGATCCTTTGACCTTTCTGTATACTTTAGCTATGCCATGCGTTTCTCTTGTTTGGTCGATTTGTTATGCCTGGCTGTGTTTTGGTCAACGAATGTTGAAATGCTACGTGGTTGTTGATTTTGTGATGATTATGTGCGAAGAGCTCTCGGTTTCCTTGATTTAGGGTTTTAGAATAACTAGAAACAGAGCCTTTTTTAAGCTTAAAAGATTGAGTTTGCTGCCTGGTTCTTTCCCTTGTTGGGGACATTTGGGCTGTTTTTTCTACCTTTTCTAACTTATGTTTTTGAATTTACAGACTTGTCCATGCTTTATGGTGTTATACATTTATTTGTCAGCCTTTCAAAATCTCTAAATAGTTGTATTCTATAAATGACTTTTTTTGTATCCGTGTTGCAGATGGCCATTAAACCACTTACTCATGACGAAATTGCAAATACAGAAAAGAAATTGGACATGCCATTAGGTATGCCAAACTGCCGTTTAATGATTTAACTTGATTGTGTTTTCTCTCTCCTTGTGAATGGACTTCTCATGGATATAGTTCTGCTTTGTTTTATTTTTTAGATGACATCATCAAAATGTCTAAAAATACAGCTAAACCCAAGAAGCAGCAAAGGGCTCCAGTAGGGAACTTTTCTTTTCTTGGAACATCTTTTGTCTCCTTTCTTAGATTTTCTAGATGTGATTGATGACATGTCTTTTAAATTCGGACAGATTAAAAATCAGAAAATGTTCAACAACCCTGCCCATGAAAAAGCTTTAAAGATGCGGCGTTATATGGACTCAAGGCCTTTGGTTCGGCAGGTTAAATAGCTGCTTCTAGCACTTGTTAGCTTTTCATTTATTTTACCTATTTTTACTGACCCAGTTATTGTTACTCTCAATTTGCTTTTAATTTGGTAATCAGGCTGCCTTGGCTCAAAGAAGGTCAAATTTCCAGAGGAATCAATTTCCTTTAACATCTGAGGCTGCAAGGAAGGCTGCAGTTGCTCGCTTTCGCAATAGAAGTTTTGGTCATAATTTCATGGCTAATGCAAACAATGCAAGGTATAATGCGATGCAATTTCACACTGCTCCTTTATATAAGAACACTGGTTCTGACTAGTTGGAATGATGTCAGCGGTGACAGGAAATCATCTTATCTTTTTGTATTGAATTGTGGACTTGTTGCTGGTTAATCTGATGAACTCTGTCCGCCATGTGGTCTTCTGCTTAATAGTTTCCTCACATAGTGTTGTGGATTTCTTGTATGTGACTGGTTGTGTTACAAGTGGCCCATTTGGAGTTATACTAATTATCGATGGCTTCAATTCACATCACCCAAATAGAATCGCCACATTTTGGATCTGGTTTGCCTGTTTCGATATGGATGTGTCATTTGGGTCGGCTGTAAAAAGTGGTTTGCATGTCATCATAGAGATTTTATTTGGAGATGGGCTATGAAACACGCTAAAAAAATGGATGTATTTTAAAACAGTAGACAGGCTTAACGGGTATGAAAAGAGAAAAGATGTCCAATCAGTTGAGGTGATTCTTGACCAGCAATTTTGCGAAGAAATTCATTCTTTGCATATGACTACTAGTGTTCTGTGAATTATTTCTTCACTGAACAGTTCTCTTCCTGTCTGCCAGCAGTGTTATGTGGATAGTTATTACCTTGTGGGTGTATTTCCATCATTTGGAGGGTTTGACTCGTGTTATCATATGTGGTCATCAGCTTCTTCTTACCACTGGTCTCTGCCCCTTTCCTTGTGCATTTAGGTTGAATTTCAACTGATGTGATTAGCTGTAGCTTACCTCACATTCTCAGTCTTCATTCTCATTAATTTTTTACTCTTTCCTGGGAATGGGTGGATAACCAATGAAGGTGCATATCCTTTGCTGTTAGAAGGTAGTGTCAAGGAGATTTGAAGTCTGGAATTTTCTTTCATTTTAGTCAATTTGATTGACTTCCTTGTTCTCGTCTCTTTGATCTCTCATCTGCTACATGCATGACTGGGTTTTGATCCAATTTTTGGTTTCTGAGATGGAGTTAACAGGCTTCTTGGTTTCAAAACATGGGACAAGTTATTGCTTGGAAGAATAAAAGTTGTGTTTTGGAATTTCTATGCTCTGAGTGATAAAGAGGGATGCAATGGACTGGATTTCTAGAATATGCCTTCTTTGAAGCTTATGTACTCTTAAGATTTGGCAGGAGAATCATTTCTTTACCAGCACAAGCTTTTCTGTGGCTTTTGTGGGTGATGGATAGTATTCTTGACCTGGGCCTGGAGTATTTTTTTTTATGGACGACACGAGAATTGGTCCTCATAATTCTTCAGATCTGCTGCCTGCGTTGAGGTCCTACCCTCAGTTTTTGCAAATAGCATAGACTTAAAAGAGTCCCAACAAGCTTCCATTACTTTGAAGTTTTCTTGAGTATAAAAGGAAAAACTGCTGTGAAGAATGTTCACTTTTTTTATTCATGTGACTGTTGTCTGCAAAAATGGTTTGTCTTAATTCTTAATTCAATGTAATTTGAACATTTATGTCAAGAATATCAGGTCTCAACCAAGTGGAATTTATCTCATGTGGTTTTCATAAGATCTGATTGATGGTGGTGCTAGCAGTTCAGAGTGGAGAGTATTATGTTGGATTCAGGTGCTTGATACTCATCCTGGTTGCAGAGTCATTTTTTATTGTTTCTGGATGCAGGGCTGGAGGTTTTACAGTCCAGAGGAGAGTTGCAAATGGAGGCTTTGCTATGAAGGTACTTTCTTTTCATCTCTTAGCTTCATTGGCTTTCTTTCAGGGTTTTCTTCTGTTAAAGATTCTATCTTTTTCTTAGGCAGATGCATTGTCACTACTAGCACCACTACTAGCACCATCACCTTCACCACTACCACTATTATTTTTGAAGTTCTTGCATCCCAAGTTGTGATTTTGTTAGATACATCTGCAGCCTATATAGGTGCAACAAGTTTTTGGGCAAGACATGATTAAACAACGCACCAGACCTTTTTAGGGTTGCTGTCCACCATTGGTGATTTGCTAGGGTGTGCAGCAGCGACAATAACACTGATACTTTGTTGTTAATGCATTGATATGATGCTGATGTTTGCCATCACTGTGCAGTCACCACCACGCCTGAATCAACAACAGCAGCAGGGGGATGGAGGTGCTAAGCAGAGGCCTCAAACATTGGACTCACTGTTTGCTAACATGAAGGAGCAGAGGATGAAAGTCTTGTCACGACGAAACAAAGTTGTACAACACAATGGCGGCGGCAGGCAGCCAAGGGTGCCATGGGCGAGAGGTCGATTCTGATACAAACTCTTGTAGTAGGTGTTTGTGGCGCTAAAGCAGAGTCTTCTGTGATGATGTCCTTCTCAGTTTCTCTGTGGACCCTGTTTGTTCAAGTTGGGGTGTGCTTCAGTTGCAGAACCTAGGGTTCCATAAATTTTCTTTTTGCTCGTCATCTTGAACTATTTTCAGCATGGTATTTTCTAGTGGCATTGTATATCAGTTGCAGGATATTAATGCAATTCATGCCTTCTCAGAAATTCGTAGTTGATCGTTTTTCCACCTTTGCAAGCACTGCTTAACTCGTTGCTGTCGAATGCATGGTTTTTGTCCTTCACTGCCTGGTGAATGCAGATATCAAGTCTGAAGATGGATGGATTTTGGAACTTTTTTTTAGAGATAATTGAGTTGTTCTGTTGTCGCTTTTACCTCTCCCTCCTGCAGCAAATTGCAATTACAATGACAAAAAAAAAAAAAAACACTGTTTGACCTGTGGTAATCTCTAATTGGTGCGCCATGTTTTAGTGATTTTTGCGGAGAGATGCTTGTTGACAAAGATTGAGAGTTTATGATAGGAAGCGAAAGCGAAAGCAATGTCTGTTGCTATTCCCTATCGAATCTAATGTTTACTTTCCCGTCTCCCGTTGATATTCAATGCTCTTGATTTGACGATCGCTTGGAATGCCAACCAGTTTAGTTACTGCCACCCTAGCGTCCCACAGCGTTTAGGCCCAGTAGCAGTTAGGTAGTGTTAGGCTTTGGTAAAAATTCTAAAAAAACTAATTGTTAAAAAAAAAAATTTATGTTTTTAAATTATTTTGATGTGGTGATTGTGATATAGAATAAAAACGAGATGACATACCCGCGTGCTGCCGCGGGTTTATAAAATAAATGTACTTGATAGTGTTATAATTGTGACCCAACGTTAGATAAGTAATAGAAATTCAAGGTATAATTGAGCAAATATTTCATGACGGAAAAAAAAGTTGTGTTGGTAATTAAAAACTTAGAGACTGAACAAAATGATATGTAGCAATCTACAATGTTTTGTGAGAAAAAATACAGTGCTTTCACCACATGATTTAGCTTTTCAGTTAATAAAAAGCAAAAAAAATTACAAAACTAAATTCTCTAGCAACTTAATATTAAAAAAAACTAACAAAGATAATTTTGGAAAGAAAAAAACCCATGAGAAAAAACGTTGCAGCAATTGACAATGTTTGTGAGGAAAACTATAGCACTTTTCCCAATAAAATAAAATAAAAAACCATTTAGAGAAATATTGTAGCAATCCACAGTGTTTTGTGAGAAAAATTACAACGCTTTCCTCATATGATTTAGCTTTATTGTAATTATAATTCTTAACCAACTCAGTATTAAAAAAAAATCGACAAATATAATTTTTGAAAAAATC
>Ga0307517_10013988_pt1 | contig 10832 bp, 6 predicted proteins | sample 23_EM_MG_FD_194515 | JGI IMG/M metagenome (GOLD analysis project Ga0307517, IMG submission 194515) | Populus trichocarpa ectomycorrhiza microbial communities from riparian zone in the Pacific Northwest, United States - 23_EM | ecosystem: Host-associated > Plants > Roots > Unclassified | place...
AAGCGAAGCGGAAGATCGTGTTGTCCGACGGCGTGATCCGCACGATCAGCGACGGCAGGAAGTCGTTATACTCGCCGTTCTTCGACAGCGGCAGGATCGTGTTGGCGTTCTGCAGCGCGAAGCCGACGATCGCGGTTTGGGTGTGCTCGTAGCGGATGCCGGGCGTGATGGTGACCGAGTCGCCCAGCGCCAGATTGGCCATCACGTAGGCGCCGAAGATCTTTTCGGTCAGGCTGAAGTCGGACAGCGTGTTGTTGGCCAAAGTCGTCGCGGTGTTGAGCTTGAAATAGTCCGGGTTGTTGAGATTGGCGGCGGTGAACGCCTGGCTCGCCGAGGGGTCGATCGACGGGCTGTTGAAATAGCATTGCCCGGTGTCGGCGCTGTTGGGATGGACGCACAGGCCGGGCGCCGCGATGCCGACGCTGCCTTCGGACCATTTGATGTTGCCGACGCCCCAAGTCGGATTGTTGGCGTCGAAGCTCTGGTCGGTCGACTGGTATTTGACGCCCGCCTTGAGAAAGCTCTTGCCGCCGAGATCGTAGGTCGCGTCGAGCTTGCCCTGCCAGATCTCCTGGATCGCGACCTGGTGCGAATAGGTATAGCTGTTGAACGCCATCTGGTTGGACGTGCATTCGGTGACCGGCGCCGCAGTGTAGACCTTGTCCGAGAAATCGAAATTCACCGCGCCGGGGTTGCAGCGAAATTGCCAGATCGGGAATTGATCGAGCAATTCGTTGTGGCTGAACGCCCCTGCGTATTCGAGCTTGAGCTTGCCGAGATCGGTCTCGCCGCCGGCGATACCGGTCGCGAACCACTTGGCCTTATAGTCGAGCCGCAGATCCTCGCGGCGCTGGGTGCCCGTGGTGGCGGTCCCCGTCAGTCCGTCGGGATTGAGCGTGAAGCCCGGGTTGAAATTAGCACCGGTGCCGGTGATCGCGGTGGTCGCGAAATCGAGGCGATAGCGCGGCCGGATCTCATTCTCGGTGAATTTCGAATAGATGCCGCGGATGTAGAATTTCTGATGCTCGCTGACCTTCCAGTCGAACGACCCGGTCAGGCCCTCGCGGCGGCGGTCGAGGCTGTATTCGGTATATTTGATGTTGTCGGGCACGCCGCCGCGCGCGAACCGCGCGTCGGGTCGCCAATTGTCGGGGTAGAAACCCTCCGAGACGAAATCGCGGTTCGAATAGCTGGCGCCGAGCACCAGGCCGAATTGCTCGTTGGCGCCGAACCGCGTCGCGATCGCCAGGTCGCCCTGGACCGGCACCTTGTGGTTGAGCTGCTGATAGCCGGCCTGGACGCTGCCCGAGAGGTTGAACTTGTTGGGGAAATCGAACGCGGTCAGCGACACCAGATTGATGTTGCCGCCAATCCCCTGGCCATCCATGTCCGAGGTCTTGACCTTGGCGACCTCGACCCGGCCGAGCAACTGGCCCGAGATGATGTCGAGCGGCAGCGCGCGCGTTGTGCCGTCGGTATTGCCGATCTGCATCCCGTCGAACGTATAACCGTTGAGCGCCGACGGCACGCCGCGGATCGCGACATAGCGGCCCTCGCCCTGGTCATAAGTGACGCCGACGCCGGCGAGATGCTCGACCACCTCGGCGACGTTGCGATCGGGCAGGCGGCCGATCTCGTCGGCGGCCGAGACGTCGACCACGCCGATCGCGTCGCGCTTGGCCTGGATCGAGCGAATCTGCTGCGCGCGCTGGCCGGTGACGACGATGTCGCCGGAGCCGTCGGCAGGCGGGGTATCCGATGCCGTTCCCGACGAGGCCGATTTGTCGTCGAGCGTCGATTGCGCTTGCGCATTGGTGGCCGTGCCGACCGCGAGGACGGCGGTGGCGGCGAGCAGGATCGGCTTCACGAGATTTCCCCCCAAAATGGATCGAGTCGGGCCGCCGATGAGCCCAATTCGCGTCAGTTGAGGGTCGTTTCGGGGTCGGATCGGGGACTCCGCGATGACAGGACGATGAAATCGCCGCATCGCAGCAATTGGCTGTGGATATCTGCGCCCGCTCCGGCCCGACCGCGAGGTTTCGCGTTGCGCCAGGAATCTCCATATGGAAGCCGATGTCCCGCGCTCGCGTCCTCGTCATGAACTCCGCGCTCGGCCCGCTCGACTATCGTGTGCCGCATGGCATGACGGTCGAACCGGGGTCGCTGGTGGTCGCGCCTTTGGGTCCGCGTCAGTTGCTCGGCGTGGTGTGGGAGCCCGAGCGCATGCCCTCGGACGCCGAGGTCGGCGACAATCGCCTGCGCAATTTGATCGACGTATTGCCGGTGCCGCCGCTGACCGACGCGATGCGGCGGCTGATCGAGTGGACGGCGGATTATTATCTCGCGTCGCCAGTGTCGGTCGCGCGGATGGCGCTGCCGTCGTCCTCCGCGCTCGAGGGCGCGCGGACGGTCACCGAATATCGCCCGACCGGGCATGTCCCCGAGCGGCTGACGCCGCAACGCACGCAGGCATTGGAGCGGATCGGCGACCGCCAGGGGCTGGTCCGCGAACTGGCGACGATCGCCGATGTGTCAGACGGGGTGATCCGCGGGCTGGTCAAGGTTGGTGCGATCGAGGCGGTCGAGGTCGATATCGACAGCCCCTTTCCGCTGCCCGATCCTGATCATGACGTGCCGGTGCTGTCGGCCGAACAGCAGATCGCGGCAGACACGCTAACCGCCGATGTCGTCGCGCACGCCTTCAAGCCGACCCTGCTCGACGGCGTGACCGGATCGGGCAAGACCGAGGTCTATTTCGAGGCGATCGCCGCCGCGATCCGCGCCGGACGCCAGACCCTCGTCCTGCTCCCCGAGATCGCGCTGACCGAACCGTTCCTGCAGCGCTTCACCGCGCGCTTCGGCTGCGAGCCGGTGGCATGGCATTCGGGCCTGCGTCAGTCGCAGCGGCGGCGCGCGTGGCGGGCGATCGCGACCGGCCAGGCGCTGGTCACGGTCGGGGCGCGATCGGCGCTGTTCCTGCCCTATTCCAATCTCGGCCTGATCGTCATCGACGAGGCGCACGAGACCAGTTTCAAGCAGGAAGAAGGCGTGCACTACCATGCGCGCGACGTCGCGGTGATGCGCGGCAAGTTCGAGGGCATCCCTGTCATCCTCGCCACCGCGACTCCGGCGATCGAGACGCGCCAGCAGGTCGAAATCGGCAATTATGCTGAGGTGAAGCTGCCCGGCCGCTACGGCGCCGCCGAAATGCCCGATATCGAGGCGATCGACCTGTTGCAGGACCCGCCCGAACGCGGCCGCTGGATCGCGCCCAAATTGGTCAACGCGATCGACGAGACGCTGGCGCGAGGCGAGCAGGCATTGCTGTTCCTCAACCGCCGTGGCTACGCGCCGCTGACCTTGTGCCGGGCGTGCGGGCATCGCTTCCAATGTCCCAATTGCACCGCCTGGATGGTCGAGCATCGGCTGGTCCGTCGGCTGAGCTGCCACCATTGCGGCCATGTCATGCCGACGCCGCGCGAATGCCCCGAATGCAAGGAAGAGGATTCGCTGGTCGCCTGCGGCCCCGGGGTCGAGCGCATCGCCGATGAAGTGGCAGCCTTGTGGCCCGAGGCGCGCGCCGCGATCGTCACCAGCGATACGATCTGGTCGCCGGCCAAGGCCGCCGAGTTCGTCAACCGGATGGAAGCGCACGAGATCGATATCGTCATCGGTACGCAGCTCGTCACCAAGGGCTATCACTTCCCCAATTTGACATTGGTCGGCGTGATCGATGCCGACCTCGGCCTGGGCGGCGGCGACTTGCGCGCGGCCGAGCGCACCTTCCAGCAGATCATGCAGGTGGCGGGACGTGCCGGGCGTGGCGAGAAGCCGGGGCATGTGTTTATCCAGACGCACGACCCGAAGGCCCCGGTAATGGAAGCGCTGGTCTCGGGCGATGCGGAGGCCTTCACTGCCGCCGAGACCGAGGCACGGCGCGAGGCCGGCGCGCCGCCATTCGGCCGCTACGCGGCGATCGTGGTCAGTTCGGAGGATCAATCCGCCGCCTATGACATCGCCAAGCTGGTGGGCCGCACCGCCCCCAGGGTCGAGGGGATGGAAGTCTATGGCCCCGCCCCTGCCCCGCTGGCGATGCTGCGCGGCCGCCACCGCTATCGCCTGCTGGTCCATGCGCGGCGCGGATTGGACGTTCAGGACGTCATCCGCGCCTGGCTCGGCGCGCTCGACTGGCCGTCCAAAGTGCGCGTCATCGTCGACGTCGATCCCTATAGCTTTGTCTGAAAGCCGCGATAGGATCACCGCGAACGACGGAGGTCGATCGGGGGGAATATCGATGTTTCGCAAAGTACTGCTTGCCGCAACCGCACTCGCCGCCATGCTGCCGGGCACCGCCTACTCAGCCTGGTACAAGGCCAGTTCCGAGCATTTCGTTGTCTATGACAACGACAGCCCGGAAAAGGTCAAGGCATTCACCGAGAAGCTCGAGCGCTTCGAAAAGGCGATGAGCGTCTGGCACGTCGCGCCGCAAAACAAGCGCGGACCTGCGTCCCGCGTAACCATCTTCGTTGTCGATGGCATAGGAGAGATCCAGAAGCTGTCAGCCCCCGGGGTCGCCGGCTTCTACAACCCCCAGGCGAGCGGCTCGGTCGCCTTCACGCCGCGCAGCGGCGGCGATCTGTCGGCCCAGGCCATCCTGTTCCACGAATATGCGCATCACTGGATGTTCCTGCATTGGGCCGACGCCGGCTTCCCCTATTGGTTCGTCGAGGGTTTCGCCGAGTTGCACGCAACGGCGATCATCGGTGCGGATCAAAGCGTCACCTTCGGTGCCAACCCACTATACCGCCGCTGGACCGTTGGTAATTCGGCGCTGATGCCTGCCCCTGACCTGCTCAAGGCGCTGCCTTCCGACAAGATGTCCTATGGCAGCCGGGACGCGGTATACAGCCGCGGCTGGCTGCTGGTTCACTACCTTACGTTCGACCCGGCCAGGCGTAAGGACCTTGCTGCCTATATCGGCGCGATCAACGACGGGAAACCGGTCAACGAAGCGGCGCGCTTCATCGGCAACCCCAACACACTCGACGCCAAGATGGACGTCTGGGCCAAGCAGTCCCGATACCCGTCGGCGCGGTTCACCAAGGACGAGCTACCTATCGGCAACGTCACCGTGACCCCACTAAACGCCGGGGAGGCGGCGATCATGCCCGCCCTGATCGAATCTAAGGCGGGCGTGTCGATCAAGGATGCGGCGAACGTCGCTGCGATGGCGCGCCGTCTCGCCGCTGCCTATCCCAATGACGCCGCCGCTCAGAACGAACTCGCCGAAGCGGAGTTCGATCTCGCTTCGGTTACTTACAAGGACGACGATCCGAAGGCGCTTCCGGGATTCGCGTTGGCCGAGGCCGCGGCCGATCGCGCGATGGCGGCCGATCCCAAGTCGATCCACGCGCTGATTTACAAAGGCCGTGCCCAGATCGAGATTGCCGCACGCAACAAGGTCACCGACACCGCCAAATGGCAGGGGATCCGCCGCTGGTTCCTGATGGCGAACAGGATCGACACCGAGGACCCCGCGCCGCTCAGCGAATATTATAAAAGCTTCGTGAGGGCCGGCCAGAAGCCCACCGATAATGCCGACAAGGCGCTGATCTACGCTTACGCGCTGGCCCCCTATGACGGCGAACTCCGGCTGGCGGCGGGACGCGTGTTCCTGCAGCAAGGCAACCTCAAATATGCCAAGGTGGCGTTGGCGCCGGTCGCCTATGCCGCCGAGGAGAAAAAAGTCGCGGCCAAAGCACAGAAAGCGCTTGCCGCGATGGACGCGAACGATGTGCCCGGCGCGATCAAGGCGCTGGAGGTAAAGGACGACGACAAGGACAAGAAGGGCTCCTGATCGGACACATAGCGGCGATCAAGCCTGTATCTCGCTCGCGCTTTCTGCCATGGCGCGGACATGATCGTGAGACAATTACGATGATCGCCGTTCGGCGACTGCTGGCGCTGTTGTCGTTGCTGGCGGCAGCAATCGTTGTCGCGGCACCCGCCCGCGCCGACGACATCGCCGCGGCATCGCGCAGCGTCGTGCGCATCGTGACGATCGCGATCGTCGATCAGGAAGTGGTCGGGTTCGGCCATGGATCGGGCTTTGCGGTCGGGCCCAATCGCATCGTCACCAACGCGCACGTCGTCGAGCTCGCGCAGAAATACCCCGACAATGTCGTCATCGGCGTGGTGCCCTCCGAAGGCAGCAAGTCGTACCAGGGCCGCGTCGTCGCGATCGACACCAAGCGCGACCTCGCGCTGATCGAATTCACCGGTGGCGCTTTGCCGGTCGCGACATTGTACACCGGACCAGCCGATGAGAGCATGGGGCTGGTCTCGCTCGGCTATCCGGGCAATGTCGATTTGGCGACCGCGCAATCGGCCGCGGACTATATCAAGCCGCTGGCGCCGGTGCGCTCCGAAGGATCGCTGTCGGCGAGCCGCAACATCGACGGCATCAACGTCCTGTTGCACACCGCCAGCATCTCGCGGGGCAATTCGGGCGGGCCGCTGCTCGATCATTGCGGTCGCATTCTGGGAGTCAATTCCGCCATCACGCGCGGCGAGGAAGGCGATGCCAGTTTCGCCTTTGCAATCGCCGAAAGCGAACTCGCCGCCTTCCTGCGCGCCAATCGCCAACCGTTCGGATCAGTCGGCAATCCGTGCATGAGCTTGGAGGCGCGGCTGAGCGCCGACGAAGCAGCCGACGCCGCCGCGCGCGAGGCGGCCGATGCGACGCGGCGCGACACGGTTGCGCGCGATCAGGCGAGCCGCCAGCAGGCGATCGAGGCGGCGCGACTGAACGCCGAGCGCGCGAGCGAGAACGTCATGGCGATCGCCGCGTTGTTGCTGGTGCTCGGTGCCCTCACAGTCGGCGGTGGTGGTCTGCTCTATTCGCGCGGACGCCAGCGCGAGGCGGTCTGGGCGGGGTCGGCCGGCGGCGTGCTGATCGTTGCCGCGATCATCGTGTTTCTGTTGCGCCCGAGCGAGGAACCGATGCTGCCGCCTGGCTTCGCCGTGCCGGTCGCCACCCCGGCGCCACCTGCCGCGCGCCCGCTGGGCAAGATGGTCTGCAAATTCCAGCCCGACCGCAGCCGCATTACGGTGTCGACGGGCAACGACGTCAACCTCGACTGGGGCCAGGACGGCTGCGTGAACGAGCGCACGCAATATGCCGACGACAACGGCAAATGGACTCGCGTGCTGGTGCCCAACGACGAACAGAATGTCTCGGTGCTGCAATTCGATCCGGAAACGCGGACCTATACCAGCTACCGCTATTTCCTGAGCGCGACGCAAATGGCCGCGGCGCGCAAACTGCGCGCGCAGAGCCCGTTAAAGCAATGCAGCACCGATGCCGGCGCGCGCAACAATCTGATGGTGCAGCAGCAATCGATCCGCGCCGCGCTGCCGACCACGTATAGCGAGAAGCTGGTCTATTCCTGTTCGGCGGCGCCCTGACGGCGCGCGGCTAGTTGACCGTATCACCGACATCCAAGGATGGCGGCGTCCGTTTCCACGATGGCGGCATGAACTGACCCCGCCGCCAGGCGACATAGAGCAGCACGAGCCCGAAGGCGGTCGCCACCACGATCGCGGGAAGCGATGCCTCGGCGCCGAACGCGCCGCCGGTCAACAGATCGGAACCACGGATATCGGGCCGCAGGACGCCGTCCATCTCGCCGCCCGAGACTGGGATGCCGTAAATCCCGCCCTGGGTGAAATTCCACGCGGCGTGCACTCCGATCGCCGCCCACAACCGCCGCGTGATCATGTAGATCGCGGCGAGCATGATCCCGGCTTCGAGCATAATCGCCACGGCCGCGAGCAAGGTAGCATTGGGATTGCCGAGATGAAGCGCGCCGAACAGGGCCGCCGACAGGCCGAGCGCGGCCCAGGTACCGAGCCATTTCTCGGTCAGCCGAAAGAAGAACCCGCGGAAGAATATCTCCTCGGTGAACCCTGACAGGATCGCGACGGCGAGCGCAGGCACAAGCACGCTGGCATCGCGATAGCCGATCACCCGATAGCCGCCGAACACCGCGATCACGCCGACGATGAGCGAGAAGATCACCACCCCGGTCACAATCCCGACAGGCAGTTCGATCCCCGCCGGTGCGAGCGAGAACTCGCTCGCGGGGCGGCCTTCGAGGAAACGACAGAAGGCAACATAGACAGCTACAAAGATCGCCGCGACACCGCAGGCGAACACGACTGCCCACACGCCATTCTTGTGCGGTGGAGCGATATGGCCCAGCCCGGACGACAACGCGATCGCCAGCACCGTCGCACCAATCGAATACAGCAGCAGAAACCCCGGATGCCGCCACAGTGGCTGTTTCACCTGATCCATGCCCGTCTCCCTTTGCGGCGAACGTAACGCGACCGGTGTATTATTCAAGCAAAGCAGACGCGTTGGGTTGACGTCGGGGCCTGGCCCGCGAATGCTCCAGTGGATCAACGGGAGGGATAAAGATGAAGCGACTGGGGCTGCTTGCCTGTCTGGCATTGATCGGCGCGGCTGACGCACCCGCGTCGCCGGTGGTCATTCCGGTGACCGTCGCACCCGCGCTGGGCGATCATTTTTCCGGGCGGCTGCTCGTCTTCGCCGAACCGGCCAAGCCGGGCGCGAAACCGGCGACCGCGGTCGACTTCTCGCCGTTCGAGCCGACTGGCGCGTCGATCGCCGCGCGCGAGGTGAGCGACCTCGGCCCCAACACGATCGCCCAGATCGACGGCGAGACCGACGCTTTTCCCGCGCCGCTATCGAGCCTGCCGCCTGGCACCTATCGCGTTCAGGCGGTGCTCGATCGCAACCACAATTACAATTATGGCGGCCGCGACGCCGGCGACCTGGTGTCGAAGGTGGTCGAGGTCACTCTGCCTAGCAAGCTGCCGACGATCGCACTCGACAGCATGGTGCCGGCCGATGACCCGGCGGCAATGCTGGGGCGCCTGTCGCCTGAGGAACGGCCGCGAGTCGAAGCGGCCCTCTCCCAACTCAAGCCGGTCGAGTTCCAAAGCACGGCGCTCACCGCTTTCCGCGGCACGCCGACATCGATCCGCGGCTGGGTCGCGCTGCCGCCCGGCTATGACGGCAAGGCCAAATTCCCGACGGTCTATTCGGACAGCGGGTTCGGCGGAACGCTTGCGTCGGAGCGGATGCAGGGCGCGCGGATCATGGCGATGATGGCCGATCATTCGCTGCCGCCGATGATCTGGGTGTTCCTCGACCATAGCGGCGCGACGGGCACCAATGAATTCGCCGATTCGGCCAATAACGGCCCCTGGGGCAAGGCGCTGACCGACGAGCTGATCCCCGCGCTCGAACGCCAATATGCGATGGACGCGACGCCCAGCGGGCGCTTCCTGACCGGGCACAGTTCGGGCGGCTGGTCGACGCTCTGGTTGCAGGTCCGCTATCCCAAAGTGTTCGGCGGCAGCTGGCCGACCTCGCCCGATCCCAGCGACTTCCACAACTTCACCAATATCGACCTCTACGCGTCAGGCGCGAACTTCTACCGCGACGCCAAGGGTCAGCCGATCCCGCTGGTCCGCGATCACGGCAAATTGATCGCGACGATGGAGCAGTTCGCGCGCGCCGAGGCGGTGCTCGGCCCCTACGGCGGCCAGATCGCCTCGTTCGAATGGGTGTTCAGCCCGCGCGGCGCCAATGGCCAGCCGGTGCCGGTGTTCGATCGCGCGACCGGCAAGGTCGACCCCGCGGTGGTCGCTTATTGGCACGACAATTACGACGTCGCGAATATCATTACGCGCGACGCCGCCGCGCTCCGACCCGATCTCGACGGCAAGATCCACCTGACCGTGGGCACTGCCGATACTTTCTATCTCGACGGCCCGGCGCATCTGCTCGAAGCGGCGATGGCCAAGGCGCGGATCAAGGCGAGCTTCACCTATATTCCCGACAAGACGCATTTCGATCTCTACGTCCGCGGCAACGACAAGATGGCGCTGATGAAGGACAATGCCTGGGCGATGTACGCGGTGGCGCGGCCGGGGGCGAAGCGGCCGGCGCCTTAAAAGGCATCCGCCTCACATAACCGTCATCCCCGCGGCAGCGGGGATCCATCTCCCACATGCGCCACAAACGCGCCGGTGCGATCGTGGATAGCCTTGGAGATGGGTCCCCGCTTTCGCGGGGATGACGACAGTATTTACGCCCGGTCGATCCGCGCCGCGAAGCAACCCGGCCGGGCATTGTAGGCCTGGAGATAGGCGACGTTCGGATCCTCCAGCCAAGGCTCGATCGCCTCGGCCAGCGCACCGCCGTCGATCACATCGCCCTTGAGCAGCATCCCTTCGGCATCGAACGCGCGCAACGCGAGCAGGCGGCGCGAGAGCTGTTCGGGCACCGCGTCGCGATATTCGGCCGCTTGCGCCGCGCCTTCGCGGACGAAGATCGCGTAGGTCGCGCGATACGGGCTGTCGACCGGCAGATGCTGGTAGTTGATCAGGATCAGATCCTCACCCGGCTCGGCATCCTCGAGCGTCACGCGGCACGGAAAACCCGGCTTCTCGTCGGCTCGCCGGCGCACTGCGCCGAACGCGGCGAGCTCGCCGTCGCTCAGGCCATAGAGCGGTTTGAACGGGGTGGGGTCGAGCCCGCGGATAACATACGCCATTACTTCACTCCCTCACGATTGAGCAAAACAGCCTTGCGCTCGACGCCATAGGCATAGCCGCCCATCGAGCCGTCGCTGCGAAGAGCACGATGGCAAGGAATCACCACCGCGATATGGTTGGCGCCGCACGCACTGCCCACGGCGCGCACCGCCTTGGGGCTGCCGGCGATCGCGGCGAGTTCG
>Ga0307517_10013989_pt1 | contig 10831 bp, 14 predicted proteins | sample 23_EM_MG_FD_194515 | JGI IMG/M metagenome (GOLD analysis project Ga0307517, IMG submission 194515) | Populus trichocarpa ectomycorrhiza microbial communities from riparian zone in the Pacific Northwest, United States - 23_EM | ecosystem: Host-associated > Plants > Roots > Unclassified | place...
ACAACGCCACCGAGGGTCCAACGGAACGGAATAGAGGGAACGTTCTGCTTTGTTTCCTCTGCAACGGGATACACTAATACAGCTTCACTGTCTGCGATCATCAACAAGAACAAATGCGATCATGGCCGATTCTGGGGGAAGAGTTCATCGAAACGGATGGGGCAGTGAAATACCTTGAGTTTTTTGTCATAATCCGTGTCCTGCTTACACCTCTTGAAATATTTGATAGGTATCGTAATCTTCGGCCGAACCATCTCGGGAGTGACCACGACATAATACTTTTTGGCCCCCGGGGGGAAACGCATGGCATCAACCATTTCCAAACCTCCCATCTTTGTTTCGTGTATTTCTCGGGCTCGTGTCATTTGCAACATGAGGAGGATGGGCGACGTGCGGGAGTCAGAACGGGCGAGAACCAACGAATCGACCGCCAGGAAGTTGAGGGATTCGGGACGGTAGTACTTGTCAAAATTGAGCTCCATTTTTCGACCAAGTCTTCTTCGGTTAATTGAGGCAAGTTGACCTCTTCCGGCGTATCCCGATCCGTGTCGTATTTATTGTAGATGAGGTTCACCGGCCCTTTGCTGGAGCGAAGGATGGGGAACAGGCGAATGGTTCTCCCGGCGCTAAGCAGCTCGTGCATCCGGGTTTCGAAGGTCCACCCAGCAGGAGTGGATAAAACTTTGCTGCCGCAGAACAGTTGATAGAAGTCTTCTATTTCATCGATTCGAGAATGGGCATGCCTCTCCCAGACTAACCTGGCCACGCGCCGCGCCGCGAATTCCACACGGTAATAGCAGTGATCGTGTGTGGGCCACATGGTGGTAACGAAGTGGGATAAATCGTGGACTCCAGGGTTGTGGAATGACATTCGTAGTTGACTGGGCGATATTTCGTTTATTGCTTTCTGGAGGAGGGTGTCGTAATCGCTCGGCGGGCGGGTCGAATAATCAACCAAGGCCCTGGGAGATGTGCTGAACTCATAATAAAATGTCTTGAGTTGAACTTCTGTTGGCTGATTCTGGAAGAATGGGCGACTACAGGAAATGTGAGTGTTGTGGATTTCTGGAGGTTAGATCCACATACGCTTGGAGAACTTCCGAAATGGACCATGGAGTCATGTAGAACATACGGGGAGAGGCTGTTGTGATCACGTCGGAGTGTTCGGAATGAGGGGACATTGCATTGACAACAAAAAAGGGCGATTGATACGTGAAGAGGGGGGAGGGTTTCGGAAGGGCAGGGTTTAAGTCAATGAGGGCCCAAATGCGATTTTTCAGCTTCTCGACAGCCAGGTAAGACATCCGGTCACCAAGCCTTTCGAGCTTGGTGACGCCGCTACCGTTGAAGAGGAGCGCATATTCACTGGTAGATTGGTATACCGTGGGAAGCCCAAGCGCAAGACGGCGCATGAGAAGCCAATGCAAGAAAATAGACTTCCCTGACCGAAGATCAGATTCTGCGGGCAGTGGAGAAAGAAAGAAACAGACCAACGCCAGGTTGTCCGGAGACCACAAACATATTGAGGGATTCGCTGGATAACACAGCTTCTCTCTCGGCTTCAAAATACTCGGATCGTACTAAGATGTTCGAAATCTTCGAGAAGAGGCCTTCGGGGAACGTTGCAACAGTATGCTCCTTAGGGAGCGTAACAGCTCCCACAGGGATGGTATTGTCTCTCTCGACAACATGCTGCGTCCTCTCAGAAATATGTAGTCCCGCCCCCCAAAGACTAGCTCTGATCCTTTTCCAGGTGGTGTACGGACCATCTTCGAAGCTAGTCCCCTTGGGAAGTTCGCGAATCGCCTTCTCCTGCTCGTCAACGTGCACGGTGAGATCGTCGAGTGGCATAATAGGCGAGGACGGGGGGGACAGATGTGAACAGGGGATGTCGGTCACATACTTATATGCAGGTGCGATCCCCAGAGGAAGTCCAATGTTGATAGATTTGACCCTGAATGGCTCCGAAATTGTTTGAATGGGTCTCAATATGTCTTTCGTGTGGTTATAGACAGTTTCAACGTAACTTCAATGAATTCGGAACATGCGTTGTTCAAAGCAAGCTCAGCCCGATTTCAGTCGGGTTGAGTTTGACGTAGGAGAGAAGGCGGGGTGCCGATCGAGGAAGCGGCGTTCCCCTCCCCCCCGTTGGACGTGGGTGCCGTGGACAAGCGATCTGTGCCGTCCCGGTGAAGGCCACTGTCTCAAAATTATTGTACTCGCGAATAGGGACGGCACCAGGAAAAAGGCAGGCAGGGAGGACACACGGACTTGCGATCAGATCACTGAAGCTTTGGCCCACCACCATGTGCCGCGAAGCGTCACCGTGTCCTTCATCGGAGTCCTACGCCGCTTCGTCATTCGGTGACAAGCTACTTGTTTTGGGAGGAAGCGGTGGCGACTTCGTTTATGACGTGAGCTGCAGTATGAATCCAACCGTGATATTCCTGTTAACCCCTGTGATATGTAGTTCTACATCAGTCGTGGGTTGAACCCGTCGATCCGCTCCTTCGACCTCAAGTCATCTAATGAACTCCGACCTGATCTGAAGATCTGATCCTTTGGGCACCCATTGACATTAGTATGGCTTGCAAGCAGTACATTCGATGCAGCGGCTCTTTGATGGATTCTATGATTCTCATCCTTGGGTTCCGTCGTCACCGAGAGCGGGTTCGGCGATCACTACGGATGCCGCGAGCCATCCGACATTCAAGATAAGGCCGCAAAACCCGTTCCACGGGAGAGAATTCATCCTCTCCCTCTACCTCCAATTTCGTCATTGAACATGCTGGAGGTAGACCCATCCACGAGCCCTTGACTACGGTGGCGTCTGTCTCTTCCTCTCGGGCTGCGACATCAAAAAGCATACCATGATCCACTCTCTGTCTTTCACCATATCCGAGCGAGACGTGGCCAGCTCTCTCAGCAAAGACCCCGGAACGAATTGGCTCACCCGCTTGCTTCTTCCCCCCAGGCTCGCGATTGTGCTCCGGCCAGCGACACCCGTTGTTCTCCATGGCACTCCTGCTACTCTCTTATAATAAACACCTTTCCCTCCCTTTCAGACACAGGCTATCGTCCAGGCCGAAGGCTCCCCACCTCCTCTACCACGTCCCCTAAGCTAGCCTCCTCCAACTGGCCCGGATAACTCCCCTCCCTGGTACCTTTCGAAGGATTCTCTGACCGTGGGGAGGATGGGCAAAGCAGTCGCCGTTCCTCCCCCGCCGCTCGGTTGGTCTCTCACTGTCCCCCCTGCACACCTGACCCACTCGTCCGACCGGCAACATTCTGGTGGAGAGCAAACAAATCCGGGGCGTCCGACCCCTCATACTCCCCTTCATTTCACCTCATCCGTTGGTCTGCGTTCGTTGTCGCTGGTCTCAACCTCGACTACTCATTCGCTGGCTCGGCCACATTCTCCGTGGAGTCGAGGATCCTCCGAGCCAGCCTTTTCGTCATCCCAAGGTCCATACGCGATGTATTTTGGCAATATTGCCCTCCCATTCCTCGTTTGGTTGTAGCTGTTCCCCATGAGCCGCGGGATAGGAGGAAAGAGCATTCCTATTCATTCAACCGAGTGTCTCAGGCGCTCCTCCCACGACATCTTGGTAACCATTCGACGGTTTCGAGACCGGTGTTGTGTCCAAAGTTGAGGGGCCTATTCTAATTACACGCGACAGTGAGCTGTCGCGCGCCTACGTCACAGCCGCCCTCGATCATTCTACATGTTTTATCCACTTTATTCGGGGTGTACTTCTAATCGATACAGGCGCAGAGCGAATAAAGATTTGTTAGGTTTCATAAGATGTGTGGGACTGCTTTCAACGCGTGTGTTTATTTCCTCCGGTTGTGTGGCGGGGATGACCGGACCTGGATGGAAGACATGTCACTATTTCCAGAGTGAACGCCGATTTGAAGCCGTCCAAGAATGCCCACCAACTCCACGACCTCGGATCAACATAAGTTTCGAGCCTGCGAGTGTGCAGGCGGTTTTCTAAAAGGGTCACAGATAGTCGTTACGTACCCTGTATAGAGAAAATTGTTTCTTAACGGTGAGAGGGACTTATCGGGCAAGAAACGCCCTCTCCATGGGTTGAATCCTAGTCAACGGTCCAATTCCTGGGCTCTGGGGGCTATGAGTCCCCGGCAATATTGACGTTCGTTTCTCCCACGCTGACGTAGGCGGATGGTACGTGGAGATCATCCAAGAGTGTCTAATCGGTATCTCGATGACCCTACGATGCGAACAGTACAAAATCAGTACCTTTCCTCATCATGTGGATGCAGCATATAACGAACGGCGTTTGCTTCAACCACTCCCAAACGTCTTGGTCCATCAATCCCCCAACCCACCATCACTCTTATCACCCCCGTCTTCCCCATCCCTCTGACAAATGTCCAATATGAACAAACATCCCGGTAATTGTGAGCAAAATGACCTACCTGATTTCCGGAGGTTTGATGAGTGAGGTAGGACATCGGGGAGCTCCAATCGCCACGATCCACGAGGGGACCCTCTAGATGCAGGTATCGCAGCGATGGAAGGGTTTCGTAGTGGCAAGTGGGCCATCCGAAGCCGGTTGCAGGAACCCCTCTGACATCTCCACAGTCTCAAGATACAGTTCTTGAATATTTGGCGTTGCGGCGATTATTTACCCCAGGGGACAAGTGACCAGTTTCCCGCGGAAGCATATCACGGACTCCATCGGAGTGCATGTGAGGAAATCAATACAAAGTTTATCCCGTGCACCGAGAGGAAGTGTATCATTAAATGCCGTCGTGAAGGACGCAAACCTTGGCCTGTCGGATGAGTTGTACCATTAGTGCCACTGGTGGTGCCGACCTCAATCTCGATAGTGTCGGCCAAGGATATGACGGGAATCTCCAGTCCGTCTCGGAACCTGCCGTCACGTCGGTGGTCTCGTATGTATGGTCCAAGGAATCCTGAAACTTCCTCTACCAGGCAATCGACGCAGCAGCTGGGAGAGGATGTAGAAGTCTGCATTCGACCTGAGCTTCTTCAAATGACAGAGTAGTACTCGAAACATGGGTTCGTCAACATTGCGGTGTGGAATCAAAAGCCCGAAGATGTCAAGGTTTCTGAGTTGGGGGCTGGAGGCGAGGATCGAAAGCAACTGGGATGAGGTGGGAGTGGATGAGGTATCGGTGAACACGAAGGATAGGGTGGTCAGAGCTCCGGTGTGTAACCAAAGATGGTCCCACAGCTGGATTATGGTCTCCGCAGAGGAAGGGAGGTAGGGGTACCGTGGCCTGGGGAGGTGGTGGTGGGCGGAGAGATCGGAGCAATCGATATCGTACAAGATTATCGATTCGATGCTACTGGGACGAATGCCTTCACTACTGGGAATCAACGGGGAACTGGCGAAGCGAATGGCTTGCGTGTCCAGGCATTGGAAGTGGAAAAACCGTATGGAATCAGATGCGACACGATCACAAAGCGCACGTAGTATTTGCGGGAGTCCATCGAAAGGGATAACCATGCTATCCATGAGATATCTGTTGAACACAAGGTCGAGGGGAGCGGTCCCAGAACGCCGGCATTGTTATAACCATTGTTTCGGGGTGTTTCCCCAGAAACTCCAATTCTGGAGTGCCGGAGGCGACCTCGAACCAGTGGCGACAAACGAGGAGGGAATTGGAAGAACCCTTCCGCAACCCGCCAAAGTCGTGTTCTGGGGTGATATTCCAACTGAAGATGGACCCAAGTATCTGGGGAGGTACACAGGTGGATATGCTCGACAAAGAGTTTCGAGCGCGTTTGAGACGCATGATGTCCCCCACGCGTTCCTCTATTTACCTGTCTAGATGGAATCGATGTTGGTCTCTGGGTCGATGCTAGACGATCCAACCTATGTCATGCATCGCGACGTGTGTTACATAATACATTCACTTACATCGAGGACGGGACTCGTTCGCAACTTGGGGGGTCTGGAGGTTCATCGTGGTGGACACCGGAAGGGGATAGCATTGTGGTTGGGTGGTGGTGGGATTGAAACCGCAACCAAGGGTCAGCTTGGGCGGCGATCTGAGCAGAACGGAACATGAAGGGAAACTCTTCCGGAAAACAGCTTGACGAACATGTGAGGAAGTGGCCGGAAGCGCACGCCGAGAGGTCAGCCTGACGACAAGAGAATCATATGATATAGATGGCGTGATTTTAGGTCAAGTGTCCTGACACACAGGGTAAACCGTAAACCTTTGACGACGCATTGGTGCAGCATGAACTGTTCTGCAGCAGCCCCACTGGGGGGTTGCAACACCGTCAGTTAGCTGGGCGGATCGAGATCGATGCGCTGGCATTTTACTTCGCATACACCCACGATGGCGGCCGACGAACCCACACCTGCGTTCAATTCCCTGATCACGGCTCGTCCCAAATCTAGGATCATTGAGCTGTGCAACCTTGTGGTATAACTCTCAGATATTCCAGAGTCCAATTGACCTGCGCCATCTGAAGGACCAACGGATACTATCGACTCATCCCCTCTTACTACTCGCCCTCTCCCCCTTCCTTCGCCACCTCCGCCAGCGTCTTCCGTCTCCTAGGTCGTTCTGAATGCCCAAAGTCAGCTACACTTTTGCGTTCCTCGTCGAAACGTTCTTAGAGTGCGTATTATATGGTGAGCACTTGTCTCGGTTGTGACAAGCCTTGCGCTAACACTGAACTTCTTTTACGTAGGGGTCTTTATTCCTCTCTTTTTCGCTGCCTGCTGTGTCCAGTGGAACAAGTTCTCAAAGAAACAAGAGGTCAACCGTGTTATGGTGTTCAGCACCATGTTCTTCCATCACCTTTGTAAGCAAGAAGCGAGCATCCGAACCCCGCGTCAGGTGCTTACCCAATGGCGTACCCCTCCCCGCAGAATTGCGTTTTTTCGCTCTTTCGGGCGATACGAGCGACTCTGTATGCCCCTCCGGGAGTGACTATCTATCGATACCTGGATCCACCATACCCTACCGAGGAGATCATCCGGTGGGCGGTATTCCAAGTCCAAATCGTGGTTGCCGACATCATAATGGTACTTCTCCCACCTCGAGTCTACGCAACCACTTACACTCACTGATGACCCACGCCAACAGGTTCATCGAATGTATCGCATCTACCATGGGAATCTTTTCGTGTGTGCCATCCCCTCGGCAACCATTGCGGCTTTATTTGGTGAGTTTATTTCCCCTCTTGTGCCTCTGCTCGCCTTCCATCGTCGCTCAGTCGCGATTCCTTAGCCGTCGGTTGTGGTCTGACGAACCAACTTCGAGATCTCACGACACCGGCCAACCAAAGAGCACTGGACAAGTGGTCTTCAGCCTGCTTCTGTCTCACAATATTGTAAGTTCCTAAGAATCCCGTCAATGTTTAGGAAAAAAAGTTCACCTGAATTTCATCAATTCAGCAATAGCCTTTTCACTACAGGTGTGTGTGTATTTGTGTAGCTACGGATATAATGCGGTTTCACCTGACACTCTTCTGGTTATTATACACAGTCGCGATCAACTTCAGGTTGTGGTGTGTACACCGGGAAACTGCAAGGGCAAATATTCAAGCTGAGGGTTCTGTAATCTTGGTACGCAAACCATCCCACCTCTCATATGTCACCCTCAATGAGTTCTGATCTGACAGCGAGCGATGAAAGTGCTGATAGAAAGTGCCGCGCTGTGGACGTAAGATCCACAGTCTTTTCGTAGAACCGAGGCGAAACTTACAGAACGTCCCTTCAGAGCTTTCGTCATGATGGACTTCTCTGCTTTCCTCGCCAAGAGCAGTCTTATATTCACGTTGCTCGCAATGGTACGTTCGCCAGCTATGTCCCACCCCCACAGGCACCCAACTCCCGTCCCGACGTCGGTATGTGTTCATGTACTCAGCCTCCACAGACCAGCCCGGCAGTCGGAATCTCCTTTTGTTTGATCATCGTCCGGATGGGTCGCGCCTTGCACGAAGCTCGAGACGAAACTTGGCACGTGTCCATTCGCACTCCAGTCGAGCAGAATCCTGTGTCCGATCAAGTCACCGTCTCGTTTGTCCGAAGCAAAGCTCAACAGGACGTATATTTGAGCGATTCGAAAGAGTCACCTCCGGTGGCCTTGGAGTTTCAAAAGCGGGGGCGTGTAAACTCTTTGGGCGACTCATCAGAGATCATCCGGACCCCCCTCAATCTTCCTGTTGCTGTGTGAGAGCGTATGCACCCTCGCCTGAGAACGTCGAGTATGGAACCCTCATTAGCATTTTTGCCTATCTCGTTCATCCCCATGTCACAATATTATATCATGTTACAGTGCGCTCCGCGCCGTTACGATATTGGCATCCAGACCGTGCCTTGGTCGGTCGTCTGCCGGTGCTACTAGCAGTGTTACCCGGGAGTGGGCAACGCTCTGCTAAATTCAAGCCCTGATCGTCGCGGGTTTTTCGTCTCCAGCAAGTCAAGACCACCGGTCTCTGGGATGCAACCGCCGGCCTGCTCCTGGATCCGATCATGGGTCTGGTACGAACAATGAGTACTGAGTTCCTAGGAATGTCGCCAATGTGAACGAAGATCCGCTTTGCATCGCGCGGATCTGGAGGTATACCAATCCCATACACACATTGGAGAAGGCCCGGCCCTCGAAACTCTGAACTCAGAAACTCGATTCTTATACAACTGTCCCGGCCAGAACACCTTCTCCACGCTCTCAATCCTTCAGAACCCCCAAATCGTCTCCACGAAAACCCAGCTACTAGACGTTCGCTCAAGCGAGGAAGTCGAGTCGGTCGATACATCTGTTCTTCCGGCGAGTCCGCCAATCTTGGCCTCTCCTCGATTGGAATTGGAGTTCTTCAAGTTGTCGTGTTTCTTGTGGTCGTGTTCTCTACGTGGGGACCCACGTACGCCCTACTTGGAATGTGGCTGTAGGCTGGCTCTCAGACTCGTCATTTTCTTCCCCACCCTCTCAAAACGGACAAGATTAAGAAGCTAACCCCGGGCACGGCGGGTCGTACACTGGTACAGGTCTGTGGAACCCTGTACTGCCTGTGTTGTACGTACTGCCTAGTGGAGTTTTCGAACGCGGATATGTACGAGAACTGGGGCAATGCCTTCGAGGGTCCAACGGAACAGAATATATGGTGCGTTCTCTTTTGTTTCCACGGCAACGAGCTACACTAATACAGCTTCACTATCCGCTATCATCAACAAGAACAAATGTAATCATGCCTTCTTGCGGAACAGATCCTCGGAATTGATGGGATGGTGAAATACCTTGAGTGTGTTGTCAATCAATTTACCCTGGAAATATGCGATTGGCACCGTTATCTTTGGTTGGATCCCTGCAGGGGTGACAAGGACATAATACTTTTGGGTCTTCGGGGGGAGAACCAAGTCGTCAACCTTTTGCAAACCTACTAGCTTCGTTTCGTGTGTTTCTTGGGCCCGTGTTATTTGAAACATGAGAAGGATGGGGTGTGTTTCGGAGATAGGATGGATCAGAAGCAATGAGTCAATCGTCGGGAAATTGGAGGCTTCGGGACGGTAGTAGCGGTTCTTATCAAGCCGGGCCCCTTCGATCAAGGGATGTTCAGCTGACGCACGCAAATTGAAGGTTTTTGCACTCTTTCGGCTGGAGGTGGCGGTGTAGTTATCGTAGATGAGGTTTACTGACCCTCTATTGAAGGTGCGAAGGATGGGGAAAAGTTCAACGGTTTGCTTGCACCTAAGCAACTCATGCATCCGGAATTCGAAGGTCCACCCAGCGGAGGCGGCTGTAACACTGCTGGCGGTAAAAAGATTGTAGAAGTGTCGCATATCGTCAATCTGGGAATGTATATGTTTTGTCCACAGTAGATCGGCCGTGCGTTTAGAGGCGAACTGCACCACGAAAGAGAATTGATCAGGTAGCACAGGCCATATGGTGACGATGAGGTGGGAGAAGTCAACGGATCCGGGATTCTGGAAGGTCTGTTGCAGCTGTCCAGGCTTTATGTCGTCGATCATTTTCTCGAGCAATGCCGCATACTCTGTCGGGCGGTGGGAAAATATAGCCAAGTCCCTGGGAGAGGTGTTAAAGTCATCGTAGAAGTCCTTGAGTTGATGTTCTGTTGGGTTGTTGCTGAAGAATTGGCGACTACAGAAAATGTGAGCGCTTTTGAACCCCACAGAGACTATATCAACATACGCTTGAAGAACTTCCGAAATTGACCATGGACTCATGTAGAATCTACGTGGACCAACCTTGTTGAGCCAATCAAGGTATTCGGAACGAGGAGACACAGCGTTGACGACAAAGAAGGGTGATTCATCCTGGAAGATGGGGGCAGGTTTTGGAAGGATCGGGCTCGAGTCGACAAGAGCCCAAATGCGGCGGTCCATTGGGAGGCACAAATCCATATAGGATGCCCAGTCGTCAAGCTGCGTGAGTTCAAAGGTGCCACCTTCACAAAAAAGGAGTATGTAGCCACTAGCGAATTGGTACGCTGTGGGGAGTTTGAGCGCAAGGCGGCGCAGGAGAAGCCAGCGTAAGAAGGTCGACTTTCCTGATCAAATATCAGACACTGCGGGCAGCGGAGAAAGAAGGGAACAGACCGACGCCAGGTTGTCCAGAAACCATAAACACGAAAAGCGATTCGCTGGCCAATACAGCCCGTTGTTCAGCTGCAGAGTACTGGGACCGTACCAAGATATTTGGAGTGTTTGGTGCGAGGATAGGGGGAAACGTTGCAACAACACGCTGATCGGGGAGCGCAACATCTTCCACGGGGTCCGACCCTCTCGTCACACCTTCCTCCCGCTGGACCGACTCTAGTCCTTTCCCCCAAAAAGAACTTCTGACCCCTTCCCAGCAT
>Ga0307517_10013991_pt1 | contig 10831 bp, 8 predicted proteins | sample 23_EM_MG_FD_194515 | JGI IMG/M metagenome (GOLD analysis project Ga0307517, IMG submission 194515) | Populus trichocarpa ectomycorrhiza microbial communities from riparian zone in the Pacific Northwest, United States - 23_EM | ecosystem: Host-associated > Plants > Roots > Unclassified | place...
AGATCAGCCTATCACGATTACTTCATCGAGACCAAATACGATGCGGGCATGGTATTAGCTGGAACGGAAGTTAAGTCCATCCGGGACGGCAAGGTGAATTTCGTGGACAGCTTCTGTACTTTCCAGGACGGAGAGCTGTGGGTGAAGAATATGCATATCGCCGAATATCGCTTCGGCACCACCAACAATCATATGGCCGTCCACGACCGTAAATTGTTACTGACTAAAAAGGAACTGCGTAAGCTGGAGAATAAGATAAAAGAAAAAGGTTATACGATCGTCCCTTTGCGCATTTTCTTCAATGAGAACGGGTATGCCAAGCTCGAGATCGGGCTGGGTAAGGGGAAAAAATTATACGACAAACGGGAAACGCTGAAGCAACGGGATACGGATAAGGAAATAAAAAGATATCTGAACAAGCGCTAAGGAAGGGACGAGATTCCTTAGACCGGCATGAAAATTTTATTATCTTCAACCCAATGATAAGATCGTTCTGTTACTATTTCTTATGCCTGTCACTGGCCGGCGGCCTGCGAGCCCAAACCGCCACGGGTTCCTGGTACGGTAAGGCGGACGTCGATCTTGCCGGCATGCATAATAACTACCTCACGGAACTGGTGGTCAAACAAAAAGGCAACCGGGTGGATGGCATTTTCGGCTATTATTTCCGGGATAAATACCAGAGTTTTTTTATTCACGGGACCTTTAACCCCAAGACCCGGGAAGTGATCATCCGGAATATCCCCCTCATTTATTACAATTCCAATTCTACCGTCAACAGCATCGATTGCAATTCTATTTTTCACGGCGTGCTGCTGAACTCGAAGGTCGGAAGCTCCCTGAAAGGGCATTTTTATCACGACGGGCATTATAAGTATATGTGCCCGGACCTGAAAGTGAACTACACGCTGGATAAAGCCGACCAGAAACATGACAGCATCAGCAGCATCGCCACTTCGGACGGGAAGATCTGGAAGCCGCAGGTGGACGATTATGTCGTGGATGCCGCCGCCACGAAGAGCCAGGACCTCGTTTCGGAGCCCCCTCCGGCAAAGGTTGTCCGGGAAACTCCCAGGGATTCTGTCATGGCGCTGGCTGTGAAGCCCGTTGATTCTGCCAATGCAGATACGGCCCGGGTAGCAGTGGTAGTGAAAGACTCCTCCGCCAGCAAGCCGGCCGATACTCTAAAGACTGTCGCCGTCGTGAAGCCTCCGGCCGCAGATACGGCAGCGGCCGTTCCGAGCCCGGAAAAACTGGAAAGAGAGGACAGCAAGAAGATCGCCGAATCCTTCACTAAACGTGTCGCTACGCTCAATAAAGTGCTGGAGGTCGAATCGGATTCTGTCCGATTGAGCTTCTATGACAACGGGGATATCGACGGGGACAGCATTTCCGTCTTCGTCAACCAGCACCTGGCCCTGAAGCACCAGGAACTGGCCTCCAAAGCGCTGACCTTATTCCTTCGCCTGGATAGCACCCTGGAGGTCAATAATATCAGTATGTTCGCGGAGAACCTCGGAAAACTCCCTCCCAATACGGCGTTGATGGTGGTCACGGATGGCAAGAACCGCTATGAAGTGTTTATGAGCAGCAGCCTGACAGAGAATGCCACGATCCAGTTGAAGCGGCGTCGGAAGCTGTAGCGGTTAGGTGTCTATGTGAGACGACTCGCATTTACGTTCTGCGGCACTATGCTGTCAAGGATCACTGTCACATTCGCTTTCTGCGGTACTATAGTCTCCCCGCCGCTGTTCCTGCTCATGGGCTTTTATTAAAGCCCGGCATTATTTCTTATTCAGCCCTTCTTCTATCAACAGATGAATGCGCTCGCAGAAAATGCGGCGTTGAGACCATAGTACCGCAGCAGCCCGCTGATAGGGCTGGGTGGGGGGATGCGCACCCGGTCCACTTTTACCCACTTAGGGCGTTGCCGTCGGCCATAGTCCTCACAAGACGCCTTGTTCACGAGCGGTTGGTATGGGTGATGACAGATATGCCGGGAATAGCACTGCCGCCCGGCTTTCGAAAGGCTCATGAGTGAGCACAGCGTCGGTGAGGACTATGGTCTGACGGCAGCTATAAAGCGCGATGACAGGAGGATCAATTAAGCGAAGAGGTCTCCTTGCGGCGGCTTCTCGCGCGCTTCTTCCTTGTGCCCCCACTCCACTTCCACGCTCTTGTTATAATCGAATAGTTTGCTGCCGACCGCCTTCCATCCCATGACCTCCACCAGGGGGGCGATCTTGACCTTCTGTGATTTTGCCTGTGCGCCGCGACCGGATTTGATCAGGGCGATGGGTTCGGCATGTGTGGTAACGGCTTCCAGCCTGTTGCCTTCGCCTTCTTTAATGAAGAGGAATTTATTATGGAGCGTAGTGGTCTCGATCTTAAACCGCTTGACGTTGAACTGCGCTTTTTCGCTGTCCAGGTAGATGGCGGTGATGATCTTTTCCGGGTCGAATTTCCGGATCTCGATGATCTTTTCCGCATCGAAACGCTGGGTGAGTTCCGTGTCCGTGATCTCGTAGCTGCCGTCGGAATAAATGACCAGGAGGCGTTCCTCGTCCGACTCGAAGCTGCCCAGGTATTCGCCTTTCTGCTCCGTATTCAGGCGTCCAAAAACGGGATCGAACCAGAGGTTGCGGCCGCTGAGCGTGGACTTGCCCGCTTCCTTGAACTTTACGGTGCGGATCGGATGCTTAGTTACCTGATTGCCCAGGCTGCTGCGATTCTTGATCTCCAGCTCCTCGAAATAGAAATCGAATTCTTTATTCCTGGCCGAGCTGCCGGGCGTCAGGATGATCTTCACCACTTCCGCCTCGCCGTTGGGATTGGCCGAAAGGTAGTTGACCTTGCATTTCTCTTCGGCCTTGCTGAGCTCATATTCCTTATCCCGGGTGACGCCGGTGACGTTGAAACGCTTGGCATAGCTGATGCCCGTCTTGCCATCCGAATAGATCATATTATAGGTGGTGCGCTCGTCGTTCTTCCGGAATACGGCTACGTGCATGATATCCTTGCCGATAAAGGCCTTTTCGGCCACCTTGACCACTTTCATTTTACCGCCCTTCGTGAAGGCGATGATATCGTCCAGGTCGGAACAGTCGGCGACGAACTCATCTTTCTTCAATCCGGTTCCGATGAACCCTTCCGCACGATTGACATAGAGCTTTATGTTGGCAATGGCCACCTGCTGGGCCTGGATGGCTTCGAAGAGCTTGATCTCCGTCTTACGCTCGCGGCCCTTACCGTATTTCTTCAGGAGGTTCTCATAGTAGGCCACGGCAAAATCGACCAGGTTGTTGAGGTCATATTTCACCTGCTTGATCTCGGCCTCCAGGCCTTTGATCTGCGCGTTCAGTTCGTCGATATCCAGCCGGTAGATCCTGCGGACAGGCTTTTCGGTGAGCTTGATGACGTCTTCCCGGCTAATGTCCCTTTTCAGCTGTTTGCGAAAAGGCTCGAAGGCCTTGGCGATGGCTAACAGGACTTTGTCCCAGGTCTCGTGCTTTTTCTCCAGTTCCTTATAGATCTTCTCTTCGAAGAAGATCTTTTCAAGCGAAGTATAATGCCATTTGTCCTGCAATTCGGCCAGCCGGATCTCCAGTTCTTTTTTCAGGAGGTCTTTGGTATGATCGACCGACAGGGTCAATAGTTCTTTGGCGCCCAGGAATTGCGGCTTGTCTTCTGCGATAACGCAGGCATTGGGCGATATGCTGACCTCGCAGTCGGTGAAGGCGTAGAGTGCGTCGATAGTGATGTCCGGGGATATATTCGGGGCCAGGTCGACCTGGATCTCGACGTCGGCGGCCGTATTGTCCGTTACTTTTTTGACCTTGATCTTGCCCTGGTCATTTGCCTTGATGATACTGTCGATCAGCTGCGTCGTCGTGACACCATAGGGCACGTCCTTTATAAGAAGGGTCTTCTTATCGAATTCTTCGATGCGCGAACGAACCCTGACCTTGCCGCCTCTTTTGCCATCATTGTAATTGGTGGCATCCATCATGCCTCCCGTCAGGAAATCCGGGACGAGCTCGAATTTCTTCCCTTTCAGGTATTTCATCGCCGCGTCGCAGAGCTCGCAGAAGTTATGGGGCAGGATCTTGGTAGCCAATCCCACGGCAATGCCCTCCGCACCCTGCGCCAGCAGCAGCGGGAATTTCATTGGCAGCGTGACGGGCTCATTCTTACGTCCGTCATAGCTCAGCTGCCATTCGGTGGTCTTCGCATTGAAGGCCACTTCCAGGGCGAATTTGCTGAGACGGGCTTCGATATAACGGGAAGCGGCCGCGTCATCGCCGGTGCGCGGATCGCCCCAGTTACCCTGTGTCTCGATCAAAAGGTCTTTCTGACCCATATTGACGAGGGCTTCCCCGATGCTGGCGTCTCCGTGAGGATGGTATTGCATGCTCTGCCCGATGATATTGGCCACTTTATTGAAGCGCCCGTCGTCCATTTCCTTCATCGCATGCAGGATGCGGCGCTGTACGGGCTTCAGACCGTCCTCGACAGCCGGTACGGCCCTTTCCAGGATCACATAAGAGGCATAGTCCAGGAACCAGGTCTTGTACTGACCCGTGACGCCGGACTCATTCTCGTGGAAATCACTTGCTATCTTACTTTTCGCCATTATTATTTTTTTTCGATCTATGATTCTTCATATAGTTCTAAAGGCTGACCATTGGGATCGTTGAAGAAAACAAATTTCTTCGCCGTCAGTTCATCCACTCTTACTTCCTGTACCTCCACTCCCTTTTGCCGAAGCTCCTTTGCGGCGGATTCGACATCTTCCACGGCAAATGCCAGATGACGCAGCCCTTTGGCTTCCGGGTAACTGCCTCTTTCCCGGTATTCCGGGAAAGAAAAGAGCTCCACCTGGTATCTTCCCCCGATGGACAGGTCCAGCTTGTAGGAATCCCTTTCCTTCCGATAGGTCTCCCGGATCACTTCGAAGCCCAGGATCGCTGTGTAAAAGCGTTTGCTGGTCTCGTAATCGTCGGTCAGGATCGCTATATGGTGGATGGCTTTTATGTTCATGCCTTTGCCCCCCGGCCTATTTTGCCCAGGTGCGTATCCTGGAATCCCGTGAAATATTTTAGTCCGTATCCCATTCCACGGTCCATCGATGAATGACCGAACAGGATCAATCCCGCAAACTCCAGGGTCTCATTATAGGTGTACAGGCCTACCAGGTACAAGACGATGGCGATCCCTTTATGGTGCGCCAGATTGTAAACGATCGCCCCTACCCTGTTACCGGCCGCATACCCGATCATGCTGAGGTCCGGCGCCAGGACCCAGACCAGCCACCACCACCAGGCATAATGCAGCTGACTGAACAAACAAATGCTCAGCAGGAACATGGCCGCTTCTTCGAGTTTAATGAGGTTCTTCATAATAATATAGTGGCCTGTCTACAGGGCCGGTTCCGCTACTACCGAGGCGGATCTCTTTTTGATCTCGAACTCCTTCATGCCTTTCAATTCACCCTGCGCCTCGACCTCTCCGGCGGAGATCAATTGTTTCAGGCGCCACAGGATATAGGCGTCACCGGTCGTTTGCTTGGCCTTGCCCAGGAACTGATGGATCAGCTTGCTGGCTTTTATCCAGTCCCCTGTTATGAATTTCTTCAATTCTTCATCATAGAAGTCGTATCCATATTGGGACAGTTTCTTGCCGCCTTCTAAAATGCGGACGCCTTTGTCTTCCTGGGTAAGCTTGTACCATTCGTCCGGATCGATCTCAAATTCGCTCAGGGTGATCGGCCTGGCCAGTTTCCTGGCCTTCAGGAATTCCCTGGGAGGAATGTCGAAAAGGTTCACCGGGTAGAAGATATGGCCTTTCTCATTGATGAAGGGAAGGTTGTTGAGGTAAAGGATAAAGACCCTTCCCTGGAAGTCTTTCAACTGGCTCATCAACCAGTAATAGCCGCTGACGTCGTGCTTATTCTGGGCGGCCCAGATCCAGACGATCTCGTCAGGGTCCTTTTGCAGGCGTTCGATCAGGGTGGAGACGGTGGTCCGGTCATCCGGCACTGTGCCGTTGTCGACCAGCCCGTCATAGTCTCCGCCGGCCAGGACGGTGCGCCACCATTCCCTGCGCGCTTCCCAGCCTTCCGCCGTATGCAGGTCTTTCAGGGGACCTACGGCAAGATCATCCGCGATCTGCAGGATGTCGCCTTCCAGCTTGGTGTCGAGCTCGAAAGATCTTTTCAGTGCGTCTATGTCATTCTTTTGAAAAACGATATGGATCATGAGAATGAAAGATTTATTTCTTATGTTTTTTACCTGTGTAAGGCTTCGTATCAACCCGGCGAGACAGGCGGCATGGATTCATCCACCAGGTCTAACTCCACTTTCAGGTTATTGATGATGAATTCCTGTCGTTCCTGGGTGTTCTTGCCCATGTAATATTCCAGGATATGCTGAATATGGGTTTCCGGCATGATCAGGACGGGTTGCACGCGCATATCCGGGCCGATGAAGCGGGCGAATTCTTCCGGGGAGATCTCGCCTAATCCTTTGAAACGGGTGATCTCGGGCTTGGAACCGAGTTTTTTCACGGCTGCTCGTTTCTCCGTCTCGTCGTAGCAATAGATGGTCTCCTGCTTGTTGCGGACCCGGAACAAGGGGGTTTCCAGGACGTAAACGTGCCCGTTCTTGACCAGGTCGGGGAAGAATTGCAGGAAGAAGGTCATCAGCAGGAGGCGGATATGCATTCCGTCCACGTCCGCATCGGTGGCGAACACGATCTTATTGAAGCGCAGCCCTTCGATGCCGTCCTCTACATTCAGCGCGTGCTGGAGCAGGTTGAACTCTTCGTTCTCGTAGACGACTTTTTTGGTAAGCCCGAAACAGTTCAGCGGCTTACCCCGCAGGCTGAAAACGGCCTGACGTTCCACATCCCTGGCTTTGGTGATGCTGCCGCTGGCCGAGTCGCCTTCCGTGATGAAGATGGTGCTCTCTTTCTGTTTTTCCAGTACGGCTTCCTTATCTTTTCCCGTAGGCTCTTCATTATAGTGGAAACGGCAATCGCGGAGCTTGCGATTGTGCATATTGGCTTTCTTGGCGCGTTCGTTGGCCAGTTTTTTAATGCCGGCCAGCTCTTTTCTTTCCCTTTCGCTCTGTTCGATCCTTTTCTTCAGGGCTTCGGCGGTCGAGGGATTTTTATGGAGGTAGTTATCCAGCTCTTTGGCCAGGAAGTCATAGATGAAGTTCTTCATCGTAGGACCGCCTTCCGACATATACTGGCTGCCCAGTTTGGTCTTGGTCTGGGATTCGAAGACAGGCTCCACTACCCGGACGGAGATGGCGGCCGCGATGCTCTGGCGGACGTCGGACGCCTCGTAATCCTTTTTATAGAATTCGCGGATCACCTTTACGAATGCTTCCCGGAAAGCCTGCTGGTGCGTGCCGCCCTGGGTGGTGAACTGACCGTTCACGAAGCTGAATATTTCTTCCCCGTAATCGCCGTTATGGGCGATGGCGGTCTCGATGTCTTCTCCTTTCAGGTGAATGATGGGATAACGGAGCTCGTCTTCGTTGGTACGGCGCTGTAACAGGTCCAGGAGGCCGTTCTTCGAAACGTATTTCTTATTATTGAAATTAAGGATGAGGCCTGCATTGAGGTAGCAGTAGTTCCAGAGCTGATTGTCCAGGTATTCGTGGAGGAAATGGAAGTTCTTGAAAACGGATTCGTCGGGGGTGAAGACAACCAGGGTGCCATTGGGCTCGTCCGTTTTGGTCTCTTTGTGCTCTTTAGAGAGTATGCCCTTGGTGAATTCAGCCGTCTTTTCCCGGCCTTCCCGGAAGGCGGTCACTTTAAAATAATTGCTGAGCGCGTTCACGGCCTTCGTACCGACACCGTTCAATCCCACCGATTTTTGGAAGGCCTTGCTATCGTATTTGGCGCCGGTGTTGATCTTGCTGACCACGTCGACCACCTTTCCGAGGGGAATGCCCCGGCCATAGTCGCGGATGGTGACCGTCTTCTGTTCGATGCTGATATCGACCTGCTTGCCGTAGCCCATGGTATGCTCGTCGATACAGTTATCCAGGACTTCTTTTATTAATACGTAGATGCCGTCATCCGGGCTGCTGCCGTCTCCCAGCTTGCCGATGTACATCCCCGGGCGGAGACGGATATGTTCCCTCCAATCGAGACTTTTGATGCTTTCTTCCGTGTACTCGAATAAATTCTGTTTTTCTGCCATAGGATCTTTTTCCGGTCCCAAAGGGATTTTTAATGTGCAATTATGTGATAATCAGGCATTTGATGCAAACCCGGTAAAGACATGCAGGTTCCTACGGTCCAATCGGGGTCCGATCACTCAAAGCCCAAATATAATCAAACGAATCAGAGAGGTGTTTTCTGATTTATACACAGTGTTAATAAAGAATCGTCATTATTTTCGCCGGATGGCAGAAAATTTAGTGACCCTGGAACAGGTGTCGGTATCGGCGGGAGGGGTCCTGGTCCTCGACCAGATCGATCTTTCCATTCGCCGGGGTGAGCAATGGCTCCTGACCGGCGCTTCGGGCAGCGGCAAGTCCGTGCTGGCCCATACCCTCGCAGGCAGGCATTTTTACCAGGGCAGGATCGTCTTTCATTTCGGGAAGGAGGTGAGTGGTGAAGTGAGTGGTGAGTGGTCAGTGGTGAGTGATGCCGGGGAGATCTTGAGAGGGCTGGAAGGCAGGGCGGGGACGGCGCCGGGCGAGTCGTTGGGAGAGGTTGCCATCGTGGAGCAGCAGCACCGGTTTAAAAACCTTCCCGGCACGACGGAGCTGTATTACCAGCAGCGCTTCAATTCTTCGGACGCCGACCAAACGATCACCGTGGAGGAAGAGTTGCGGGAATATGGCGTCCTGGAGGACCCGAAGGCGGAACAATGGCTGGACGGCCTGCATGTCCGGTCACTGCTGTCCAAGCCGCTGATACAGTTGTCCAACGGGGAGAATAAGAGGGTTCAGCTGGCTATCGCCCTGTCCAGCGAGCCAAAGCTGCTGATCCTGGACAATCCTTTTATAGGATTGGACGTCGAAGGAAGAAGGGTCTTGCATCAGCTGATCAACGGGATCGTCGCCCGGGGCATCCATATCCTGCTCATCGGGGCGGCCCATGAGATCCCGGAAGCGATCACGCATATCGCCCGGCTGGAAAAAGGGAGATTGACGATGGTCTGCCGGAAGGAAGATTTCCGGGAGGAGGGGGTCGTTAAAGGGGGGGTGCAGCTGGACCCCTCGATCCTGCAGCAGCTCCGGCGGCCCCAGGAAGAGGATCTCCCCCAGGTCGTGAAGATGGAAGACGTCATGATCCGTTACGGCGAAGCAACGATCCTGAAAGGTATCAGCTGGGAGGTAAGGAAAGGAGAAAAATGGAATGTCTCCGGTCCGAACGGAGCGGGTAAATCCACCCTGCTGAGCCTGATCACGGCGGATAATCCCCAGGCTTACGCCAATAAGATCTGGCTCTTTGGCCGCAAGAGGGGGTCCGGGGAAAGCATATGGGATATCAAGCGCCGTATCGGCTATGTCTCCCCCGAACTGCATCTTTATTTCGATTATAGCGCGACCTGCCGGGAAGTGATCGCCTCGGGCCTGTTCGATACCATCGGGCTATTCCGCGCCTTGTCAGCCGAACAGGAAGAAACGGTGCTGCTCTGGATGCGCCTGTTATCCCTGGAAGCGCTGCCCTCCAGAAGGCTGTCCGATCTGTCCGCGGGTCAGCAAAGAATGGTGCTCCTGGCCCGTGCCCTGATCAAGAACCCGCCCTTGCTGATCCTGGATGAACCCTGCCAGGGCCTGGATGATGAAAAGACGAATTATTTCAAAGAGCTGATCGATCTTCTCTGCGGCGGTCCGGATACGACCCTGATCTATGTAAGCCATTACACCCGGGAGATCCCTGCCTGCGTAACGAGCTGGCTGGCGCTGGAAAAAGGTGAAGGAATTATTAAAAGAAATTTTTAGTTTTTCTTAGCATATCGGCGCGAACCTGGGGCGACCGGAAGATCCCGGGAATATTCCAATCGCTGAAACATGCTACAGCAGTGCGTTTCACAGGGCCAGCATGCCTGGTTAACTACCGTTGACAGGTAGGTTAAGATATCCGCCCTCCCTTCCATTCTGTAGAATATTTTCCACAAAAATGCTGGCACGGAAAAATGTCCGGGCAAAAAATATCAATACCAAAAAGTTATGGCACAGTCCTTGTCTAGTGTTCATAAGAACGATCCCCTCCCTGATGCGTAGAGAGCAATTGTGTTTCCGGATATCATCAATAAACATTTATTAATTTTTATTCTTTAATCTTTTAAATTCTACATTATGAAATTCACCAATTTCAGATTGGCGGCTGTTACTGTTGCCGCAGCAGGATTATTCGCATTCAGCTCATTGAAGTCTGGCTCCATCAAAGGAACGGTGTCTCCTGCAGAGGGAGCTACCCGCGCATGGGCCGAGTCATCCACGGATACGTTAAAGGCGCTTATCATCAATGGCGCTTATGAGATCACCGATGCCAAACCAGGCACCTATAAAGTGATCATCGAGGCGAAACCGCCGTATAAAAATGCGGCGAAGGACGGCGTTTCCGTGACGGATGGCCAACCAACCGATGCCGGCGAGATCAAGCTGGAAAAATAAAGAAGCTGGAGGACAAGTGGTCTCGAAAAGCAAAGGCCGTCCCGATAAGGGGCGGCCTTTGGAGTTCGTGCAGCGGCCGCCGCCACCAGGGTCACCGGAAGGAAGGGCCGGAGGTCAACCAAAATTAGAATGCCTCATAATTAACTGAATATCAATAATATAAGATTATCTTACTGTAAAGTTCC
>Ga0307517_10013992_pt1 | contig 10830 bp, 8 predicted proteins | sample 23_EM_MG_FD_194515 | JGI IMG/M metagenome (GOLD analysis project Ga0307517, IMG submission 194515) | Populus trichocarpa ectomycorrhiza microbial communities from riparian zone in the Pacific Northwest, United States - 23_EM | ecosystem: Host-associated > Plants > Roots > Unclassified | place...
GCCCCCACCCCCTCAAATCCCTCGTAACCGATGAGCTCGACAGAGCGTATAACAAGCTGCCGCAACCTCGGGGAGAAAGGCGCCAGGTTGTGAAGACCAACAAGGTGCCTACAAACGCCTAGCAGTGTGCGTGCCGGTGGCTGGGAAAAGCCTTGTGCGGTCCAAGCATGGAGAAGATCCGCAATAACTTCGCTTTTCTGGCTCTTGAAAACTACGTCAACCAGTTTTTGGTGGTGTTCGGTGTGAGTGAGTTCATATCCGAAATGACCGACCCGCGGGTCAAGGTGACGGAAACCGATTTCCAAAGAACTAAGGAGAAGACTCTCCCAATCCTCAATACCTTGGCTGTTCTCGCATATCACAGAGCACCATTCATACGCCATCTCCGTCAAGACCCAGGGGCGGTTTTCCAACCTGATCAAGTCACGTAGTACGGGCAGGATGAATTCGCGTTGGGGGCGAGTGGTACTGACGGCCGCGATGATTGCTTTGGATAGTTGATCTAGGATGCTTTCCAGGCGATCACTGGTGAAGAACGGTGTGAACAACTTGAAGGGAAAGAACGGGATATACCGCACGATTTGTCCTGGACTTTCAGTGTCTCTTCTCCGACAGGCAAGCCAAGGATGATGCACCACACTAGGAGGTGGTTGAGTATCGCATCCAGAGGGAGGGCGGTATCGTGTGTGCTGGGAATGTGATGCTGGATATACTCAAAATCTAGTGTGGTACGGCTGGCCCAGACCAGATGCAACAGTACATTCGAAATCCATTGCAAGTGCGAGGGGGTGTTTCCCGGGCGGATGTCGAGAAAGAATGCGAAACGATCATCGGCAGACCAGCCCATGTTCACCGAGAGAAGATGGTGGAGGTCGGAATCAATGCCTGCGGGTGTGTCTCCTGCAGTCGGGAGAGGGAGCGTCTTCGCAAACTCCTCGGATTGACACATTGCAAGAGTGTGGATCCACGTGATTGCACGTCCGGAGTAGTATGCCCTGTCCCTTGACCCGGGATACAACTCCCCAGTAGAATCGAAACACGCCTCGAACGTGGAGACAATCAGATCATAGGGGGGTTCGGCATTGGTCCCATCCTCAAACCATCGAATTGTTCCAGCCAGCCGGATAGCGGCGTCGAGTGCCTCTGGGTCGGTGATGTTGATGAGGATCCACGACACACATCGTACGTCATCGGCGTTGGTTCTACGAATGATGGCAAGATCCTTTGGCCCCAACCACGGTTCAGATGGCTGGACCTGTACACTCTCGAATGGGATCATCGGTGGAGATCGGCGACAGAGGAGTGGCCGCACTCTCCGTTTCCACATCCGGCGTGTCTGTGAAATTGCCGACACAATTCTGCGCCGAACCTTCTTCCATGGACTACGGAGAGCGATAGATACCGGTGTTTGGAATGGACATGCATACGACGACGTCCCAGCGATCACAATTGCGAGGTAAAACACAACTCCGAGGCTGGTGAGGGTGATGAGGATGTACGCGACGGAGGTGCTTATGGACCACATGTGCCGGCAGAGTCCGCAGGCGAGGAGGAGCAGGGCGACCTGGAGCATCATTGGGAGACTCTCGACGAAGAAGTGCAATGGCCATTTCTTGAGTCCATCACATTTGCGCTGACGGTCTCCGCAACGCTCAATCATCGACCCGCCCGAATTCCGCAAGTACCGGTTCAGCCATTGCTTTCCCAGCATGGCGACGAATGCCGCGAGCAGGGAGATCAGGAGGCTCGCATACATGAGCCCAGTCACGGTGACGATCTCGCTCGGTGGATCTTCCTGAACGGGTGGAACGGCGGGTGTCTCGCCTGGGATGGCGGACTGATTGAGAGTGAGGAGGATCGCGCGGAGGAGGGCCACGGATTGTTCATTCGGGTCAGGTTGGAGTTTCGAGTGAACATCGATGACGAAGGCTGAACTGACAGCAGAGAACAGACCCGCCTACGAGGACAAGTGAGATAAATGACGAGAGCGGGAGTCGAGCGACGCACGAATATCAAGGTGGTATTGAGGTCTTCGTCGTACTTTTTGACATAGTCCGTATCGTACTCGGTCGCCTCCCTCTTGTACATTGTGTAGAAGTCGAGGCGGGGATCATCGGTCTTGATGGGTTGGAAGAACGCTCTGAGAGCATCTTGAATACTGTGTGGGCTCAGCGGTCAGCGACCCAGCCACCGCGGCGTCGAACGTACCACTTCGGATCGATTTGCAGCGGTGGGGACTCATTTTCGCTCTTATCACCGCTTTCAGTGCCCTCCATGAGTCGTTGCGCGTGCGTCGGTGTGGTCGGCAGATAGAGATGACAGTGTTTCAAGTGGACGTCGATACTAGCACGGTTGGGAGAGGTGGTCTGCGAGCTGTACGCCCAGTAGTTGCAGCGCTTGAGTGTGACACACTGGGTGAGAATAAATGCTCACCGAACGCGAACATCGCCACATCCTCCCTTTGTCTGACCAAAGCGATTCGGCTCTTCACCAATTTCCGTATGCTCCTGGATTCCCTTACGACGATGAGGTGTGCGACGCACCGTCTTCTCCCAAATGGCGTCTCCCCTTCTCTTAGGGACTCCTCAAAGTTACAACCGCTCCTCCGCTCCGGGACATCTCCCGAGTACATCTCTCGAGGGGATGCAGCTCCACTCCTACACGTTGGTTGGCCCTTTGACTCACCGGGATCGAACACCACGGAGAGATGCCAGTCCAGCTCCGACCGTCCAGTTACCGAAAGACCAAATTCCGTATCAACCGTTATCACGCGAGAAGCTATGGAGACTCTTGCAGGGGAGGCTGGGGTGTTGGATTTGTAACCTGCGTTCAAACTGAGCGTGCAGTTCGAAGGGGCATCACCTCGTCGTGATCAGCTCGAACTACAGTTTCTTGAAGGACAGGAAAGCCACTGTAAAGGCACGGATTGACATCGGATCGCTACCTGAAGGGACAAGGAATTGTTCAGGACTCTCCAGTGTGACACCTCGACCCACTGTCTGCTCAGCGGATGTAACTGTGGTATATTCACCCGCAAGTAACGGATCGGCGGGCGCACATATCTCTCACTCGTTCATCATCAGGGACACGAAATGAGGACTGCAGCTACGTATATTATCTTCACTCCGGGTCCGCGGAGACACGGCACATACAAGGAACTCTCTCCCTCTCTTGATCTACACTGCATGGAGCTCCCTTATAACCTTCATATCGTGTTGCGCGTCTGTTGGCAATCAGCTCGTTTCCCTCAAGATCCACAATTTCCCCCATACGTGTCCAGGGGGGTGGTCAAGAGCATTGGGATCCCGTGGTCCAAAGAAGATCCGGTTTGTTCACTCAGGAAATGTCCAGGATCGAAGGGATCCAACCGTTCAAACCAGACACCTCTGCGAGTCTACCGCTCACAATTCGAGCTCATGGCACTCGACGAACTGAGTTCGCGGCCACGCTGAGCGCTGCTGCCGACTGCGGAGGCACTGACCCGAGTTCAAGTTCCGAATCAATTTCACGGTGGGGGGATATAGTTCTCGATGATTGCGCCGCCTTGAGGAGTCGATCATCCATTCCCCATGCCCGAGCCCCAATCCACAGGGTTTACACGATTGATTGGGATGTTCAAGGAGTGCATTGGAGTGGGAGATAGTGCCCGTCGCGTTGAAGATAATGAATAGAGATACGGGGAAGCGTGGAACTGGCGACAACTAGGTTATACAAAGAACACATTGTAATTGCGTCGTATCTACGATTGAAAAATGACCACAGTAACGGAAGTTTATACAATGGTGGGATCGAAAATGAAATGAATGAACGCGAACATTTGTACCATTCGAACGCTGGGGGACTTAATACGGTAGTGACTCCCAGAGCTCGTTGCCTCCGGGCGGCGGGAGAGGCGAGGGTTCTTCAGTTCCTTCATCAATGGGTGAGATTGGCCTAGAACAGGATGGAATCCCATGTGAGCTGGGAGCACGTCCGGTGAATCCAAAGAGAGCTCACCGTGCATTCCGTTGTGCTTCTTCATGTGCCTGTTTGAAGATTCTTTGAAATGACTCAGGCATATCCCTATCCCGTTCTTGACTCCATCGTCCTATCCATTGTTCGAGCCTCTGGGCAGCTCCAGGTCGTTGACGAAATAGCAACAGCATCGTACAGCTGATGTCCTCTTCTAACATTCCACCATCCCCCGGCGGCCACACTACCCAAACGGTTCTCATCCAGCACTCCAGTTTACTCCACTCCTGGGCTTCGGTGAGGAATGTCATAATCTGTGGACTGTAGGTGACATTGTGTCTCAGCCACCATGGGTACGAAACTGCGAGTTCCACGAGTAGCTCCCAGTACCAAAGGGATAAGTGTTGAGCTCCCTCAGAGGATTGGAGGGTATCCAATAGGAGTTCCACCCATTTGTACTTTTCGTCTATGTCCTCAACTGCGACATGGAGATGGTTCAACAACCCAACGAATCTCTCCACCCCCACCTCCTCGAATCCCTTGAAACCGATGACCTCAATGGAGCGTAAAACAAGTCGTCGTAACCTCGAGGGGAACGACCCCAGGCCATGAAGACCGACGAGGTGCTCCGTGCAAATGCTGAGTAAAGCGTGTGCTGGTGTATGGGGGGGGGCTTGTGCGGTCCAAGCGTGGAGAAGATCCGCAATTACTTCGCTTTTCTGGCTCTTGAAAACTACGTCAACCAATTTTTGGTGGTGTTCGGTGTGAGTGAGTTCATATCCAAAATGACCGTCCCGCGGGTTGAGGTGACGGAAACCGAATTCCAAAGAGCTAAAGAGAAGACACTCCCAACCCCTAAAACCTTGACTGTTCTCGCATATCACGGAGCACCATTCATACGCCATCTTCGTCAAGTACCAAGGGCGATTTTCCAACCCGTTCAAGTCGCATAGCACATACGGGATGAATTCACGTTGGGGGCGGGCGGTATCGATGGCCGAAACGATTGCTTCGGATAATCGATGTAGGATGTTTTCCAGACGATCACTAGTGAAGAGCAGTGAGGAACGTGAAGGGAAAGAATGGGAGATGCCGCACGACTTGTCTTGGACTTTCAGCGCCTCTTCTTCGACAGGCGAGCCAAGGGAGATGCACCACGCTAGGAGGCGGTTGAGTATCGCGTCCAGAGGGAGGGCAGTCCTGTCTGTGCTGGGAATGTGATGCCAGAAATGCTCGAAGTCTGGTGTGGTCCGGTTGGCCCAGGCCAGATGCAACAGTACATTCGAAATCCATTGCAAGTGCGAGGGGGTGTTTCCCGGGTGGGCAATGAGGAAGTATGCGAAACGACGCCCGGCAGACCAACACTCAATCGCCTGGAGAAGACAGTTGAGGTCAAGATCAACTATGATTGGGTATCTTGTGGTTGGGAGAGGAAACGTCTTCGCAAACTCCTCGGATTGACACATCGCAAGAGTGCGGATCCACAACATCGCCCGTCCAGAGTAATATGCCCTGTCCCTTGACCCGGGATACACCTTCCCAGTGGAATCGAAACACGCCCCGAACGTGGAGACAATTATATCGTAGGGTGGGTCGACATTGGTCCCGTCCTCAAACCATCGAATTGTTCCAGCCAGTCGGATAGCGGCGTCGAGTGCCTCTGGGTCGGTGATGCTTCTGAGGATCCATGAAACACATCGTACGTCATTGGCGTTCGTTCGATGGATGATGGCAAGATCCTTTGGCCCCAACCACGGTTCAGATCGTTGAACCTGCACGTTCTCGAGCGGGATTGTCGGTGGAGATTGGCGACGGAAGAGTGACCGGACTCGCTGTTTCCACATCCTGCGGGTCCATGAAATCGCCGACACAATTCTGCGCCGAACCTTCTTCCACGGACTGCGGAGAGCGATAGATACTGGTGTTTGGAACGGACATGCATACGACGATGTCCCAGCGATTAAAATTGCGAGGTAAAATACAACTCCAACACCAGTGAGACTGATGAGGGTGCACGCGACGGAGGTGTTTATGGACCACATGTGATGACAGAGTCCGCAGGTGAGGAGGAACAGGGCGACCTGGAGCATCATTGGGAGACTCTCGACGAAGAAGTGCAACGGCCATTTCTTGAGTCCATCGCACTTGCGCTGACGGTCTCCACAACGCTCGATCATCGACCCGCCCGAGTTCCGCAAGTACCGGTTCAGCCATTGCTTTCCCAGCATGGCGACGAATGCTGCGAGCAGAGAGATCAGGAGGCTCGCGTACATGAGCCCAGTGACGGTGACGATCTCGCTCGGTGAATCTTCCTGAGCGGGTGGGACGGTGGGGGCCTCGCCTGGGATGGCGGACTGATTGAGAGTGAGGAGGATCGCACGGAGAAGGGCCACGGATTGCTCGTTGGGGTCGGGTTGAAGTTTTGAGTGGACATCGATGACGAAAGCCGAGCTGACGGCAGAGAAAAGACCCGCCTGCGAGGACAAGTGAGATAATTGATGAGAGCGCGGCATGATGAGCAACGCACGAATATCAAGGTGGTATTGAGGTCTTCGTCATACTTCTTGACGTAGTCCGTATCGTACTCGGTCGCCTCCCTCTTGTACATTGTGTAGAAGTCGAGGCGGGGATCATCGGTCTTGATGGGTTGGAAGAAAGCTCTGAGAGCATCTTGAAAACTGTGTGGGCTCAGCGGTCAGCGACCCAGCCATCATGGCATCGAACGTACCACTTCGGATCGATTTGCAAGGGTGGGGAATCCTTTTCGCTCTTTTCACCGCTTTCAGCGCCCTCCATGAGTTGTCGCACGGTTGGCGGATAGGGAGGACAGGCGGGTTGAGTAGAGATCGATGCCAACGTCGCGCCTCGATCACGGCTCTGGGTCAATCAAAAGTTGATCTGAACCTGAGGTCGGATCCCAGCCTTCCAACTTCTTCGCTCGTTTCCGTCTCTCAAAATCACGACACTTCCAACTCTCGGCGGGCTGCAGCTCATCGTGGGACGAGTCGCTGGTGCTCCCTCCCTCAAGGTCGACGAATGCTCCAGAACCCGACCGCGCCCCAATTGCTTTCAATCCTTCATCCAATCCCAGTCTCTAACACCCTGAACTGTCTCCCAATGCCGATGGATCCTACGACCCGGCTTCGACGGCGTCTGTTTCCTAGCAATATTCCCCGTTATTCCCATCGTGTAATTTCTTGCAATATAACGGTCCAGATCTCGGGGAATGGATAAAATCTCCCCGCATAACGGGTCAGCATCAAAGGGTCATCGTATCCATTATTACAGCCCTCGATGTGATCGTCAGTGTCCGTTGCATCCCACAACTCGATCGGAACCTATGGAGGTCCAAGTTTGAGAGCAATCGCTTCCCTCTTGGCGTTGTACACACAATTTCGCACCGCAAAGTAAATATCGAAGTCACATCGACACAAGAGTATCCACAGCCACCGAGCAGAAAGATACTGGTCGATATTGAGACCAGCCCAGAACCCTTCCCAAAGCTCCTTCGCCTTCTCTTCGTCCCTTCCACTCATCTCTTCAATGTCATCCTCTCCAGTTTCGCCGGCGGCATGCCTTTCTGAAATCTCGCTTCGACGAACTTCTCCACAGACTTTGCGACTGCTGGGTCCATCCTTCAACGACCTCCAAGCGCAAGGCGGTTAACTGTGGCTCAACTTGTTCGAGATCCTTCCAGGAATCGCGGTACCAGGGGCAGGCAAAGGGAGCGCCGATTTCCAGAATCTTCGCATTCACGAAGAGTGGCAGAGGTGATGTCTTCATTCCACTCCCTTCGGTCGGAGCGATTCCCCGCCCCCCAAAATGAACGAAGTCTGGGCTCGGGTCTGCGCCATACGTAACACCAAGCCAGTCCGGTGTTACTTCGTCGTTATTAATGACATTGTAGAACAGCTGAAATCCACCATCACTTTCTGCACGCACCAAGAAACCGGCGCCGTCACGACGACCACGGGCCCAGGGTTTCTGCTCCCGGGCCGAGATCCAAAGTGAGGATAATGTCTTGAAGGCGGGGACTTCTACGAGGCCGGGGAAACAAGGCAATCATTGGATGTCCATTAACTGGAGGGACTTGAGTTCGGGGTTTGACAGGAGTAACTTCTGGCAACCACCTGTGGTCCGGGAACCCGCAGTGTGATAAACGGAGGGACACAAGAGATGCCACGCCCCCAGCCAACTTGAAGGAGGTCAGGTTATGTACAGACAGAATCGGGCCGCCATAACAGCTGCCAAGAGCGAGCGGTGACACAATTCGGTGGGTGGTGAGGACCCCCAATGAAACAGGTCTCTGGAGAGTTTCAAGTGATTTTTGACAATAAACTAGAGGTTCATGCGAAAACTGAGGCTTTCAAGGACGGGTAGGGGAGATGCGAGGAATTTGAGGTCATCAAGGGCGTCCTTCAATTTCTGGTCCGGACCATCTTCATCGCTTTCGACCACGTCGAGGTGAAAGTCCAATTTGCGGATCCGCCGGATATGGTCGACTTTTACGAGAGGGAGGATCGTGGTATGGTAACTGCAGGGACCAGCCTTTCCGAACGTGGGTCATCTTCACGATCTCGAACATCGACTTTCGAGTCCTTGGCTCCGCGACAAACTCGGAGACATTGGTCAGGGTCTCAGGGGGAGCTTGCTTATTGGGCTGAGCTCATTCTGAGCGACGATGACACCCCCGACAGCGTTTTCGAGGGAGGAACGAAGTGCTCGCAACTGTTGGGGATCACCCATATCAGTAACACAGGGGTATCGGGACCTGAGGGGGACTTGCGTTGTCGCGGTTCATCAACCCACCTCGTGAGCTGCATTCGTGCTCAGATGAGTGCATTCCTCTACAACGCGCTTTGATACCAACTCACTCGGTATCGATGATGTTCCGTGTCAAAGAAAGGAGGAGTTCCCAGTTCCGCTTTCCAGAGGTGAAGGCGCTGTTGCAGGGGCGTTGTAGGTTTCACCAGCGGTCACTTATGTTGATGCTCTACCCGCCTGCATATTTATGCGTTACGCCTTGTCGGCGTGTTCCGAGCGGTCCAGGTATTAGCCAGTCCACATCACGATTTTTCAGAACCGATCGTGACTCAGCCTGATCGATCCTCGCGTTGTCTACCACTCACAATTCGAGTTCATGGCATTCGACGAACTGAGTTCGCGGCCACGCTGAGCGCTGCTGCCGACTGCCGTGGCACTGACCCGAGTTCAAGTTCCGAATCAATTTCACGGTGGGGGGATATGGTTCTCGATGAGTGCACCACCTTGAGGAGTCGATCATCCATTCCCCGTGCCCTCGCCCCAATCCGCAGGGTTTACACGATTGATTGGGATGTTCAAGGAGGGCATTGGTGTGGGAGATAGTGCCCGTCGCGTTGGAGGTAATGAATAGAGATACGGGGAAGCGTGGAACCGGCAACAACTAGGTTGGACAGAGAACACATCGTAGTTGCGTCGTATCTACGATTGAAAAATGACCACAGCAACGGAAGTTTATACAATGGTGGGATCAAAAATGAAATGAATGAACGCGAACATTTGTACCATTCGAACGCTGGGGGACTTAATACGGTAGTGACTCCCAGAGCTCGTTGCCTCCGGGCGGCGGGAAAGGCAAGGGTTCTTCAGTTCCTTCATCAATGGGTGAAATTGGCCTAGAACAGGATGGAATCCCATGTGAACTGGGAGCACGTCCGGTAAATCCAAAGAGAGCTCACCGTGCATCCCGTTGTGCTTCTTCATGTGCCTGTTTGAAGATTCTTTGAAATGACTCAGGCATATCCCTACCCCGTCCTTGACTCCATCGTCCTATCCATTGCTCGAGCTTCTGGGCAGCTCCAGGTTGTTGATGAAATAGCAACAGCATCGTACAGCTGAAGTCCTCTTCTAACACTCCACCATCCCCCAGCGGCCACACCACCCAAACGGTTCTCATCCAACACTCCAACTTACTCCATTCCTGGGCTTCGGTGAGGAATGTCGTGATCTGTGGAGTGTAGGCAAGGTAATCTCTCAGCCGCAGTTTCTTCGAAGTTACGAGTTCCATCAGTAACTCCCAGTACCAATGGGATAAGTGTTGAGCTCCCCCGGAGGATTGGAGGGTATCCAGGAGGAGTTTTGCCCATTCGTACTTCTCGTCCATGTCCTCGACTGTGACATGGAGATGGCTCAACAATTCAACGAATCTCTCCACCCCTACCTCCTCAAATCCCTTGTAACCGATGACCTCAACGGAGCGTATGACAAGTCGTCGCAACCTCGGGGAGAACGACACCAGGTTATGAAGACTGACGAGGTGCTCCGTGCAAATGCTGAGTAAAGCGCGTGCTGGTGGATGGTAAAAGCCTTGTGCGGTCCAAGCGTGGAGAAGATCCGCAATTGTTTCGCCTTTCTGGCTCTCGAAAACTACGTCAATCAATTTTTGGTGGTGTTCGGTGTGAGTGAGTTCATATCCAAAACGACCGACCCGCGGGTCAAGGTGACGGAAACCGATTTCCAAAGAGCCAAGGAGAAGCCTCTCCCAATCCTCGATACCTCGGCGGTTCTCGCATATCACGGAGCACCATTCATACGCCATCTCTGTCGAGCGCCAAGGGCAATTTTCCAACCTGTTCAAGTCGCGTAGCACATGCAGGATGAATTCGCGTTGGGGGTGGACGGTTTTGATGGCTGAGATGATTGCTTTGGATAGTTGATCTAGGATGCTCCCCAGGCGATCACTGGTGAAGAACGGTGTGAACAACTTGTAGGGAAAGGACGGGATATATCGCACGATTTGTCTTGGACTTTCAGCGTCTCTTCTTCGACAGGCGAGCCAAGGATGATGCACCACACTAGGAGGCGGTTGAATATCGCATCCGGGGGGAGGGTGGTATT
>Ga0307517_10013993_pt1 | contig 10829 bp, 10 predicted proteins | sample 23_EM_MG_FD_194515 | JGI IMG/M metagenome (GOLD analysis project Ga0307517, IMG submission 194515) | Populus trichocarpa ectomycorrhiza microbial communities from riparian zone in the Pacific Northwest, United States - 23_EM | ecosystem: Host-associated > Plants > Roots > Unclassified | place...
TGCCCAGGCCCAGGATGTCCATGTGCTTGCGCGGGCCCGCGCCGACCGTCTCGGTGAAGAAGGACAGCCCGATGCCCATGAGTTCGCCCTTGGCGCGCTTCTCCTCCTGCTCCTTGCGCAGGTCCTCGTAGCCGGCGAGGTCCATCGCCTTGCGCAGGCAGGCCGGGTAGTCGCCGGAGTCGTAGACCCAGCCGGTCTTGTTCTCGTACGGGAACTGCTCCGGGCGCAGCAGGTTCTTCATGCGCAACGCGGCCGGGTCCGCGTTCAGTTCGTCGGCCAGGCAGTCCACGAGCCGCTCGATCAGGTACACGGCCTCGGTGACCCGGAAGGAGCAGGCGTACGCGACGCCGCCGGGGGCCTTGTTGGTGTAGACGCCGGTGACCTGGCAGTGGGCGGCCTCGATGTCGTACGAGCCGGTGAAGATGTGGAAGAAGCCGGCCGGGTACTTGGTGGGCTGGGCGGTGGAGTTGAAGGCGCCGTGGTCGGCGAGCACCTTGACGCGGACGGCGAGGATCCTGCCGTCGCGGGTCGCGGCGATCTCGCCGGCCATGTGGTAGTCGCGGGCGAAGGAGGTGCTCATCAGGTTCTCGGAGCGGTCCTCCATCCACTTCACGGGCCGCCCGGTGAGGATCGAGCCGACGACCGCGCACACGTAACCGGGGTAGATGCCGACCTTGTTGCCGAAGCCGCCGCCGATGTCGGGGGCGATGACCCGGATCTTGTGCTCGGGCAGTCCGGCGACCATGGCGTAGAGGGTGCGGTGGGCGTGCGGGGCCTGGGTGGTGGCCCACAGGGTCAGCTTGCCGTCGACCGGGTCCATGTCGGCTACGCAGCCGCAGGTCTCCAGCGGGGCGGGGTGGACGCGCGGGTAGAGCATCTGCTGGGAGACGACGACCTCGGCGCTGTCGAAGATGCCGTCGGTGACCGCCTTGTCGCCGGCCTCCCAGTCGAAGATGTGGTTGTCGGTGCGGCCTTCGAGGTCGTCGCGAATGACCGGCGCCTCGGGGTCGAGCGCGTGCCGGGCGTTGACCACCGGGTCCAGCGGCTCGTACTCGACCTCGATCAGCTCGATGGCGTCGCGGGCGGCGTAGTGGTCCTCGGCGACGACGAAGGCGACCTCCTGGCCCTGGAAGCGCACCTTGTCGGTGGCCAGGACCGCCTGGGTGTCCATCGAGAGGGTGGGCATCCAGGCCAGGCCCAGGGTGGCCAGGGTCGCGCCGGTGATCACCGCCCGGACCTTGGGGTGGGCCTCGGCGGCGGAGGTGTCGATGGACACGATGCGCGCGTGGGCGTACGGGCTGCGCAGCGCGGCGCCGTGCAGCATGCCGGGCAGTTGGACGTCGTCCACGTACTTGCCCTTGCCGCGCACGAAGCGCGGGTCCTCCTTGCGCTTGAGGCGGCCGAATCCGATGGGGCGTTCCTCGGTCGGTTCCCCGGTCCGCTCCTCCACCGACGTCATGGGTCAGCTCCCTGCCGGTGTCTGTGCCGCCTGGTGCTCGGCGGCCCATCGGATGGCCTTGACGATGTTGAGATAGCCGGTGCAGCGGCACAGCTGCCCGGAGATCGCCTCGCGGATCTCCTGCTCGGACGGATCCGGGTTGCGGTCGAGCAGGGCCCGGCCGGTGAGCATCATGCCGGGGGTGCAGAAGCCGCACTGCAGGCCGTGCTCCTCGATGAAGCCCTGCTGTACGGGGTCGAGGGTGACGCCGCCGTCGGCGAGGCCCTCCACGGTGCGGATCTCGTGCCCGGCGGCCATGGCGGCCAGCACCGTGCAGCTCTTGACGGGCTCGCCGTCCATCAGGACCACACAGGTGCCGCAGTTGCTGGTGTCACAGCCCCAGTGGGTGCCGGTCAGACCCAGGTCGTCGCGGAGGAAGCGCACCAGCAGGTGGCGGGCCTCGATCTCCCGGGTGTGGTCCTCGCCGTTGACATTGACGGTGACCTGCATCGTCATATGGCTCATGCCTCCGTTGCCGCAGCTGCGGCCACTGCCCGCCGCAGTGCCCGCCTGGTCAGTTCACCGGCCAGGTGGCGCTTGTACTCGGCGCTCCCCCGGCCGTCGGTCACGGGTGCGCAGTCCTCGGCGGCGCGCCGGCCCGCCGCCTCGTACAGCGCCTCGGACGGCTCGGCGCCGAGCAGCAGTTCCTCCACCCGGCTCGCGTTCACGCTGCCCGAGCCGACCGCCGCGAGTCCCACGCCCGGCTCCGCGATCAGCCCGTCGCGCAGCGACAGCGCGACTCCGGCCGCCGCGACGGCCCAGTCGCCGGACTTGCGCTCGACCTTCTCGTAGGCGCTGCCGGAGGCGGCCAGGACCGGGAGGCGTACCTCGATGAGCATCTCCCCGGCGCCCACCGCGGTCTCGTAGGGACCCTGGTGGAATTCGGCCATGCCCACGGTCCGCGTCCCGTCACGGCCCCGGATCACGGCGCGGGCGTGCAGCGCGGCGCAGACGGCGGAGAGGTCCTCGGAGGGGTCGGCCTGGCACAGGGAGCCGCCGATGGTGCCGCGGTTGCGGACGGGCGGGTCGGCGATCACCCGCTCGGCGTCGTGGATGATCGGGAAGTACCGGCCGACGAGATCGGATTCGAGCAGAGTGCGGTGCCTGGTGAGCGCACCGACGCACAGTTCGCTCTGTTCCTGTCGGATGTAGTCGAGTTCGTGCAGGTCGTTGATGTCGATCAGGACCTCGGGGCGGGCGAGCCGCAGCTTCATCATGGGCAGCAGGCTGTGTCCCCCGGCGACGACCCGCGCCTCCTCGCCGAACTGTCGCAGCAGCTCAAGCGCTTGGTCCACACTCTCCGCCCGCTGATAGTCGAACGAAGCGGGTACCTGCACGGCATCCTCCCTCTTTCTCCGGTGCCCGCACCCTGTCGCCGGTGGGCGGATCGGTCAACGACGAATGAAGCGAATACTTAAGAGGTCTACAAACGAACGCGTTCGAACAGATGTAATAACGGTTATGACGCTCACGCAGCTCAGAGCCTTTGTCGCAGTGGCCCGTCTGGGCTCGGTGAAGGCCGCCGCCGCGTCACTCGGCGTCACCGAACCGGCGGTGTCGGGGGCGGTCGCCGCGCTCCGGCGCGAACTGGGCGACCTCCTGTTCATCCGGGCCGCCGGAGGCATCAGCCTCACCTCGGGCGGCCGGCGGCTGGCGGCCGGGGCGGCGGAGATCGTCGGCCTGGCCGAGGAGACCCGCAACCGCGTACGGGAGGCGGGGACCGGGACCGCGCACTTACGGGTGGCGTCCACCGAGACCAGCGCCGAGCAGATCCTCCCCGCGCTGATCGCGGCCTTCGGACGCCGCCAGCCGGATCTGGACGCCGCCACCCTCGCGGTGCCCGCCGGCGTCTTCCCCGAACTGCTGCGGGACCGGCGCGCGGATGTCGCCGTCGGCCCGGCGGTGCAGCAGCACCCCGGCATCGAGTCGACGCCATTCCTGCGCTTCCAACTCGTCGTCGTGGCCGCGCCTGACCACCCGCTGGCCCAGCAGTCGCGCATCGGCCCGGCCCGCCTCGTCCGCGAGCCCTGGCTGCTCGGGCCGGCCGGCCTGGACCCCGGCACCCTCGCCGGGGCCTTCCTCGCCCGGGTCGGCGTCGACCCCGACACCGCCACCGCCTTCCCGAGCGCCTCGGCCTCCCTCAACTCGGTGGCCGCCGGGGCCGGGCTGTCCATCGCCTTCCACCACGTGGTGCGCGAGGACCTGCGCCGGGGAGCGCTGGCCACCCTCGACGTCCCCGGCACGCCGATCAACGGCATGCTCTACGCGAGCGCGCTCAAGGGCGACCGCAGGTCCGCCACGGCCGCCGCGTTCTGCCGGTTCGTCACCACGCCCGCCGCCACCCAGGCCCTGATGTCCCGGCCGCAGGGCGTGCCGATGAGCGCGTTCCGCCCGGCGGTGCACGTCACGATCTGGAGTTGACCGTCTCTTAAGCGAAGGCTGAAGACCGCATTGACGGCCCTGTCGGCAGCAAGGAGGCTGCTCCGCCATGGACTTCACCAACGAGTTCCGCGTGAGTCTGCCCGTCGGACCGGCCTGGGCCCTGCTCACCGACCTCGAACGGATCGCCCCCTGCATGCCGGGCGCCCAACTCACCGGCGTCGAGGGCGAGGAGTACTCCGGCGTCGTCAAGGTGAAGGTCGGCCCGATGACTGTCCAGTACAAGGGCGTCGCCTCCTTCGAGGAACAGGACGCGGACGCCCGCACCGCCGTCCTGCGGGCCCGGGGCCGCGACGTCCGGGGCCAGGGCAACGCCGATGCCCGGATCACCGCCCGGCTCGTCCCGGACGGGGACGGGACCCGCGTCACGGTGGAGACGCGGCTCACGATCACCGGCAAGGTCGCGCAGTTCGGCAAGGGCATGATCGAGGAGATCAGCAAGAAGCTGCTCGCGCAGTTCGCCGAAGCGCTGGAGGCGGCGGTGGAGGAGGAAGCGCCGCAGGCGCCGCCCGAGGAAGCGCCCGAGGCATCCGTGACGGCCGTGCCGGTGCCCGTCATGCCGGCGCAGGTCGCCTCCGTCGCCCCGCTGGAGCTGATGAGCGTCGCCCGTGGCGCCGTGCTCAAGCGGGCGGTCCCGGCGCTCGTCGCCTTTGCCGTGGTCATCGCGCTCGTCGTCTGGCTCGCCCGTTAGGGGTCCCCCATGCGTGAGGTCATCGCCGGGATCCACCCGTGGTACGTGGCCGGGCTGACCACCGGCCTGGCCACCGTGGTCGCCACGTACGACAGCGCGCCCCGGCAGCCCGGGTCGGCGATGGCGGTGTCGCAGTCGGGCGAGGTCATCGGGAGCGTGTCGGGCGGCTGCGTCGAGTCGGCCGTCTACGAGGCGGCCCAGGAGGTGATCCGCACCGGCCGGCCGCTGCTCCAGAGCTACGGCATCAGCGATGACGAGGCCTTCGCCGTAGGACTGACCTGCGGCGGAACGCTGGAGGTCTTCGTCGAAGCGGTCTCCCGCCGCGGATATCCCCAACTGCCCGCCCTGCTCGCCGCCATACGGACGGCCGAGCCGGTGGCGGTCGCCACGGCGATCACCGGCCCGGCCGTCGGCGCCCGGCTAGTGGTCTGCCCCGACGGCCGTTCCGGGAGCCTCGGCTCCGCCCCGCTGGACGACGCGGTGACCAGGGACGTCCTCCTCATGCTCGCCCGGGGCGCCACCGGGCTGCGCCACCACGGACCCCACGGCGAGCTGACGGTCTTCGTGCAGTCCTACGCTCCCCCGCCGCGCCTTCTCGTCTTCGGCTCCACCGAGTTCGCCGCCGCCCTCACCCGCCAGGGCGCCCTGCTCGGCTACCGCGTCACCCTGTGCGACGCCCGCCCCGTCTTCGCCACCGCCACCCGCTTCCCCCAGGCCGACGAGGTCGTGGTCCAGTGGCCGCACCGCTACCTCGCCGCCGAGGCCGCCGCCGGGCGCCTGGACGGCCGCACCGTCGTCGCCGTCCTCACCCACGACCCCAAGTTCGACGTCCCCCTCCTCCAGGTCGCCCTCCGCCTCCCCGAGCTCGCCTTCGTCGGCGCCATGGGCTCCCGCCGCACCCACGAGGACCGGCTGCGCCGCCTGCGCGAAGCCGGGCTGACCGAGCCGGAGTTACGCCGCCTGTCCTCCCCCGTCGGACTCGACATCGGCGGCCGCACCCCGCAGGAGACCGCCGTCTCCATCGCCGCCGAGATCATCGCCCGCACCAGCGGCCGCACGGGGCGCCCCCTGGCCGGCACGGCAGGCCGCATCCACGCGTAGGGTCCGCCGAAAGCCGCCTCTTGTTCATGGCCGGTCAACCACACTGTGGTGGGATCAGCCCGGTCCACAGGAAACACCGCAGGAGCCGCAGCCGCAGGAGGCCACTGGTGTCACCCATGCCCGCATCCGAACCGTCTTCCGCCAGACCCGTCAGCCGCCGCCGTCTGCTGACCGGCGCCGCCGTCATCGCGGGCGCGCAGGCGCTGAACATCCGTACCGCCCACGCCTCGACGGCGGTCCGGCAGGACCCGTTCCAGCTGGGCATCGCCAGCGGCGACCCGCTGCCCGACGGGGTCGTCCTGTGGACCCGGCTGGTCGCCGACCCCTACGACGCGGCCTCCATGGGCAGCCGCCCGGTCCGGGTCGAGTACGAGATCGCCGCCGACCCGCACTTCCGCCGGATCGTGCGGCGCGGCAGCGAGACGGCGACAGCGGCCCACGGACACAGCGTCCACGCCGACGTACGCGGGCTGGCCTGCGGCCGCGACTACTGGTACCGCTTCCGCACCGGCAGTCACCTCAGCCCCACCGGCCGGACCCGCACCGCTCCCGCATACCGCTCGCGCCCGGACGCCCTGCGCATCGGCATGGTCAACTGCCAGGACTGGCAGAACGGTTACTGGCCCGCGTACAGCGCGCTGGCCGAGGAGGACCTCGATGTGGTCCTGCATGTGGGCGACTACATCTACGAGTACGACCCGAGCAGCGCCTACGCCGACCGGCTGCACACCACCCCGCAGACCCCGGGCCTGGACCAGCTGTCCACGCTCTCCGACTACCGCGCCCGGCACGCCCAGTACAAGACCGACCCCGCGCTGCAGGCCGCACACGCCGCGTTCCCCTGGATCGTCACCTGGGACGACCACGAGGTGGAGAACAACTACGCGGGCCTGGTCGACGAGATCGACGACACCGGCGCCAAGCACCAGGACCCGGCCGCCTTCGCCCGCCAGCGGGCCGCCGCGTACCAGGCGTACTACGAGCACATGCCGCTGCGCCGCCGCTACGTCAACGGCTCCGCCGACTACCGGCTCTACCGCCGCTTCGACTTCGGCGACCTGCTCCGCCTCAACGTCCTGGACACCCGCCAGTACCGCACCGACCAGCCCGGCGGCTTCCCCGACGACTTCGGCACCGTGGCCTCCGGCCTCGGCAACACCGACGGCACCCTCACAGGCTCCGGGCAGGAGCAGTGGCTGCGCCGCGGCCTCGCCCGCTCCGGGGCCCGCTGGAACGTCATCGCCCAGCAGGTGATGATGAGCCAGATCCGCTTCCCCAACTTCCTCGACCCGGCGCACCCGCTGCCGCCGATCGCCAACCTCGACCAGTGGGACGGCTACGACCCGGCCCGCGCCCGGCTGCTGAACTTCCTGCGCGACGCCCAGGTGCCCAACCCGGTGGTGCTCGCCGGGGACATCCACTCCTCCTGGTTCAGCGATCTGCGCATCGACCGCGACGACCTCGACAGCGCCCCGGTCGCCGTCGAGTTCACCGCGACCAGCGTCAGTTCCGACTTCCCCATCGCCTTCGACGCCCCGCTCAAGGCGTACAACCCGTATCTGAACCCGCACGTCCGCTACTTCGACGGCTCGCTGCGCGGCTATCTGCGGCTGAACGTGGACCGTCGGCAGTGGGTGACCGACGCCCGTACGGTGGCGAGCATCGCGGTCCGCGAGTCGCCAGTGAGCACGAGCGCGTCGTGGTCCGTCGTCGCGGGTGAGCCGGGCCTGCAACCTTGAGGCCTGCTCACGCGTCACAGGTGTACCGGGAATGACCGTTCGAGCAAGGGGAGTACGGGATGTCGTTGTTGCAGGACCTCACAGCGGCGGAGCCTGAGGAGGGCGCGGAGGGGGCGGAGGGGGCGGAACCCGCCGAGACCCCGCCCGGCAATCGCGGCAAGCTGCTCATCGGCCTGCTCGTACTGCTCGCCATGGGCATCGGGGCCGTCGCCCTGATCCTGACGCTAGCCCCGTGGGCCAACGCGGTCGGCGGCTGCGGCGGGGGCTGAGGGGCCGCCCGTCCCGCCCAGGAGGTACGGAAGACGCCGGGTCAGGAAGCGGCGCGGGAATTCGTCCCGCAGCCGCCACAGCCCGGCGTCGACCACGAAGTGGGCCATCACGGCGCCCAGATAGGCCCCGTAGAGCGCCCGTCCGGCCGGTGCCGATCCGTGCAGGTGCGAGGCCAGGTTGAGCGCGGTGCCGAGCAGCAGCCCGATGTTCAGCAGCAGCGCCAGGCTCACCAGCCTCGGCAGCCCGGGCCGTTCGCCGCCCGCGACCAGGGCCATGATCAGCAGGTACTGGTAGCCGTGGGCGGCGGTGAGCCCGGCCACGGCCGCGTAGGGGGACGTGAAGACGAACACGGGCAGGAAGTACAGCAGGGACAGCAGGTAGAGCGCCGCGAAGGCCGCGCCCGGCCTCGGGCGCCTGCCCAGCAGCAGTACGCAGCCGGCCGCCACCGCCAGCGCGTACGCGACCGCCGCCACCGGGAACAGGAACCTCAGCCGCAGGTCCAGCGTCAGCTGGAGCAGCTCGGGGCGGGACAGCAGCGCCGCGATCCCGGCCACACCGGCGGCGGTGACCGCCCGGCGCTCGCCGCTCCGGAGCCGGCCGGCGCCGTACGCGGTGGCGCTGAGCGCGGCCAGGCCGAGGTTCTGCTTCTGGAAGTGGAAGAACTGCCAGGCCAGGAAGGCGGGCAGCAGCCACCCGAAGGCCGTGGGCGGCATGGCGGCGGCCAGCGCGGCGGTCCCGGCGATCAGCGCGAGCGGTGCCAGCACATAGCGGCCGCGTCGGGCCAGCATGTGCGCCCGCACATCGGGCACGCTCCAGAACCAGGCCGTGGTGGCGACATGCACCGAGGTGCCCAGGAACAGCAGCCCGCCCAGGGCGCTGGGAGCGAGCGCGATGGTCACGGCGTAGCTGCCCAGTGTCAGCAGTACGGTCCCGCCCAGCCAGATCCCTCGCCCCCGCAGCATCGGGTCAGGATACGGGGTACAGCTTGGCGAACTCCTCGGCGGTCATCCCGAACAGCACCTCGTCGTGGTACTGCCCCATGGCGTAGTCGTGGTCGCGCTGCCGTCCTTCCTCCGTGAAGCCGAAGTTGAGGTGGAAGGCGACAGAGGCGGCGTTGAAGGACCAGGCGCTGGCCTCGCACTTGTGGAGGCGGCGCTCGCGGAACATGAAGGCGAGCAGCAGCCGCACGGCGTCGGAGGCATAACCGCGCCGGTGGTGCTCGGGACCGAGCGCGACGCCGTACTCGAAGCGGCCGGCGGGAAGCACGACATGGTGGGTGCTGATCGACCCGACGAGCACGCCCTCGTCCAGGGACTCGATCGCCAGGGTGAAGCCTTCCTCACCCGCCTTGGGTGTCTCCTCCGTGCGCTCCTTGGCCCAGGCCTTGGCGGCCTCGGCGGACTGCGGAAGCTGCACCCGCCACCCGTTGCGCTGGACATCGGAGTCCAGCTCGAAGGACCGGAAGAGCTCCCAGTCCTCCGGTTCGACGGCACGCAGCCGCACCGTTCGCCCCACCCACATGGAATTCATACGTTCACGGAAGCAGCCCCGGCCGCCGCTGTCCAAGGAGTTTCGAGGGCCGCGGCGGGCCCGGCTCGCCAGCGGCCAGGCATAATGAGCGGGGATACATCGGAGGTCTGAGAGGGAGTCGCTCGTGGCAGTCACCGACGAGGCGATCGAGAAGATCAAGGGCATGATCGTCTCGGGCGCGCTGCGCCCCGGCGACCGGCTCCCCAAGGAGAGCGAACTCGCCTCTGACCTCGGCCTTTCCCGTAATTCGCTGCGCGAGGCGGTCCGCGCGCTGTCGCTGATCCGGATCCTGGACGTACGGCAGGGCGACGGCACCTATGTGACCAGCCTGGACCCGCAGCTCCTCCTGGAGGCGCTGAGCTTCGTCGTGGACTTCCACCGCGACGACACCGTGCTGGAGTTCCTGGCGGTGCGACGGATCCTGGAGCCCGCCGCCACGGCGATGGCCGCCGCCCTGATCCCGGAAGCGGAGCTGGAGGCCCTGCAGGCGCAGCTCGACGCGCTCGGCGAGCAGCCGTCGGTGGAGGAGCTGGTCGCCGCGGATCTGGAGTTCCACCGGGGCATCGTGCAGGCCTCGGGCAATTCGGTGCTGTGCTCCCTGCTGGACGGCCTCTCGGGGCCGACCACGCGGGCCAGGATCTGGCGCGGGCTCACCCAGGAGGACGCGGTGAGCCGCACCCTGCACGAGCACGGGGCGATCCTGGCGGCGCTGCGCGACCGGGACGCGGAGGCGGCGCGCTCGTGGGCGACGGTGCACATCGCGAGCGTCGAGCAGTGGCTGCGCTCGACGCTGTAGCGGTCCGGCAGCTCAGCGGCCCAGCGGCCCGGGTAGATTAACTGCCTTCACTCACACGGGGGTTGAAGGATCGGATGTCTGACCAGGAATTGCCGTCCCCGCACGGGCCCAAACCGCCGCCACACCGTCCCGCCGTCCGACGTCTGCGCCGCGCCGCGGCCGTGCTCGCCCTCGTCCTGCTGCTCCCGGTCCTCACGGCGGGCGTCGCGCTGCGCCTGGAGTACGCCGGGGATCCCGACGCCGCCGGGCGCACCCGCGGGCGGGACGCCGTCTGGCTGGGCCACGCCTGGGTGGACGGCCGCCGGGACACGGCCGACCTGACCGCGCTCCTGCGCAAGGTCAGGGGCACGGGCATCCGCGACCTGTACGTCCACACCGGCCCGCTGGAGCACGACGGGAGCCTGGACGCCGCCCTGTACCCCCGCTCCTCGTGGCTGATCCGCGAGGCGCACCGCGCGCTCCCCGGCGTCAGGGTCCAGGCCTGGCTGGGCGACATCGTGTCGCACGAGGGTTCGCCCGGGCTGCGTACGGACGACCCGGCGACCCGGTCCCGGATCCGCGACAGCGCGGCGCAGGTGCTGGACGCGGGGTTCGACGGCGTCCACTTCGACCTGGAGCCCATGCACTCGGGCGACCAGGGCTTCCTGGCGCTGCTGGACGCCACCCACGAGATGACCGCCGCGCGCGGGGTCCCGCTCTCCGTCGCGACCCACCAGATCGACCCGCTCCCCTCCGCGCACGCCACCTTCGACAAGTACTGGTCCC
>Ga0307517_10013994_pt1 | contig 10829 bp, 6 predicted proteins | sample 23_EM_MG_FD_194515 | JGI IMG/M metagenome (GOLD analysis project Ga0307517, IMG submission 194515) | Populus trichocarpa ectomycorrhiza microbial communities from riparian zone in the Pacific Northwest, United States - 23_EM | ecosystem: Host-associated > Plants > Roots > Unclassified | place...
AAAATATTTTTTAAAAAACTACCACACTTAATAAAATACCATTTTAATGTTTCACACGCATCGCACTCGTTTATCTAATCCACCTACTTGTTCCTCAAATCAACCCCCTTTTCTCTCCCTTTTGTCTTAAAATTAAAAATAAAAAAGATCTTTATTTTTACGTCCCCATTTTGTCCAAACAAATTCCTCTCTCCTTCCAAACCCCAACAGACATACTAGCATCAAAAAGATAGAGTGGCTGCAGGACTTCCCAAACATCAGCCGGCGATCCACAAAACCCACTCTCCTCCTTACATGCTCCTCTTCTTTTTTGGTTCTCTGCCCTCAGTGCCAAGAACGTTCTTCCTTTCTTTTATTACATAACTAGATTCATAAAAAAAGGAAGAAAAACCACCCCTACTACGTCACACAGTCACAGCTGTGTAATAAGGGGAAAAAAATAATATTTAGTCTCAGTCATGCCCTCTTTGTGCTTGTAGTTTTGTTCACGACTCAGTCTTTCTATCAACACCCACACCTCTGTATACGAATTTTTCTTTCTTGCTTTTTGTACGTGAGAAAGAGAAATACACAGTATGAACGGTTACAGGTGGTGGCTTTGAAGCATTCCTTTTTTGCTTTTAAAGATTGGTTCAAATTATTATTACTTGCCGTTTAGCATTTCCGAAGCTTTCAAAGAATCTGACAAAGGGATCTGTCCATCTATTATCCCTCCCCTCAATTTATATACACACGCATAGATACAAAGAGAAGGCAAAACCTTTATTTAGTAAGACAAGTACTAGTCCTAACTACTAGGTGATCTGCAGCGTTTTTCTTGGTTTTAAGATTTTCTGATGGCGTGATTAGTTGCTGCTGCTCGAAAGGTAAAAATGTTATACGGTGAAAAGGATCCTGGGGTTGTGTTGTTTTGCTACTACACTTCTGGGTTCAGTTTGCTTGATTTTGTTTTTCGTTTTGGCTTAAATTGAGGAGGTTGTGAACATGCTTGTGCTAATTATGAGGCTTTTATTGGATCTTAGGTGTTTAGCCTTAAATTTTGGATTTTAGTAAACGTTAAGCCTTTATGCTTTATTTTATTGGTAATCAAACGAGGTCTTAATTAGATTTTTTGGATGATATGTAATTATCCCGGCACCTTTGTCTTTTTATGTTAAGTGCTTTTGACTTGATTTGAATCCTTTTGAAATTGAAAGTCTCTCTTTTCTTTGGTCTGTTGTTTAAATGTTGCGAGCAAGGTGAATTCAAGATTATGAGTTCTAGAATTTAATGATCTGTTGTGCCGTGCATTGTTTCTTGGCACCTAAGCAGACATCTGAATTATATATTGGAATTTTGATTATGATTGCGATATGTTAGAATCCGGTTGATATTATGAAGAATATGCTGATGGTGCACAGTACTATAATTGCAGGATTTGAAGAGACGTGTCCCTTACAGTGTTAAGATATGGCCTCAAGATCATTCAAAGGCACTCGATCAAATCTATCAATTAGCTCGGATGCTGCCGAATCTCACAAACCTCCTCTGCCTCAGACCGTGACATTTGGCCGGAGGACTTCCTCTGGTCGCTATATCAGCTACTCAAGGGATGATCTTGATAGTGAACTTGGGAGTAGTGATTTCATGAACTATACAGTGCACTTACCTCCGACCCCTGACAACCAACCCATGGATCCATCTATCTCACAAAGGGTTGAAGAGCAATATGTCTCAAATTCACTCTTTACAGGCGGTTTTAATAGTGTTACTCGTGCTCATCTCATGGACAAGGTGATTGAATCTGAAGCCAGCCATCCCCAAATGGCTGGTGCTAAGGGATCCTCTTGTGCGATTCCAGGGTGTGATGCCAAGGTGATGAGTGATGAGCGTGGTGTTGATATTCTCCCTTGTGAGTGTGATTTCAAAATATGCCGGGATTGCTTTATCGATGCAGTAAAAATTGGAGGTGGAATTTGCCCTGGTTGCAAGGAGCCTTATAAAAACACCGAATTGGATGAAGTGGTTGTGGACAGTGGAAGGCCTCTTCCACTTCCTCCACCAGGCACAGTGTCCAAAATGGAGAGGAGATTGTCATTGATGAAGTCAACCAAATCAGCGCTGATGAGAAGCCAGACTGGGGACTTTGATCACAATAGGTGGCTCTTTGAAACAAGGGGAACTTATGGGTATGGCAATGCTATCTGGCCAAGTGATGGGGGTTTCGGCAATGGGAATGATGAGGAAGTTGGTGGGCCCAAAGAATTGATGAACAAGCCATGGAGGCCGCTTACTCGAAAATTAAAGATTCCAGCTGCTATTATCAGTCCATATCGGTACAATCTTCATGTCTAGCATGGTTCTGTTTTCTCTTACTATTCGTAGTATAATGATATTCTTTTCCAAATGTTTAAATTGCTATATCTTCACCTATTTCATTAATTTGGTGCATTGGTATTGGTAGATGGGAAGATAATCACGCTCTGATAAACAAACTTGCACATGCACCGGCAATTGTTGTATCTTACCATGGTTTTTTGTTATTTCTTTGTTGTATCTTCTATCACTTTGTCATTGGCTTGATGATACTGAGCCATGAGAAACATGCAACTTTGTCTCTCTGACGCCAACAACTTCCCATAGAAATGCAAAACTTTGATACCCATTTGGTCCACGACTCCACAGTCTGTGTTATATATCCACATGTTTATTCATTCAATGATGGTTGGATAAAATCCTAGGCTCATCAATGCCCTTCCATGTTGGGGGGTTAAAAGGTGTTGCTACATCATAGAAATCTCCAACAATTTATATATGCACTCTTTATTCCCCTTCTTAGTCGATCTGCCTTGTTAGTTCTTTCCTTTCTAATCTGATATCTATGTCTGCCAAGCTAATAGCTCACAACTGTCCCTGTAAATATCAAGCATCAAATTTGAGCTCTAGAACTTATTCCAAAGATTTTGTAGAATAGCTGTATCTTTTGAGTGAATTTCCAGGGTCACTAAAAAACTTCTGAACTGATTGCATTTGTCACCTTGTATTAGAGAATTAATTCTGAAATCGTCTTCATTATTTGTTACTATGGAATTTGATGTGCTAATTGAAAAATAGATTTAGGCTCAATGTTGGCAAAGCCAAGATGCTCTAGTTAAGTCATGGTTTATCAACTCCATGACTCCTAATCTTGTGTCACACTTTGTTTAGTGTGGAACAGCAAAGGATGTATGGGATGCTGTTAAGAGGAGAGGAGTTATCTTGATGAATTGAACTCTTCTTAACTGTGCTCATTTAAAATGCTTACATTATTCTGAGAAATAATTTCATTTCCATGAGAGATCCATCCAATTCTCTCTTTTAAAGACCCTGCTCTTTTGTTAACTCTCTAGAGAACTTTTTTTCAGGCCAGCTGCAACTGTTAATTTGACACTTGACTTGAAAACTATGCCTTCCTGTTTCTCTTCTATTGTAATTACCTTCCATGTTGTTTACCAACATTTTTACCTACGGTTTGATTCTACACTATGAGAGTTACGCTGATTAATGCCTTGTGCCTCTTGCTGCATCTCTTCTTATAGGCTTCTCATTTTTGTTCGGATTGTTATTCTCGCACTATTCTTGCATTGGAGGATCAGACATCCAAACAACGACGCAATCTGGCTGTGGGGGATGTCAGTGGTTTGCGAGATCTGGTTTGCTTTTTCTTGGCTTTTGGATCAACTTCCAAAGCTATGCCCTATCAATCGTGCTACAGATCTGAATGTGTTGAAAGATAAATTTGAAACACCCAGCCCTAGCAACCCCACTGGTAAATCTGATCTCCCTGGCGTAGATGTTTTTGTCTCTACTGCAGATCCAGAAAAAGAACCGCCACTTGTCACTGCAAACACCATCTTATCAATTCTAGCAGCTGATTACCCAGTTGAAAAGCTTTCTTGTTATGTTTCCGATGATGGAGGTGCACTTTTAACATTTGAGGCCATGGCCGAAGCAGCGAGTTTTGCAAATGTATGGGTTCCTTTCTGCCGTAAACATGATATTGAGCCCAGGAATCCAGAATCCTACTTCAGTTTGAAGAGGGATCCTTACAAGAACAAAGTGAAGCAAGATTTTGTCAAGGATCGTCGAAGAGTAAAGCGTGAATATGATGAGTTCAAGGTTCGAATAAATAGCTTGCCTGATTCTATTCGCCGCCGATCTGATGCCTATCATGCTCGGGAGGAAATCAAGGCCATGAAACTTCAGAAACAGCACAAGGACGATGGACCTGTGGAGAGTGTAAAGATTCCAAAAGCTACATGGATGGCAGATGGTACCCATTGGCCAGGGACTTGGCTGAATCCTTCTCCTGAGCACTCTAGGGGTGACCATGCTGGTATAATACAGGTATTAGTTTGGATACAAACTGTTTTTATCATTGTTCAAGCCATGTGAATGATTACACTAATTTTTAAACCATGTGCGGGTGTGGATTTGGAAATTGCAACAGACTTTCTTATTGTTATTGCTGATTGAACAAATCAATTCAATTTTATGTAAAACTAGTTGGGATGGGCTACAAGGATTCACTTTCTTCATCTTTTCTAAAAGCTGTTGTGACATTCAGCCTTTCTATATGAGGCTGATTATTTAATTTACTTGATGCAGGTGATGTTGAAACCTCCCAGCGATGAGCCACTACTTGGAACTTCTGATGAAACTAAGATAATGGACTTTACTGATGTTGATATACGTCTCCCATTGCTTGTTTATGTTTCTCGTGAGAAGCGTCCAGGCTATGATCACAACAAGAAGGCAGGGGCCATGAATGCACTTGTTCGAGCCTCAGCCATTATGTCTAATGGTCCTTTCATTCTTAATCTTGATTGTGATCACTATATTTACAATTCCCAGGCAATGAGGGAAGGGATGTGTTTCATGATGGATCGAGGAGGTGATCGCCTCTGTTATGTTCAGTTCCCTCAGAGGTTTGAGGGCATAGACCCTTCTGATCGATATGCTAATCACAACACTGTTTTTTTTGATGTGAACATGCGTGCCCTTGATGGTCTAATGGGTCCAGTCTATGTTGGAACTGGTTGCCTCTTTAGAAGGATTGCTCTTTATGGCTTTGACCCACCACGGGCAAAAGAAGATCACCCAGATTGCTGCAGCTGCTGCTTTGCCCGGCGCAAGAAACATTCCTCAGCTGCGAACACTCCAGAAGAGAACAGGGCTCTGAGAATGGGTGATTATGATGATGAAGAGATGAACCTCTCCCTGCTCCCTAAGAAGTTTGGCAACTCAACATTCCTCATTGACTCAATCCCAGTGACAGAGTTTCAAGGTCGTCCTCTTGCAGATCACCCAGCTGTTAAGAACGGACGCCCACCTGGTGCTCTCACTATTCCCCGTGAGCTTCTTGATGCATCAACTGTTGCAGAGGCAATCAGTGTCATATCTTGCTGGTATGAAGACAAGACTGAGTGGGGAAATCGAGTTGGGTGGATTTATGGATCTGTTACTGAAGATGTTGTCACTGGGTATAGGATGCACAACAGGGGATGGAAATCAGTTTATTGTGTTACCAAGCGTGATGCCTTCCGTGGCACTGCTCCAATTAACCTCACAGATAGGCTTCATCAAGTTCTCAGGTGGGCTACTGGTTCTGTTGAAATTTTCTTTTCCCGCAACAATGCCCTCTTAGCCAGCCGTAGAATGAAATTTCTTCAGAGGATAGCATATCTGAACGTTGGCATCTATCCCTTCACTTCGATCTTCCTGATTGTGTACTGCTTCCTCCCTGCACTTTCCCTATTCTCTGGCCAGTTCATTGTTCAGACCCTTAATGTCACTTTTCTTGCTTATCTCCTAATCATCACATTGACTCTATGTTTACTTGCTGTGCTTGAAATCAAATGGTCTGGCATCGACCTAGAGGAGTGGTGGAGGAATGAGCAGTTTTGGTTGATTGGAGGAACCAGTGCCCACCTTGCTGCTGTGCTTCAGGGATTGTTGAAAGTCATTGCAGGGATTGAAATTTCTTTCACCTTGACTTCAAAATCAGGTGGTGATGATGTTGATGATGAGTTTGCTGATCTCTACGTTGTCAAATGGACATCGCTGATGATACCTCCTATTACAATCATGATGGTCAACTTAATTGCAATAGCAGTTGGATTTAGCCGAACAATTTACAGTGTTATACCGCAGTGGAGTAGATTACTGGGTGGGGTTTTCTTCAGTTTCTGGGTCCTGGCTCATCTCTACCCTTTCGCTAAAGGTCTTATGGGAAGAAGAGGAAGGACACCGACCATTGTTTTTGTGTGGTCAGGACTTATTGCAATCACCATCTCTCTCCTCTGGGTGGCAATCAATCCCCCGTCTGGCACCACCCAAATTGGTGGCTCATTCCAGTTTCCCTGATAGGTCTTTTTCTTTCTTTTTTTGTTTAATTTATTCAATTGCGTTCCTTTACTAAATTCTTTTTTCAAAACATCTTTCTGCTGGAGTACAGGCTAGATATGTTTTTGCACACATTTTGTGTAGTGGCTGTTTACTTTCACAAAAGTTCTAGTGAAAATGGAGACAAGGACTGAGAAGATGGGTAACTGGTTTTCTTGGCACTGTTTTTGACAATGCATTACATGAAATACTAAAACCAGAGACCCATCTTTACGTAGATGATTAGGATTGTGATCATTGTCATGATTAGGATTGTGATCATTGTCTTCTTTTGTTACATAGTAAAGTGTATCAATTTTAAGGGAAATTGCCCTGTTTATTCCAACGCTTCATGGCTATGGCGGGGCGGGGCCCTGTGCTGATGCTGTTATATCGCACGTTATCGGACTGTTTGACCTTATTGAACTGCGGATATTTGAAATTGATTCTCCTTTTAATTACAAGTTAAACAATATCCGCAAGTGATTTTCATCTTGCATGGTCAACTATATTATAACAAGCTGATGACATAACAAGGAAGATGCATCGTTATTAAGCCGTTTGTTGACATAATTGATAAAACCCCCTTTATTCTTACAAGACACAACACAAATTCTCAGTGAAAATAGATAGGCATTGCTTCACTGTGTCTTATAAACTATAAGAAAAGCCATCCTTTAAGAGTTAGCTAAGGCGGTGGGGCATGGGCAGTGAAGGTTTAGGCGTATCAATGATAGTTAGGTTACGTTGGTACTAAAAAATGAAGCTCGTGAGTGTGGAGCAGTGGTAGTGGTCCCCTAATCTCTTAATGAAACGTTAGTGACATTATTGCCAAAGTTATTTTTTAAAAGAGTGTAGATATTATAGGTAAAGGGAGGCAGAAGATCAAGGATATTGGAAGAGATGTCATGGGAATGGAAGGTTAGGAAAGTTTGATAGTGATGGAGTGATCATCCATCACAATTATTGTTAATGATGGATATGTTGGGTTCTTGAATATTATTTAAAATAATAAAACAAAATTATTCTGGAGTTTTTAGGATCTTGTTAGATAGATTTAGATTTGTTTAGAGATTTATTACCTGAAGATTCTCCGGCTTTGAATAATACTTTAATGGCTGAGTTGTTGCAAACCACAAGCCATCCAATTATCCAGCATACAATAGAAATCCACATAGACTACCAGTGAAAAATCTCCTAAATTTTTATTTAGTTGAAAGGGATTGCTATGCCTAAATGTTAGATGAATATGCCCTATAACCAATTGGTTAGTTACATATGATATTATTATATTCATGTAAATACATATTTATTATTAATAAAGGCTTAAATTATCTTTATTATTCATATAATATTAGATTAATGAATCTAGAGTAAAAATAAAGTTCATGAGATAAAAATATTTTACAAATAAAATTATAAAGTTGTTAAAATTATGAGATTTTTATTGCATCAAAGCATTGTTCCTAAAATGTTTCTAGTCGATGCTTTCTTAAATACCGAACATTATTAGAGTCGTAGAGTCTGATACATATTATGTTCTTTCCTTTATGAAAGGAAGCAACTGTTCTTATAAGCAGAGGTATAAGAGATACCTAAAACTAATATGTAGGTGCTTGTCATAAGATATATACATTGAATTGACCCGCATGAGAATTTTATATGAAGAGTTTACCTATGTCTATGGAAAGACTCATGACGATTGTGTAAGTGATCCATAGACTTGGGATCACTAAGTGATCTTATATAGAGAATGTATGTTTTGATCCTGTTACATGTTATCTTAATCGAGGCAACGAAATGACAGACATTTGATATATCATGAACTATATGAAGATACTTAAGCGAGGATTCATCACCCTAGGTGAATTAGAAAAAATGTTTTCATCTATTCTTAAATAATATTGACTGAGAAATCCTTGACTAAGGTGGAATGAAATTTAAAAAAGGTTTAAAATATTATTCAAACGATCAATAACTATTATGTAAAGAACAAACATGATTTAACATGGCCGACATAATCCATGTTTTAATGTTAAATCGAGATATTATTGATGAAAGTATATTAATTACACTGAGAAACCGGTCAAACCACTAATGACTTTTCTAATATTTGAAGGATCATGACACGTTACTAGGCGATGCATCTCATCTTCAATTACAAATTAATCAATTTTTAAATTGATAATAAATTAAATTGTTTAATTTATTTAATCTTATTTAATTATAATTATAATTTATATTTGGGCCAACATATTAGGAACGGTCACACACATTAAGAACCATTAGTTAGAAATTAAACTAGGATCATTTAATTAAGTATGACTTGATTAAAATATATTTTAGAAATTAAAGACTAGAATATATTTAGTACGTGAATTATATTTCTAAACTTAGAAAAATCAAATAAGGACTTGATTGAGTTAATTTCTAAAATTATCTTAAATTAATATATAAATATTATTTAAGGGAGAAATTGATATCTTGCTAATTTATAGTGTTTTTTAGATTTCTCTATAAATAGTAAGCTATGCATCTTATTTTAAAAAAATTATTGTCTGTTAGACATAAAATTACGCAAGTCACATAATAGAGAGTTAACACTCTAGACATAACAATCTCTCTCTTCTAAAAAATAATTTAAGAGATTTCTTACTAGTGATTTGTATGGATTACCATTGGGGCCAGACAATTAGATAATTTATGATTTGCGACAACCCAGTCTTTTAAAGAATTATTCAAAGCTGAAGAAAGATCTTCAAGTAATAAATCTCTAAATAACTCTAGATTTATCTAATATAATTTTAGGGACTTTCAAAAATTTTTTTATTATCATTTATACTGTATAATAATATTCAGAAACCTATCACCAACTTCATCATTGACGATTCTTTGACCACAACGGAATTTAAACATTTCAATATCCCATGTTATTGTAATCAAATTTGAGAGTATTTTTTAACGAAGTTTTAACAAAAAAAAGAAGAAGAAAAAGGTGTATATATCTTATTTTTAATTAGTTCTCAAATGTATCCGATAACTATATCTAAAACCAATTTTTCCAATACTATTTACCACTGAGCACTCGCTGACCTTTATTTATTTATTTTATGCCCAAACTCTCTCCTTTTTAATGTCAAAACACTATGTTTTTTCTTAGGCTAAATATGCTGACTTACTTTCTTTTTTTTTTCTTTTTAATTTTTAATGAGTGATGAGTTGCTTTGCTCTTCCTATATATAACGAAATCTACGAGCAAATTAAAAATAGCTGTAATTAACCTTACTGCAACACGTAAATCTTCCCTTGAAAAGAATTGCTGAAGCTGAACATGCAGGAAATGTGAAGTGATGAGTTGTTGAAACAGCACATATGCATGTTCAAACCTAACATCAACATGTTTAATTACATCTCTAAACATCATTACATAATTTCTTCATTGAACAGACCCGAAGACAGATCTCTCTTCACCTTCTTTCACCCAAAAGCAACTGCCATGGAAGCTTTCACGACCTTGTTAGTGCTTCTCATGATCAAAGTACTCGTCTGTGCAACTAGCCCAACGGACATTCCTTCAAGAAGCCAAGACCTTGTCGTTGCCTCTGACGAGATGGCAAGAGCCAACTACTTCAGTTTTGTCATGCTCATTAACATGGCCCCACTTGATCAGAAATTTCAGGGGAATGTCACTTTCTTGATGCCCAAGGATCGTTTATTGTCTAAAATCAGGATGCATCAAAACGCTGTTTCTGATTTTTTGCTTCGCCATTCAATCCCATCACCCTTGCTCTTTGATCACCTGCGACATATTCCACCAGGCTCGCTGATTCCCAGTTCCGATCCCGATTATATGCTTAACATTTCCAACAAGGGAAGGAAGAGTTTCTTTCTCAACAATGTCAAGATCTCTAGCCCAGATCTATGCACTGCAGGGTCTTCAATTAGATGCCATGGCATCGATGGGGTGCTGCTAGTAGATACGGATAGGCATCCTTTACCTGCTTGCTCCAACAGCACAAGTCCTGCTATTGTGGCCACACCACCAAGCCCATCACTCCCATTACCAGATGTTCCATCATTTCCATCATCAGCTCCTCCTCCTGGGGCTGCTGCGCCGACAGACCAAGAGCACAACCCAAAACATTCAGGCTCTTCCCAACTAGAAAGTCTCTCTCTTGGAGGTTTATTAAAATTCATGGCGACTTCTATTTTGGTGTTAAATGCTCGGGTTCTCTATACAGTGGGACATAATTAAAGGATTTGGAGAAGTGTACACAACGGGTCACATGCAGAATATTTTTTTAATGAATTATTCTATAAAAATAGTCAATCTATTTTTCTCCTATCATTACAAGATAGCAAGCCTGGAAGAAAATTCCAAGTGCAATGTTTCTTCTTTTTATTGGGTGAACACTATCTTTGTTCTT
>Ga0307517_10013995_pt1 | contig 10829 bp, 11 predicted proteins | sample 23_EM_MG_FD_194515 | JGI IMG/M metagenome (GOLD analysis project Ga0307517, IMG submission 194515) | Populus trichocarpa ectomycorrhiza microbial communities from riparian zone in the Pacific Northwest, United States - 23_EM | ecosystem: Host-associated > Plants > Roots > Unclassified | place...
GACGCCGAGCGGGGTGACGGAGAAGGAGACGATCATGCCTTCGCCACCGCCTCGCCGGCTGCGGCCTCGCGGGAGGCCACGACGCTGGCCTCGGCCTCGCGGCGCAGCTTGCGCTCGGCGAAGAAGCCGCCGGTCGGCAGGACGGACAGGACGAAGTAGAGCGCGGCCCGGCCGAACGGCCACCTCGCACGGTTCCAGGCGTCGGCCCAGAAGAGCACGTAGAGGATGAAGAGGATGCCGTGGACCATGCCCATGACCGGGACCGCGTTGAAGTCGGTGGTGCGCTTGAGCACCGAGCAGACCAGGAGCAGCAGGAAGGACACCGCTTCGGGGGCGGAGACCAGTCGGAGCCGGTTCAGGGCGGAGGCGGTCTTGATGTCCACGGTTCACCTTCGAGGATCGGGGGCGCGAGCTTGTGCGTACATTCACAAACCGGTTTCCTATTATCGCCCTGTGCTCTGCCAGGCCACACCGGGGGTCGGCAACCGCCGACAACGCGGTAGCGTCCCCCTCCACGACACCCACCACGAACGGGGATGGAAGGCAGCGATGAAGTTCGACTGGGACCGGCGTACCTGCTCCCGCAAGGGACATGTCACCTACGCCCCGGACGAGGACCACCTGCGCAGCCGCCTGCACGCCGCCACCGCGCTCGGCGAGGCCTGGCGCTGCCTGCGCTGCGGCGACTTCGCCCTCGGCCCCCCGCACGGCTCCGGCCCCGCCGACCGCGCGCCGGAGGTGCCGCGCGGCCGGGCCCTGCGCGACCTGTTCATCCTGCGCTTCCTGGCCGTCGAGCGGATCCTGCGCGGGCTGTTCATCGTGCTGGCCGCCTGGGCGGTGTGGAAGTTCAGCAACCGGCAGGACTCGGTGCACCGGCTCTTCGAGAACAACCTCAGCGTCTTCCGGCCGGTCGCCCAGCACTTCCACTACGACATCGACCACTCCCCCGTCGTGGACACCATCCGCAAGACCTTCGAGTACAAGCACTCCACCCTGCTGATCGTCGCCATCGCGCTGCTCGCGTACGCGCTGATCGAGATCGTCGAGGGTGTCGGCCTGTGGATGACCAGGCGCTGGGCCGAGTACCTGACCGTCGTCGCCACCGCCGCCTTCCTTCCCCTGGAGATCTACGAGCTGACGGAGAAGGTCAGCTGGATCAAGATCGGCACCCTCGTCCTCAACATCCTCGCCGTCCTCTACATCCTTCTCTCCAAGCGGCTCTTCGGGCTGCGCGGCGGCGTCGAGGCCTTCGAGGCCGAGCGCCGGGGCGCCTCGCTCCTGGAGGTAGAAGAGGCCGCTGGCGAAAAGCCCCATGCGGCCACCGATGTGGCCCCCGTAGCGAATAAGGTCTGACCGTGGCGCAATTCCGACTGCAGGGCAGCAAAGTGCTCGCCGTGGACATGACCGGCGATGCCGTGAAGGCGAAGAACGGGGCGATGGTCGCCTACGACGGCCAGATGGCCTTCAAGAAGATGTCCGGCGGCGGCGAGGGCATTCGCGGCATGGTCACCCGCCGGCTCACCGGCGAGTCCATGGAGGTCATGGAGGTCAAGGGCCATGGCACCTGCTACTTCGCCGACCGTGCCAGCGAGATCAACCTCGTCCGGCTGAGCGGCGAGAAGCTCTACGTCGAGGCCAGCAACCTCCTCGCCACCGAGGCCGCCCTGCGCACCGGCACCACCTTCACCGGCCTGCGCGGCGCCTCCCAGGGCAACGGCCTGTTCACCACCACCGTCGAAGGCGTCGGCCAGGCGGCCATCACCTCCGACGGCCCCGCCATCGTGCTGCGCGTCACCTCCGGCACCCCCCTGAACGTCGACCCCGGCGCGTACATCGCCCACACCGGCAACCTCCGCCAGGACTTCCAGACCGGCGTCAGCTGGCGCTCCCTGCTCGGTGAGAGCGGCGGCGAGTCCTTCCAGATCCGCTTCGAGGGCGAGGGCCTGGTCTACGTCCAGCCCAGCGAGCGCAACACTATCGGGGGGCAGTTCTAGCCATGGCCTTCACCCGTATCAACTCCAAGATGGTCGAGGCCCAGGTCCTCCCCGGCCAGCGCCTGTTCAGCCAGCGCGGCGCCATGCTCGCCTACCGCGGCGACGTCACCTTCACCCCCAACATGCAGGGCGGCCAGGGCGGCATCGGCTCCATGATCGGCCGCCGCGTCGCCAACGAGGCCACCCCCCTGATGACCGTCGAGGGCCGCGGCCTGGTGATGTTCGGCCACGGCGGCCACCACGTCCACACCATCGACCTCCACGGCGACACCCTGTACGTCGAGGCCGACCGCCTCCTCGCCTTCGAGGGCACCCTGCGGCAGAGCACCATGTTCATGGGCTCCCAGGGCGGCGTCATGGGCGTCATCCGCGGCCAGGTCACCGGCCAGGGCCTGTTCACCACCACCCTGGCCGGCCAGGGCGCGGTGGCCGTCATGGCCCACGGCGGCGTCATCGAACTGCCGATCACCCCCCAGCGGCCCGTCCACGTCGACCCCCAGGCCTACGTGGCCCACCGCGGCGAGGTCCGCAACAAGCTCTCCACCGCCCTGGGCTGGCGCGACATGGTCGGCCGCGGCTCGGGCGAGGCCTTCCAGCTGGAGCTCTCCGGCCAGGGCACGGTGTACGTACAGGCAAGCGAGGAGAAGCTGTGAGCGCCCAGGCAGGCGGACCCGTCGTCCACGACCCCTACACCCTCCCCATCGACGACAACGTCAACCCGTACGCCTTCTCGGTGGACCTCAAGGGCCAGTGGTTCCTCCAAAAGGGCAAGATGATCGCCTACTACGGCCAGATCACCTTCAACGGCATCGGCCACGGCGCCCTCGACGGCCTCATCGCCCGCAACTTCCACTCCCCGCTCCACGCCTCCGACTGGGTCGTGGCCGAGGGCCAGGGCAAGCTGCTGCTGGCGGACCGCTCCTTCGACGTCAACTCCTACGACCTCGAAGAGGGCAACCTCACCATCCGCTCGGGCAACCTCCTGGCCTTCCAGCCCGGCTTGTCGTTGAAGCAGTCGATCATCCCCGGCTTCCTCACCCTCATCGGCACCGGCAAGTTCGTGGCCGCCTCCAACGGCGCGGTCCACTTCGTCGAGCCCCCCATCCGCGTGGACCCCCAGGCCCTCGTCGGCTGGGCCGACTGCCCCTCCCCCTGCCACCACTACGACCACAGCTACATGCGTGGCGTCCTCGGCGGCATCCGCGCCCTCACCGGCATCGGCGGCACATCAGGGGAAGAGCACCAGTTCGAGTTCGTAGGCGCCGGCCAGGTGCTGTTGCAGTCCAGCGAAGTCCTCATGGCCGAGCAGGCCACCGGCGTCGTCCCCAACGAGCCCGGCGTCCCCGGCGCCGGCCACCCCGGAGGCCAGGCCCAGCAACAGAACATCCCGCGCATGCCCGGTCAGCTCGGCGATCTCCAGCGCCGCTTCGGTCTGTGACGACACGGGCACACAAACGAACCCCTAATAGTCCGCTTTTCAACATCCTTGGTATACTCACAGCCATGGAGACCGAAACTGACACCAAGGCGGACCCCGGCGCCATCTGGCTCACCCCTGCCCAACAGCGCGCCTGGCGCACCCACCTAGAGGTCAGCAAACTCCTCACCCACCAGCTCGAACGCGACCTCCAGCCCTTCGGCCTCACCTACAACGACTACGAAATCCTCGTCAACCTCTCCGAAGCCCCCGACCACCGCCTCCGCATGTCCGACCTCGCCCGCGTCACCCTCCAGTCCAAGTCCCGCCTCTCCCACCAGATCTCCCGGATGGAAGCCGCCGGCCTCGTCCGCCGCGAAAGCTGCGAGTCCGACCGCCGCGGCCTCTTCGCCGTCCTCACCGACCAGGGCTGGGACACCATGGAGAAAGTCGCCCCGCATCACGTGGCCGCCGTGCGCGAGCACTTCATCGACCTGCTGCCGGGCGACGGGCTTGAGTCACTGCGGCAGACCCTGGCGCCGGTAGCTGAGCATTTGCGGGCGGTGCGGGGGCGGGCGTAGGCGCGGCCGCTACGGTCAACCGCCCATTCCAGGTCGAGTGCCGCGACAGCTTCCCTCGCCATGCCGGCGGTATGGATCAGCCGATCTGGGCGTCGAGGCGGCGGTCGCCGTGCAGGTCGCCGATGCGCTCGCGGAGCCCCACAGGAGCGCACCGCTGCGTCAGGCCGTGCCGGGCTCGGTGAGCCAGCGGGTGCGCTGGCCGGTGTGCTTGGCGATGGTCTCGAAGTCGGCGTCGTAGTGGAGAAGGGTGAGATCCGAGAGTTCGGCCGCCGCTGCGACGACGAGGTCTACGGGGCCGGCTGAGCGGTGTTCGCCGTGATCGGTGAGCAGCTGCTGAATCTCGTGCGCTCGAGCGAAGATGCCGTCTGGAGTCGCGGACCAGTTGAAGAGTTGACGCAGTCGCTGCTTCTTCGCTTCGCGGTCGGCACGTGACTTCGCCGAGTAGAGGATCTCCAGCTCGGTGAGGTCGCAGAGAGCGATCAAGCCGCTTTCCAGCGCCGGTGCCCACTGTCCGTCGAACTTGTCACTGATGAGCAGGCGAGCGGCGGCCGACGTATCGGCCAGATACACGACGGATGTCACCTGCGGTAATTCCTCTTGTCGAGCAGGATGTCGAAGTCACCGCGCGCGCCCATCTCGCGCAATTCGGCGAGAGCTATGGCCCGTTCACGTCGCTGCGCGACCTCGCGAAGCGCCGTGTTGACCGTGTCCCTCTTGGTCTCGGTGCCGAGGAGTTCAGCAGCCTTGGCCAGGGCGTCGTCATCGACCTCAAGGAGCAACTTGGACATGACGCCTCCCATATAGATGGACTGCACCCAGTGTATATAGAGCCTTCGGCGGCAGCAACGCCCTGCGGACAGCAGCGCGGGGTCGGCGCTCCGTCCCCGTACGCGGCTCGCGTCAGCGCTCCGTCAGGCTCGCGATCAGCTCGTCCGCCGCCGCGTAAGGGTCCAGCTCGCCGCCCATGATGCGGTCGGCCAGCGCGTCGAGGCGGCGGTCGCCGTGGAGGTCGCCGATGCGTTCGCGCAGGGCGGTGACGGCGATGTGCTCGACTTCGAGGGCGGCGCGGCGGCGGCGGCGGGCGGCGAGGACGGCGTGCTCTTCCATCCAGGCGCGGTGTTTTTCGAGGGAGGCGACGACTTCGTCGATGCCTTCGCCGCGGGAGGCGACGGTTTTGACGATGGGGGGTCGCCAGTCGCCGGGGGCGCGGGATTCGCCGAGGGCGAGCATGTTGTTGAGCTCGCGGGCGGTGGAGTCGGCGCCGTCGCGGTCGGCTTTGTTGACGACGTAGAGGTCGCCGATTTCGAGGATGCCGGCCTTGGCGGCCTGGATGCCGTCGCCCATGCCGGGGGCGAGGAGGACGACGCAGGTGTCGGCCTGGGCGGCGATCTCGACCTCGGACTGGCCGACGCCGACGGTCTCGACGAGGACGATGTCGCAGCCGGCGGCGTCGAGGACGCGGATGGCCTGGGGGGCGGCCACGGCGAGGCCGCCGAGGTGGCCGCGGGTGGCCATGGAGCGGATGAAGACGCCGGGGTCGGAGGCGTGGTCGGACATGCGTACGCGGTCGCCGAGGAGGGCTCCCCCGGAGAAGGGCGAGGAGGGGTCGACGGCCAGGACGCCGACGCGCTTGCCGGCCCGGCGGTAGGCCGAGACGAGGGCCGACGTGGACGTGGACTTGCCTACGCCCGGGGAGCCGGTGAGGCCGACCACGTACGCGCCGCCGGTGAGCGGCGCGAGCGCGGCCATGACGTCACGCAGCTGCGGGGACGCCCCCTCCACGAGGGAGATCAGGCGGGCGACGGCACGGGGGCGGCCCTGCCGTGCCTGCTCGACAAGGGTGGGGACGTCCAGCATGTGAGCTGCTCCCTTACTTGCCGGGCACGCGGATGATCAGAGCATCGCCCTGGCCGCCGCCGCCGCACAAGGCGGCCGCGCCGACGCCGCCGCCGCGCCGCTGCAGCTCAAGGGCGAGGTGCAGGACGACACGGGCGCCGGACATCCCGATCGGGTGACCGAGGGCGATCGCACCGCCGTTCACGTTCACCTTTTCGGGGGTCACGCCCAGGTCCTTCATGGACTGGACGGCAACCGCGGCGAAGGCCTCGTTGATCTCGATGAGGTCGAGGTCGGAGACGGACAGGCCGTCCTTCTTCAGGGCGTGGGCGATCGCGTTGGACGGCTGGGACTGGAGCGAGTTGTCCGGGCCGGCGACGTTGCCGTGGGCGCCGATCTCGGCGATCCACTCCAGACCGAGCTCCTCGGCCTTGGCCTTGCTCATCACGACGACCGCGGCGGCGCCGTCGCTGATCTGCGAGGAGGTGCCGGCGGTGATCGTGCCGTCCTTGGTGAAGGCGGGGCGGAGCTTGCCCAGGGACTCCGCGGTCGTCTCGGCGCGGATGCCCTCGTCCTGGCTGAAGACGACCGGCTCGCCCTTGCGCTGCGGGATCTCGACGGGGGTGATCTCGGCCTCGAACAGGCCGTTCTTCTGGGCGGCGGCGGCGCGCTGGTGGGAGAGGGCGGCGATCTCGTCCTGCTCGGCGCGGCCGAGGCCCAGGCGGGTGTTGTGGTTGTCGGTGGACTCGCCCATCGGGATGTTGTCGAAGGCGTCGGTGAGGCCGTCGTAGGCCATCGCGTCGAGCATCTCGATGGCGCCGTACTTGAAGCCCTCGCGGGACTTGGGCAGCAGGTGCGGGGCGTTGGTCATGGACTCCTGGCCGCCGGCCACGACGACGTCGAACTCACCGGCGCGGATCAGCTGGGCTGCCAGGGCGATGGCGTCGAGCCCGGACAGGCACACCTTGTTGATGGTGATCGACGGGACGTTCATCGGGATGCCCGCCTTTACGGCGGCCTGGCGGGCGGGCATCTGCCCGGCGCCGGCCTGCAGGACCTGGCCCATGATCACGTACTGGACCTGGTCGCCGGCGATGCCGGCCCGCTCCAGGGCGGCTTTGATGGCGATGCCACCCAGTTCAGCGCCGCTGAAGCCGCGCAAGGATCCGAGGAGGCGCCCCATAGGCGTACGGGCTCCCGCGACGATCACCGAGGTTCGGTCTGCCTGGCCGGTCAACTGGCTGGTCATGGAGCTGGCCCCTTTGCACAGAGGGAAAGTTAACGATGGTTTTACGAGGGTGCAGCCAATGTACTGAGCGGTAGACCGGCGGTCACCCGGCGGACAGTGTGATGGCGCGCACGTTGCGTGACCACACATGCGGGGGGTGCACTGGACCCATGCTGACTCGAATCGACCACATCGGTATCGCCTGTTTCGACCTCGACAAAACCGTCGAGTTCTACCGTGCCACGTACGGCTTCGAGGTGTTCCACTCCGAGGTCAACGAGGAGCAGGGGGTGCGCGAGGCCATGCTGAAGATCAACGAAACCGACGACGGCGGGGCCTCCTACCTGCAGCTGCTGGAGCCGACCCGGGAGGACTCCACCGTGGCGAAGTGGCTGGCCAAGAACGGTGAGGGCGTGCACCACATCGCCTTCGGCACGGCTGACGTGGACGCGGAGGCCGCAGACATCAAGGACAAGGGCGTACGGGTCCTCTATGACGAGCCGCGCAGGGGTTCGATGGGCTCCCGGATCACGTTCCTGCACCCCAAGGACTGTCATGGGGTACTCACAGAGCTCGTGACTGCCGTCAAGGACCACTGACCAAGGCCCATTCACCCCGGTAGAGTGACCCGAGCCGACCGGGGTGGGCTGGGGTACCGGCCCGCGCTTCGGCGTGGATCAGACACAATTCTCCGTAAGGCCCTGAGGTGAAACAGGGCCCCGGGGAATCTCACTCGGTTGGCGGGTGGGTACACCAGGACGGACGGATGGGACCGCGGAGTGCGGGGCAACGACCGCTACGAGGCTGACGGCGACTCCCTCTCGCAGTTCGAAGCCGAGATGGAACGGCTGCGGACCGAGCGGGACAAGGTGCTGCAACACGCCGACGACCTCGGCTACCAGGTCGAGGTACTGCGCGCCAAGCTGCACGAGGCGCGCCGTAACCTCGCGTCCCGCCCTGCCTACGACAACATCGGCCACCAGGCCGACCAGCTGCTGCGCAACGCCGAGATCCAGGCGAACCAGCTGCGCGCCGACGCCGAGCGCGAGGTGCGCGAGGCCCGCGCGGCCACCCAGCGCCTGCTGCAGGAGCAGGCCGAGCGGCAGTCCCAGATAGAAGCCCAGTGGCACGCCGAGGCGACCGCCCGCCGCCGCCGTCTGGACGAGGAGCTGGCCGAGCGCCGGGTCAACGTAGAGACGCATGTCAACGAGAACGTGGCCTGGGCCGAGCAGCTGCGCGCCCGCAGCGAGTCGCAGGCCCGCCGCCTCATGGACGAGTCCCGCGCCGAGGCCGAGGCCGCGCTGGCCGCCGCCCGTGCGGAGGCGGCGCGGATCGCGGAGGGCGCCAGGGAGCGGCTGGAGTCGGAGACGGCGACCGCCCGCGCCGAGGCCGAGCAGCTGCTGCGCAGGGCCCGCACGGACGCCGAGCGGCTGCTGACCGCCGCCGGGAACCAGGCCACGGAGGCCACCAGCCAGGCCGAGCAGCTGCGCACCTCCACCCAGGGCGAGGCCGACGAGGCCCGCAGGCTGGCCTCCGAGATCTCCCGTACCGCCGAGGAGCGCGCGCGGGAGGCCGAGGAGGTGCTGCGCGCCGCGAACGCCGAGGCCGACCGGCTGCGCGAGGAGGCCGCCGCGAGCGCGGCCAAGCAGCTGGCGACCGTGGACGCCGACAACGAGCAGCGCACCCGCACCGCGCGCGCCGAGATCGCCCGCCTGGTCACCGAGGCCACCAAGGAGTCCGAGGCCTCCAAGGCCGAGGCCGAGCAGGTCAAGGCCGACGCCACCGCCAAGGCCAAGCAGATGCTGTCCGAGGCCGCCGAGACCGCCAAGGCGGCCTTCGCCGAGGACGCCGCGGCCGCGCTGGCCAAGGCGGCCCGGCAGGCCGAGGAGGTCCTGAACAAGGCCACCGAGGACGCCCAGTCCACCATTCGCTCGGCCAGCGAGGAGGCCGAGCGGATCAAGGGCGAGGCCGAGGCCGAGGCCGAGCGGCGGCGCGGTCAGGCGGAGGAATCCGCCGAGCAGCTGCGCGGGGCCGCCCAGGACGACACCAAGGAGTACCGGGCCAAGACCGTCGAGCTGCAGGAGGAGGCGCGCCGGCTGCGCGGCGAGGCCGAGCAGCTGCGCGCCGAGGCCGTCGCCGAGGGCGAGCGGATCCGCGGTGAGGCCCGGCGCGAGGCGATCCAGCAGATCGAGGAGGCGGCCAGCAGCGCCGAGGAGCTGCTGACCAAGGCCAAGGCCGACGCCGACGAGCAGCGCCAGAGCGCCACCGCCGAGTCCGAGCGCGTGCGCACCGAGGCCATCGAGCGCGCGGCCAACCTGCGCAGGCAGGCCGACGAGGCGCTGGAACGCGCACGCGCGGAGGCCGGTCAGGTGACCGCCGAGGCCGAGCAGCAGGCGATCCAGACCAAGGAGGACGCCGAGTACGCGGGCCTGCAGCTGCGCGAGGAGGCCGTCGAGGCCGCCCAGCGCCTGCGCGACGAGGCCGCCGCCGACCTCAACCGCCAGCGCACCGAGGCCGACCTGCGCATCGCCGCCGCCGAGGAGGCCCTGCGCGACGCGCGCACCGAGGCCGAGCGGCTGCGCGGCGAGGCCGCCGACGAGGCCGGCCAGCTGCGCGCCGAGGCCGCCGAGCGGATCCGGGCCCTCCAGGAGCAGGCCGAGCAGGAGACCCTGCGGCTGCGCGACGAGGCCGCCGCCGACGCCTCCCAGACCCGCGCCGAGGCCGAACAGCAGGCCGTACGCCTCACCAGCGACGCGGCCGCCGAGGCCGAGCAGATGCGCGCCGAGGCCCAGGAGAGCGCCGCCCGCCTGCGCTCCGAGGCCGCCACCGCCGCCGAGCGGATCGGGGCCGAGGCCGCCGAGGCCCTGTCCGCCGCCCAGGACGAGGCCGTACGCCGCCGCCGCGAGGCCGAGGAACTGCTCGGGTCGGCCAGGGCCGAGGCCGAGCAGGAGCGCGCCCAGGCCCGCCAGCAGAGCGAGGAGCTGCTGGCCGCCGCGCGCAAGCGGGTCGAGGAGGCCCAGGCCGAGGCCGAGCACCTGGTCGCCGAGGCCGACCGCCGTGCCACCGAACTGGTGAACGCCGCCGAGCAGACCGCCCAGCAGGTGCGCGACTCCGTCGCCGGGCTGCACGACCAGGCCGAGCAGGACATCGCCGGCCTGCGCAACGCGGCCGAGCACGCCGCGGACCGCATGCGCACCGAGGCCCAGGAGGCCGCCGACCGCCTGCACGCCGACGCCAACTCCGAGCGCGAGCGCGCCACCGACGACGCCATGCGCATCCGCCGCGAGGCGCACGAGGAGTCCGAGGCCGCCCGGGCCCTGGCCGAGCACACCGTCAACGAGGCCATCGACGAGTCCGGCCGGCTGCGCGCCGAGGCCGCCGCCCAGGGCGAGGAGATCGTCGCCAAGGCGCATCGCGACGCCGAGCGCCTCGGCATCCTGGCCAAGGACGCCCTCGACAGCGCCGAGCGCGACGCCGAGCAGCGGCGGGCCGCCGCCGAGGAGGCGCTGCACGCCGCCCAGCAGGAGGCCCAGCGGCTGCGCGACGAGGCCCGCGAGGAGGGCAACCGCCGCCGCAGCGACGCCGCCCAGCAGGCCGACCAGCTCATCACCAAGGCCCGCGCCGAGGCCGAGCGCCTCGGTATCCTGGCCAAGGACGCCCTCGACAGCGCCGAGCGCGACGCCGACGCCGCCCGCGCCGAGTCCGACCGCATGCGCGACGAGGCCCGCGAGGAGGGCAACCGCCGCCGCAGCGAGGCCGCCCAGCAGGCCGAC
>Ga0307517_10013996_pt1 | contig 10827 bp, 3 predicted proteins | sample 23_EM_MG_FD_194515 | JGI IMG/M metagenome (GOLD analysis project Ga0307517, IMG submission 194515) | Populus trichocarpa ectomycorrhiza microbial communities from riparian zone in the Pacific Northwest, United States - 23_EM | ecosystem: Host-associated > Plants > Roots > Unclassified | place...
AACCCAAATATTCTTAGGTATTTTGCAAAATAATGAAACTATTCCTAGATTTCTTTTAATTAATATGCAATCAAAATAGCACTTAGAAAAAAAAAATTGAATTGGTGACAATTCAACACCTTATTACAACACAATTAACAGAGAAGACGAAGATTTTGTTTGGTAACGCGGTTGAAATCATATTATCTTAAATTTTTAAATTAAGTTTTTTTGTTAAAAAATATTTTTTTTATATTTTCAGATCGTTTTGTTGTACTGATCTCAAAAATAAATTTTTGAAAATAAAAAAAAATCATTTTAATACATTTCTAAATAAAAAATACTTTAAATCACAATCGTTACCACAATTTCAAACAGCCAAGAAGTTAATAATAAACAAAAACGAAAACACAGGGATGCAATATTAGACATTTTAAAGCAGAGTAACTAGCTTATTTATGACAAGGTATTCAAACCTTTATTTCATCTAGTTATTCCAGTAGGCATGTCAGATCACCGCAGTCACATATATCAGCAAGTAGAACTGAGATAAGAATCCGAGAGACCAGTAGTCTCCCCTTCAGAGATTGTTTTTTGAAAAATAAGGCAGTACTTAGCATAAGATTCTAGACGAATGACACATGCTGAGAAATATTAGAAAAATAGCATAGTTGTAAACACAACTGCTATTTCAAATACAACTGTGATTCTAAATACAGTTTTAAACAAAACGGTTATATATTCAAAATCACGGTCTTGAATGTTGCCTTCTAAAGTAATTAAAGCTAAAGAAAAGCAGTGTAATGTATTTTGTGGGAAGGAAAGGAGGGGTCAGCAACTGGTGTTGAAGTTGCTTTCCAAGGCAAGAAGAAGTAGGTCGAGGCCGGGGAAAATCAAGGACTCGAATGTTGCTTGTGCTCTAAGAAAATCCGCGGAGTCTTATCTTGCAATCTGATTCATAGTGGGTAGCATGGGTATATGGAGCTCGAAGGTTCCGCTTGATTGCTCATGCATGGAATTGGAGAAAGCTGCTAAATTCCAGGGAAATCATATGGGGCCAGTAGAGCATGTCATCGGCAATGGGAGGAAACACACCTTTGGAGGGACCCTTGGCATCCACATGTGGTGAAGAGAGATGGTCTGCGAATCATTCACCAATCTGGGCTTTCAAGCTTTGGTGGCTGACATTGTTAAGCACTCAACAAAAAGTGCTTGGAAATTTCAAAGTAAAGGTGGTAAAGTGGATTGGTGCAAACTGGTTTGGGGGCCTCTTCACATCCCTAAACACAGTTTCATTTCATGGCTTGCTGTGCCTGTGAGATTGTGACAAAAAAAGGCAACTGAAACATGGTAATAGTGATTGATCCTGCCTGTGTGTTGCGCAACAGGAATGATGAAAGTACGTAGAGATCATCTATTTTTTTATTTTTTTTTGTGATCTCTCTAGAAAGGTGTGGCTTATTATGTTCCGGAAGTGTGGTTTGTGTTGAACTGTGGAATGAGGAGTTTTTTTATTAAAACCGTAATTTTCATTAATAATTTTATGAAAAAGTGCTATTTCCTCAAATTTTCTATTCTATGTTATATACTCAGCGAAATACCCTTTTAAGAGCAAGGCAAGTATTGTTTTTCCTCCAAGCTTCGAAAAAAGAATGACTGATTTGATTGTCCATATGAAAGCTGAGTTTATCTTTATCTGTATTGATTTGTTCATAATTAATTATATATATCCATTTCTCTGGGGAAAATGCACGTCCTCGGGCCCTCCGTCCACTAGCTAGGGACATGCTCTGCATGATCCCTTCAAATTCAATGACCTACGCACCATTAATTCCTGCATATCATGCCTTCTTATGAGCTTTAACTCTCCTGTGCTTCCTGTACATCATTTCTGTGTATCCTTCTTTCTAAAGGCTATCCTTAGCATTCATCATCGCTCTCTAGCGCCAAACTTGTGCTCTATGGTCTATATATCTACACGCACACGCACGTGCACGCCCCCTCGCTTCTAGATCGGATCAACACTCGATAAATATTTAATTAATCAGCTATCTCAACTTGGCAATCTCTGCTCTTGAATACAAAACGATTGTTTTAGGGGATGTTTATTTTATGTGAAATATTTTAAGAGTGGAAATTATATTATAAAATATGGAAAAAATGTTTACAAAGTAATGATGTAAAGATAATAATAAAATAATAATAACAATGTGTTATAATGATATAATAATTGTGTTGGTGGTTACAGAGATGGGGTGGAGTAGTGATGGTGCAGGTGGTTGGATGCCATGACGACAATGTCAATGAAAATGGTGGTGGAGGGATGGAGTGGTGGCAACAATAAAGAAAATAACAATGGTGGTTGACATTGTTGGATTATTGATAGTAAATTACTATAAAATGTTTTATAAAATTAAATTCATGATTTGTAAATATTTTTTAATAAATAAATTAAATTTAAAAATTGACTATAAATTATTTATGTTAACCAACTTTTCAATAAAATATTCCATGTTGATCAATATTCTAGTACTAAATATTTTAGAGAAAATAAACATAAAATTGATTAACTATATAATCAATCTGTATCAATCATTGAGTCCACGTGAAAAATTTCTGTTCATTTAATTATATATTCGGGTAAAATTAATTAAGACTCACTCATCCTTTTCTAATGTGACTATCCATCGGAATCTGCCAGGGCAATTGTCCTCTTTAATTAGTAAAGTTGTAGAAAAATATGGAAAAAGAAAATGATTTAGTTCCCATGATCTTCCGTTGGGCTTGAATATAAGTAATCAGAACTAGGAATCATGAGTAACAAAAATTAAGTTTGGATTGATGCAGTGGTGCTGCCCTTGACATGCTCTCTCTATATAGTGTATACTAATTTGGTATATGTATATATTTTCTGCAGAGTTCTACGATCAGCTCGTCTCATTTTCTCTTTTGCTTTACATAATCAATGAAGCTTTAAAAGTTGAGATCAGTTTACAGTAAATTAAATCTTGCAATCTTATATGGACCGAGCTTGTTTTCATGTCGCTAATGCTAAATTAAATTAATTGAACGATCTTACATGCCTCCTTTCCATGCTGATCATTTGAAGATTAGACAGAAATGCATACCATATTAACCTCCTAGTAATTTGAGTTCAGGCACGACCGTGCACGTACTTTCCCTCTCAAACCCATCCAAGATCATGCCTGAATTTGGCGTAAACATTCTTTTGTGTATGTATATATATACATTGTACGATGGGCTGATGGTAACTGCGGTATAAATATTAAGATGAAATTAGAAAAATAAATAAAGTACTATTTTATTAATGGTCATATATAAGATTTTTCTCTCTCGTTTCCTTATTTATTTATTTATTATTATCATGAAAGAGTTTCGAAAAGAAAAACCTTTTGAAATAACATAAATGACAATCGAATAACAAGATTATTGGCAATTCACGTCCACAATTTTAATGCAAACACATTGTAATCTTAATAATTATATATTCCTTTTATATTTGGATAAAATGGTCCTTCGATCCATCGCATGTAGATCAAATATATAGAAATTAATAAATGGTTGGATATTCCAGATACTTTAAATACAGATAGATCATCCTTGTACCGAATTTAGTTCCCACCTCTATTTCCTATGTGATTAAGCTCGAGAGATGCACCAATGATAAAATAGAGTGGGCTAATTTTAGGCCGAACTAAATTTAAGCCCTTGAACTTCTTCTTTTTTCTAGTTCTCAAACCATTTTTTTATTAAAAATAATTTTTTTTTCATTAGACCATATATGATTGACAAAGTTCAAGTCTTAGAAAAAGCCCGGACACATCAAACAAGTTCTTTGACAATTAAAAACAAATACAACTTTTAATTTGGTCTTTGAATCGATCGAGTTGAATTTTTTAAAAGCATTCTATATGCCTAAATTAGGCCTAAAAATGTTATTTGTATTTTTTTAAAAAAATTTATTAGTTATTTTCATATTCATTTCCTAGTTATATTTTAGAATTTTTATTTGATTTTGTGTTAATTATACATGTTGGTTAATTTCAATAATATTTGAATAGTTTATATGTTATTTTTTATATTATAAATTATTAGTTTAAAGGTTATTAACTTTCAAAATTATCAATTTATAGTTTTTCTCGATATTTGAATTGTAATTTTAGAACTTGAGAAACCATGATTTTTTTCTTTGTAATTTCTTTTTTATTAGGATAGTAATTTTTAAAGCTTGAAAAACTCTAGCTATCTATTAAAATATAAAATTTAAGTTCAATTCAATCCAAAATTCAAGATAACTTTATATAATTTAGTCAATAAACCACATTGGTGAACTTTGTTCAAGCTCCACGACAAACTGTCAGGTGGATGGCTACTATCATTTGATTCTCGCAAGACATGGCATAGATGAATGGCCATTTTTACCTGTAATTTAAATCCTTTGCTTAAAACACAAGCGGTAGAAAAGGGAAAGTGTTACTCATCGATGCTTTTATCAATTATGGTTCCATGTCCAAGCTCCGAAGTCAAAAGGGTAAAAGATACACAGGCCACATGGATTGATAATGCATGCTTTGTTTCTCCGCGATATTAGTGGAAAATCACAGATCATGGCACAATCTAAGCAAGCCACTCCAACAGTGGACTTTACACCAAAGAAAGAGAAAAAAGAAAGAAAGAAAAATAATCATTCCAAACTGTACACACAGAGATAAAAAGAAAAGAATTGAAAGAAGATAGAAACATGCAGGAAGCAAGAAGAAAAGAAAAGGTAAAATCTAAGATAGGACAGTTTGACAATATTCTTCTCACAGCTTATGATAGTAATATCATCAATTAATAACCGATCAACAAAGGAAAATGTACAATAGTCTCTCATAGGGTTCCATTGGAAATTGGTACTGCTCCTCTTTTGATGCTAACCATACGTGTTGTTTCATACACAGGCAGACCATTTGAGTAGGTACCGGCCAAGTCATAGTTTTGCAATTCAAACAAATCAGAGCTTGAATCACTCTCAGTTCCATCATCCACCTCATCGAACTTCCTACATTCCTTTTCCTCTGATGGATACTGGTCCACCCAAGTCCTGTCTTTCTCTAAATGTTGATTACCACGATTCCTGGGTACTTTCTGATCTGAGAACCCATCATTGAATTTATACTTCTCTTCCAGCCAAGATAAATCTGTGTTCTTTTTATCATCCAATATCTCATTTCGGAAGGCTATGGACTTCACAATCCCAACATTCTGCTTTGGCAGGGAAACTATTTGCCTGTGATCTGAACAGCTTCTGAACTCCTTGTAGCCCTTTGTAGGAGTGTGTGTATAAGGAGGGGGTGTCATAAAACCAGAACTTGAAGAAGAATACAAAGACTTTGTATCAGTAGTGCCTGAGCTTCGAAAATGACTAATGCTGCTCCTCCTTTTCCTCCTTCCACCGGGGCTCCCATCATCATCTTTCATTGATTGCGTGGTGGACTTTGATTTCTTCTTTTTGGAGCTTGTTTGATTGAAGAGAGAATTCAAGAAGCTGGCTAGTCTCCCACCTGGAGAGCTTGGTTGTTTGTATTTCTTCTCTTTCAGTATTTGCTTCTCCACTGTATGAGAATGTTGATGGAGATGATGAGGTAGTGGATTCCTCATTGGTACATCTAGGCTCACTCTTCCTCCCCTCCAAGAATGTTTATGATCTTCTCTCATGACTTTCTGTGTGTAAACTGCGCCATTATAACCTGCACCTGCTTCATTGTATCCCGAGAAATACCTTGCTGCCTCAAATACATCAAGCTCGTCAGAATCATTTCTCCGATGCAAGGACTTCTTGTAAGGTTTACCGGTGTCTGATGAGAGTCCGGTGATGGACATGGTTGAGAAATATTGAAGGTTTGCTAATATGTGGTTGGAAAGTTGATTTTGGAAGTTAATGCCACAGGATATGGAAAGGCATTGACGGCAAAAGGATTATTATGGGAGAAGGGAGTATGCTCTATGTGTGTTTGTAGAGTAGAGGGAACGGTTTAGAAATGATTGAGAGTGGTGGGAGAGGTGTAGCTTTATAACAATCAATTAATCGCTTTGCCACTGTCTGTAACATTATATGATGAAGAGTGTTTCTGGGAGAGACCCACATTGATGTGAATTTTGTGCTTTCTAGTCTTTTAGAAGTGAAGTGGGGTACTGAGGAAACATGCTTTTATCCTTCTCTGACTGTGAAAACCAGAGGTTCGGTTGGGGATGGTGGGGAGCAAAGAGCTGTGTTTCCTTGGATTCTAGGGTTCTAATATGTATCGGTGGGGATCGGCTTTCGAGTATATATGTTGGCTATGGGGTTATATATATATATGTTCATCTACTACAACCTTACCTTCGCTAGCTTGAATACCATTATTATAGAGTTTTGAGAGCTTGGAAGTCACTCTATAATTATTTGGAATATTACATCATTAACAAAAATTAATTGAGCTGGTGAAAGCACTGTTAATTGAATTACTACTTTTTTTTCTACTTTTTTTTTTAATTTTTTTTTAACATTTGATTCACAGGAATTAAATTCAAATTTATTTTAATTTGCTTTTTATAAGGTTATCTCAATCTTATGATTCAAGTTACAGGTTTAACGGATTAACCGAGTTAGCTCAAGTTTTTTTGAATTTTTTTTGAATTTATTTTTTTTCAATTTCATCATTTAATATTTGAGTTGATTAAAAATAAAATTTTATAATTTATTTTGGGTTGTTTTCTTTGAGGTACATCAGTCTCATGACTTGAGTTAAGGGTTTAATTATGGGTTGATCTTATTTTGTTTTTACTTTTTTTAATTGATTATTTTTTTAATTTCTTTCTTAAAAATTGGATTGATTAAGAATTGCATTTTATATATTTTATTTATTTATTTTATAGTGGGTTATCAGGATCTCATGATTTAGGTTTAGTAAGTTAACCCGAGTTTATTCAAGATTTTTTTTATCTTTTTTTAAATTGATTTTTTAAATTTTATTCTTTAACATTAAACTGATTTAAAATTAAATTTTAATATGTTTTTTGATTTATTTTTTATGAGATTATTATAATCTCATAACTTAGACCATGAATCAATATATCAATCCCACAATTTTTTTTTTCTCAGCAAGTTAACAATAAGTAGACTGTTTTTTAATATTTTAAAAAATAAAATGATTCCATCCGCAAAGTACTGTAAATGATCGAGTATGACACTAATTACTCTTTAACGAAGAGGCTAAAGACAATTTTGTTTTTGTTTTTTTTCCTTGGTTAGGCTGTTCTTTAATTGCTTATAAAAAAAAAGAATCAACAATATGGCCCAGCAATATCTAGTTTGCCTCTTCTTTGTGAGAGATGAGGTTTGGGTCTTTTAATAGAGGGGTCGTACACATTCCTTACCTTGTGGCTCCAATTCCAGGGCATTAGTCGTGCCTGCTGGCTTTGGACTCTCTGGGAAAAAAGAAGATGATCTATCTTATCCCCTTTTGCAATGTCCTTGCCAAACAGCACGCTCCTGCGTGTTAAAGAACTAGCTGGACTGGATAAGATATCCACATGTGAACTGGAAACCCCCCCTCTTTCTCTCTCAATTATTGTTATTAAACTCATATCGGATGATGGATTAATCTTGAATTTTATTCATTTAATATCTGAACCGATTCTAGTAAGATAAAAATTAATAATAAAAAATCCGATGAAAATTGGTTAATTCATCAGGTTGACCTGATATCCAGACGACTTGCAAAACCCCTTTTTTTTCCTTTTAAATGTGTTTTTTCTCATAGCTAAAAATTAATTTTTTTTATATTTTTTAGTTGATTATTAATCATTTTCAAAGTTTATTATATAAATATTAGAAGAATGCTTTGTTTTTTAAATATAGATTTGAAGCCCTTTAGTATATATAATTATATGTTTACAAGAAAAAAAAATTATTTTTTCAATGTGGGATTTGAAGTCTTTTAGTATATATACTCTATCTTCATAAGAAAAAAATTATGTTTTTTTAATGTGGAATAAAAAAAAAATTTGGTTTAAATATTTCAACTTAAAAAAATAACATACTGACATAATATTTTTTCATTATACAATACAAAACCTTTTGAAATAATCTTTTAAACTTTATTATAGTCTATATTCATATGAATTATTTTTTAATTTTTTCATATGAATATTAAAACTTCAAATATTTTTTTAATTTTTTTGGATTTATTCAGGTTAACCCGAGTCAACTTATATAACCCGAGACCGAATTGTTTAGCTGGGTCAACCTCCCGGTCGCATCTGACAACTATGCTCTCAAGACATTGGGTTAGCCCATATGGACTTGGTCCATTTCTTTTTTACTGACGCAATCCCCGGTGCTGGACTTGGAGCTCGAAGGGCATGCATGTGGGTATACGTGTGCAGGATGTGGATAGGCCACCTAAGCTACACACGTGGTAGGTGTCATCATCAGCCCACAAGAAGTCTGGGCCATTTGAGTTGGACAATCATGACTGTTTCTGCTGTCCTGTTTAGTGTGATTATAGTTGATTTTTAAAGTGTTTTATATATTAAAATATATTAAAATAATTTTTTTTTATTTTTAAAAATTATTTTTGAAATCATCATTAAAACGATTTAAAATAAATTAATATTTTATAAATAAAAAATTATTTTTTTAAAAAATACAATATAACTACATTTTCAAAACGCTCACTTCACGTTGTGAAGTCCATTTTGTACAAAAATAGGATGGCCCCCCCTTTTTTTTATTTCTTCTAATCTTTACTGAATCATCAATGCCACAATTTGCCTGAACAAAAATCCAACCTTCGAGAATTGAGACTGCGACTCTCCCTCGTGTTTTTATCTCATAACACAATCTGTAGCAATCTCCATGTCAAGAACCATAGCATTTGTTGCTGCGTGATAACATGCATTTATTTTAATGTATTTTTTTACTTGAAAAAAAACATCAAATTAATATTTTTGGTCTCCCAATAGATCCCATCCAACTGAATTATTAGGCAACATCAAGACTGGGCTGAGAATCTTCAATCAAATTAAATAATATATAATTGGATCTTGCATAATTTAATTACTTTAACTAGGTTTTCTCTTTTGCTACTGCAAGATACCTTAAATTTGGACAGATTTTAGTTTGTCTTTTATAACAGAATTATGTAACCATAAACACTTCACTCACTTTTCCAGAAAAAAATAATGATAATAATATATTGATATTATTTGATGCTCGATATTCAATTAAATTATCAGAAACTTGTGTGAACAACGTGATCAAGTTCAAAGCAATTACAAGTCTGGGAAGTAGTAATGCACCGGATCTCATCAGAACTTCAAAGTTAAACGTGCTTGGACGAGAATAGTACTAAGATAGATGACCTCCTAAAAAGTCCTCGTATTGCACTCTTTCTTTTAACTATCTTCTGGTTAGTCTTTTAATATATTGAATTATTCCAAAAAATTGCAAGCCACAAATTGAAGGCTAAAAAAAGAGAAGCAAAACTTACTTAACCTGGTAATCTACACAACGTGCCTCAAATCAAGGACGTGAGTGAAGGACCTCTACCAAGGAAGATGCATAAGGCTGATAGGATGGATTAAATTAAAAAATAATTTAACATTAATTTTATATTTGATCCCAAATTACGAAGAATACTATACCAAAAATAATTTAACATTATTTACTACAGAAAAACAAGTAAAAAAACTTTGATATTTTTTTTAAAAATTATAATTCAATAATCTGATGAAAAAAATAACAAGTCAATTGTTTATATAAAGGTAAAAACATGACCTTACTAGAAAATCCAAAACTAAATAAAAAAATAATAAAAAATCAAGATTAATTAGAAAAATAATAAAAACATAAATAACATCTTATTGTTGACATGTATATATAATTCGAAGGCTTTATAGGACTTGGTTGATTACAGGCAACCAACTCCTTATAAAATTAGACTTATAAAACCCTCTGAGTACATTTGAATTCAATTAAATGTTGGACATAAAATTACGATTATCTTTGTTAAATTATGTGTTTGAATTATTCAAACTTCTTTATAATTAGTTTATTATTATCTATCTTATTCATAAACATATCCATGACATATTCCACGTCAATTTTAGTTTGGTGTTTACGTTTAAGGTTCAGTTCAGGTTAAAGGTTTAATAAATTAAGGGTTGGTGCACAATTTCTCGGTTGATGATTTTACGCAATCGGCAACAATTCAATTTTTAGATTATTTTTTACATGTAACTAGGTTACTGCATTCCGATGGTTGTGGATTGGATTATTTTTTTTAATATAAAATATATATAAATAATAATAAAAATTAAAATTAAACAATATAGATTAAAAAAAATCTGACATGATAAAGTATTAAATCAATACGAGTCAATCATGATTAACCAATTAAACATATGATTCAGGTCTTGAAATAATAATAATCTTTTAAAAATCAAATCAAAACCAATTAATCATACAAAAAACCAAAACAAAACTTATAACAAATATTAATTCAAAATATTTTTTAAAAATATTGAGATTGCAATATACAAGATTGAACCTCATTTTTTGATTTAAGCTATCAAATTCATAATTTATATCATGAACTTTATTGGGTTAGATAATGTTTAAAAAATTATTTTTTTATCTCAATATGTGATAAAAAAAAATAAAAAAAATATTTTTAAAAAATTTAAATGAAAAAACTGAAAGAAAAAAATTAAATAAAAAAAATAGAAGTTATAACATAATGGATCAACAAGGGTTTGGAGACATGATATCCAACCCGCCATCCAAATCATAAAATTCAT
>Ga0307517_10013998_pt1 | contig 10826 bp, 14 predicted proteins | sample 23_EM_MG_FD_194515 | JGI IMG/M metagenome (GOLD analysis project Ga0307517, IMG submission 194515) | Populus trichocarpa ectomycorrhiza microbial communities from riparian zone in the Pacific Northwest, United States - 23_EM | ecosystem: Host-associated > Plants > Roots > Unclassified | place...
CATCTTGATATTGATTTTTATATATTTACAGTAGAATATGATTGTATATGAGATGTTATAAATATGTAGAGCTAAACATCTCCGCCATTTTCCTCCTTTAAATCTTAACCAGTTTCTTCTGACCTCATCTAAAATGGAAAAAAATTCCATATTTGGGTGGACCTCGCGTCGACGAGAAGACGAAGTTCATGCTCTGCATACGGTAATTATATTCCGGTGGCTCCGAGGAGTATAGTATCCAATATTGATACCAAAATGGTGGAGGTGATATTATATAGTACTGTATCATGGAAGCAGAGAAAAATTATTCGGTTGGAACCTAGTATTTTCTGTGTCGAAACAATGTCATGCCTCTATTTCCTCCAGCTTCCTAGCTACCTCTGCCCTTGTCCATATATCGTTTCCCGTTAAGGCTCCTGTTTCCCATGATTGAATCCATTGTGATTCGACTAATTGAACGACACGAGGATCTATAGCGCGAAGCTCCGAGCAGTTCGCTCTCTGGGTCAATACTAAAATAATGACAAGAAGCTCGAGAGATTTGCATTCCTCCAAAGCCCTTTTCGTGAATTCAATGTCCCAAGTATCAATCGCGAGATGCGAGAGACTCGGTAGTAGGGCAATCGATTTCCATTGGGACCATGGTACAGCGGGAAAGAGGAGGATGTGAAGGTGTGTAAGGTTCATGAGTGGGATGTGGTCGAAAGTAAAGAGATCACGCCTGCAGCCGGCGATAGGGTCTTCAGAGAAAAATCTCTCAATGTCGACATGTAGCCTCCGTACAGGTAAATTTGGGATGATCTGTCGTAGAGGTTTATGAGGTCCAACGAGTATCCAGAGTGCAAGGTCCCGAACGTTGATACAAGATTCGAGAATTTCCATCGCCTGAGATACTTTCATGTTTTGTAACCCAACGTACTTTGCCCAGGTAGTCATCTGTTTAAAACGGGGGTTCTTTATATCTCGGGTGTCATTTTGGTATAACGGAGGATAGTTGGGAAGTGGATAATCCCACTTAGTTTGCACGACGACACTGTACAATATCGGTTCGATCCTGTTGTTCTCAAGCTCCCTTACATTGTATCTTCAGAATGTATCTGTGACTCACCACGTCTTCACCCTCTTGGCTACCAGCATCAACCGATTGATAGCTGAGACATCTTGAAAAGCAACAATCTCAAATACCTCGCGTTCCAATTCAGGGGGTAGACGAGGTTCATTTGATTCTTGATCTGGACCGCCGTCGCATCCCATATTGAGTATTCCTAGAGGATGTGCTGCTGAAACGAGTGAGGAAAGGATTTTAATTTGTCTCGATGGTGCTGACCTGCACTCGAACAACAGATCCCCATTATGATTCAAGTTGTGTGCAATGTTAAGCGGATTCGCCGAGTCTGGATATCGGGAGTACTTCGTGAGAAAAGCAAATCAATCTGAGCGATCCCAACTGCCGACAGTCTTTGCAAATTTGCCTAAGCCTTTTTAGCAGACAAGGTGAAGACAATGAATCACTACATACCTGGCAACATGGTCGCAAACTCGTGGTTCTCGATGTTTATTCGGAACAAGGCTTTGACTTTTTCTTACCAGAAGAGAGTTGTCGACGGTTTAGCCAACGTTCACGATGGCCGGGGCGCCGAACAAAATTTCCAGTGGTTACCAGCGCAACGGCATGTAGATCTTGATGGTTGACATCCCGTGGGAGTCGGGTCATCGACCTACGAAGGACAATTAGAGAGCCACCTCCTTCTCGCATTGCAATGTAATTCAGTATTGGGCGTTCTGAATATGTACCCATGTGGGCGTCGTTTTCAGGACTTTTGCTTCCAGGTACCAATTATGTAATTGATGTCGAACTTACAATGAAACTGATGAGTCTTTTACAGGTCAACCGTCAACATCAATTTTTTTGATGGCAGACGCGGAGGCAGAAACTTATGAGATGAACTGTCAAGCTTTTCCCCCTGAAGACATGTCAAGGAGGCATCGTTACCTCGATCTGCCTTAAGTTTCACGAATCGCCGCGACACGAATACCACAAAACTCCCTAACGAACACTCCTTTCTGCCCATGAACTAACTATGACTTCCAGAACCAAGATCGTCCACGATATAATTTCGTCTGAAGGAGACGTCCACCGCGCAGGATTTTCACCCAATCAGCATTCTAGGGAAGCAGGAAATTTTGGTATGTCCATTTTGCTCTGTCTTTGTATTTGAGTCGAAACATTTTAACTGAGAGGATAGGGGCTGCCGAGACCCCGTACAAACATGTTCAAGACTTCTTTGAAGCGAACGTCGACCTTCTCACTACGCGATCTCGAGACTTTAATGGAAGCGTTGGAAGTGCTTCCAACCCCATCGAAGATTCGATAAACGGATTCCATGAAGCCGCACAGGCGACGGTGAAAGGACTTCAGGCCCTCTCACAGCTACACCCTTTCATCGGAGGTATGGTTCACTTGTAAATTTATCTTACGCAAGTGTTGAATCTCCTCAGTTGCCGTCGGAGCTTTCGTTCTCGTTATCACACTTGATTTGGCGAGGCGGGACAATGATCGCAAGGTTCTTGCCGTGAAACTGGAAATGCAGGATTTAATGGCTGTATTCTTCGAGTAAGTATCCTTGAAACCTCCGATATTTGGTCTCTTCCAACATCACACCAAGACTTCGCCACTATCGCCACTCGCATGAACAAGGAAGGGACGGGATCACAATATCTGAACGGCTGCAGCCGCTTATGGTCACCATCGCGAACGATGTCAAGAGCTGCGGGTCAGTTTGTGATGCCTACCTCAAGAAAGGTTTTTTAGGTGCGGTAATCTCAATCGTATCCCGTCACCCGACTGACGACTTTTCATAAACAGCAAAGACAATCAAGGCCTCTACTTACGAAAGCCGACTATCCGATCATATTACTAAATTTGATGATCATAGACGGAAGCTCGAACAAGCTTTCGCCATGCATACGTCTCTGGGTGTTGACGCAGCCAATAAAAAACTCGACGCACAAACCCAACGCCTCCAAGCTATAGAGGAGAAGCTTGATACCATCGCTCTCTTCCGAAAACTTGACACACCCAGAGAAAGAGAAGTCCAGAAATTCATCGACGAACATGGAGGCGTCAAGGCGTGCCTAAACAGTGACGAGCTACTGGAGGTGCTCGTGGCCAAGAGCGGTGACTCCGCCCCTCGGATATCTGGTCGAGACACTACCAGGAAATTGAACGACCTGCCCACCATCCGGAAACGATTATTCAAAGAGTTGGTCGAGGACGTAGATGAGGTTTTTCGCCGGAATCTTGTGCTTTTCGAACGGAAATTGGACATGCAGAACAAGCAGCTTATGGAGACTATTCAATCGGAATCCGACCACATTATCCACGCTCTCCTTTCTGGAGCTCACGATCGGATAATGGATCCTGTAAGCCTTCCTTTGCTGATCTTTCTCCCTCATTCTAAAGTTGCGAAATAGGATCTCCAAAAAATTTGGAAAGATATGGTATATCGGAAATACGATTCCATGGCAGAACCTGCTGATTCCCCATTTTCAGGGCTGGAAAGGAAGCGTTAAGGCGCGCCATTTTGTGCTTGCACTCCACGATTATTACACCGACAAACTCAGCAAAGTTGGCTCGGAAACACCAACCGTTGATCGAGGATCACAAGGCTCAATACCGTCTCCAGCGTTCTCACCTCGCCCACTCAAGTCAGGTACTTCAGCCGTGTTCAGGCGGCAGGATGACAAATGGGCTCTCGCTTATATCAATGCTGCGTATGTCCAACCCATTTTGGAGGCGGTCGATGACGACGGAACTGGTTTTGTGAGTGTAAAGGAGGTCAATACATTTGTTGGTTCTCGACCGGATGGGTGGAGGTCAGTTGTCGTTTGCGCTCAAATGGCACCAAGCTCTAGCCGAGACAAATTAATGCTGATCCTCCATTTCTACAGCTTGCCCCATTGGATTGCATACTGGGCAGTTGGTTGGCAAACAAGTATATCTCTTTACAAAAACAAGATATACGCGCTCGTTCAAACCATGTTCCAAACGTTGGAGTATGTGTTGCCTTCGAACAGACGCGCAGTCGATGAGTACCTTTTTCATCCATCCTTCTGGAGAATCGAGTTGCTGTTGAGGTCGACGCGTTCTGTTAACCCGAAAGTCCTGCAAGACCCAGACCTCACAAGGATAACCGAACTCTATTCTATCGCGGAAGAGGAAAGAATCGACGCCAACCTTCAAGATGTGGCATACGAGTTGGATACTCCGGCTACAGTTTCCTTGATCACGGGTGAAGGCAGGATTGAACGTGTACGTTCTTGACGTTTTAATCGCGTTGAAGTTCTGATCTTCCGTCTAGTATGTTTTTCCTCTGATATATCTCCTGTTGAGACGGCACTTGAAAGTGATGACTATTGCTTGCAAACACGTCATCGATACCGAGGAGTTGTCTGCGCTCAATGAGTCTCTCGTTTCAATACTGCTATCTATTGATTCTCGGATTCAGAACCTGGAAGGTATTTTATTTTTGTTGTCAATAATTTCCCTTGAACTTACGGCTGCAGGTGTGTTCAAGCAAACCCACATTGACGTGCAGGCGCGTCTTGGGAACTTCGCCTTTGGAATCGTGCGTTCCTACATCTCTCACACTTACCGCCTTACTCACCATTTTTCATCTATCATGCAGTTCCAACTTTCATATGGCGACATCAAGCGCATACCTATTCAGAACTCCTTCAGGACCTGGGTGGACGAAGATGAGGCCAACGCCGTCGGCAAGGCGCCGCTTACTTTGTCTGCCATAAAAGCACAGGCCTCACATATCCCTCTCGCTATCCTAAAATATGGAATCCAGGATGCCTTCCACTCAACCAATTATTACGAATTTGAACCTGCTAGACTCCGTCGTACCTCTCATCCGATCCAAGGCACTTGGACAGGTCATTGCTCCCGTACCGAAGGCGATGAAATCATCAACTATATTCTCCGAATTTCCTTCCGTCTTTCTTCAGATTTAAAACAATTAATCGGAAAAGGCGAGGATTTCAGCACGACTTTCAGCATCGAAGGCCGCGTCAAACGGTCGCCAACGGGATATAACTTTGATTTCTCCATCATGGGTGATGATGAGCTACACAAAACCGCTTCTGGGACTTTCGACCCGGCGAATGATGTGATTACCATGGCCTGGAGCGACCGCAGGAAGAAGGACAACCCAGACGAGCCGTATTATCGACCATTCCAACTACGAAGAACGCCTCCTTCGCTGCTGAGGTATCGTTATAGCCCACGCGAGTTCTCTGAGGACCCTGTACGGTCCCGGTGGGCATTTGCTTGTAATGCTGCTCTTCATCAAGCCCAGGAGAAACTGTGGTCACGCAAGTTCTTTGAGGCCAGGTTTCAGGAACGGAAACGATTCGTTGAGTTGACGACGCGGTCACTCATCGTTAGCATGGGCCTGACTCCCCAGAGACCTCTGACTCCTGCAGAAGCTGGAGAACTGGAGCATCTCCGGCGCGGCTTGAACCCGTCCGAGGCTCGTTTTTATCACGCTCTTTCTTCGTTCGAGATTCAAAAGCTTCCCTGGCACCCGTAGGTCTCGACTTTTTTTTTTTAAGGATCGTAGTTGTTAATTACCGCATTTCCCTCTTAGTTCATGGGGATGTGACTGGTGCGATCGCAGAATTACGAAAAGCCGTATTCTCTGTATCCAATGTATGGCCGAAGATCTTTCCGACAATATCGAATTGTGTTCCACATGCTTAGACAGGTCGCCAACCAAGCGTGGATTCATACACGATATCTCGCACGACATGGTCAAAGTCGAAGAAACTCTCCACGACTTCCATTTTGCTCAAGTCGTCGAGTCAGCTCGGGCTACCATTGGCCGCGTAAAGGGCATTTTTAGGACCCTTGAATCGTACGGAGCTCCTTCGGACGACGATATAACTGCTTTGGCGCAAACACGAGTGGTGGAGGAGGAGCACGTAGATCCTATGTGTGCTTGTTGTGCAAAGCCCGTGTCCACTCCTTGTTGGGCTTGCGTCATCTGCAGTACGTTTTTAATAATTTCTCGAACAGCTATCCAGCTTATAAACCTATCTCACAGCACGAGATACATTCATCTGCATCGATTGCGATACGAAAAAGCTACGAAGTCTGCAGGAAGGACCTTCACCTGACCACAAACTCAACCACCCATTGGTACGAGTCCGTGATAGTGCCATTGCCGGCCAAAACGCGAGCACCGAGGAGCGTCTAAATGCTCTGCAGCAACGCTTAATCAGCATGGAGCACAAGGTTTCCGCTGGTCTCGCCGTTATCGATGCCAAAGTTGAAGAGCGACTGACGAACCTGGAAAACCGCGTCGAACAGCGACTGGCCATGTTCGAGGCAAATGCGGAACTTCGTTTCGACACTCTGGAAGCTGTGATGCGTCAGCTAGTTGCTCAAACCGCTGCTTTGCCGTCTCTTTATGCCCAAGTTGTTAAAGAACAAATCAGAAACTCCATGCCTATTAGTCCCACCAGCCCGCGATGGTTTTCGTGACACCTAAAATCCCGAGTGCTGTATCTATATCATAACACTTGTCCGTACCATTATATACTAATAGCTTACTACCCCAAGTATATTGTACATTAACTGTATCACATGTACTAATATTTGCGACAGGCTCGCGTTGAAGACAAGTTACCTGAAGCAATCGGTCCTAATTCTCGAATCTCTAGTCCTGGATATCCCACTAGTTGAGCCCAATTATTCCAGACCCAGGTACGTCTTTCCCCCACCTCATTTCCTGTCCTTTTCCTTCTTTCCCACCTCATAGATAGGACGAAAGAAACAAGAAAGAAACGCAGAATTTACAGCTGAGCTAATCTCCGAATCAGGCTTGGAACCGCGGTCACGTGTTTCACATTGCCGACGCGATTGACACATTCATTGTTCAAGTTATTCCTCCGCCAGCGCTTCAACTCATTTCCTATCCTATTTTTATGGCAGAATATTCTGGTACAGCAGGGACGACAAAACCCCGCAAAATTCACCCAGGAGAGGCTCTGGGAATCATTCCAGCCCGTGAGTCTCTGTATATGCCACCCAGCTACATGTTGTAATCCATGCATAATAGCAATCCCTCCGTCCAACAAGAGAACGAATCGATACAGAAAGGGAGAGCTCGACCTTGACTCCATTATCACATTCTTGACTCACCAGCGCGAGTCGGACGACATGCCGAGGGAGATTTTGCGCGTGCGTGGTCGTCTTCGTAACGCATTTCCTGGCTTTCGCACTACAAAGACTTCAATACTAGCAGCATACGAAAAGGCAGGGTGGGATATTAATGAACTTTCGTTAATGACGAAAAAACAGGTGCGACACTTTGGCGAGGTTACTCACCCGGATCTGACCATGTATCTCCTGATTCACAGAGAAAAGCAGCTAGAGCCTGAGAACTTGCAGCTCAAGAACTGCGAGCTCGAAGAACAATTGACACGTTAATGTCTCAAAAGTTTTTTCTAGACTCTAAAGCCACATTTTCTTAATCATCCCCCACATTATCGAGCTATCTAAATGATTCTTCAAAGACATTTCCATTTTACATAAACACACACACGCAATACCTCTCATCAAAATCACAGCCCAGGCTAAAGGTATGAGAACGACGAAAATTATATTCATACGTTCGGTGTACATTTTGGGGAACCGTGATAGTTTCTAAATCAAGAAAAAATACCCATATTTGGGGCGCTTCGCCCCCGAACTGTAAGTAGGCCCGTTCTATGAAATATATTTTCCTTGTGCTAATCCAGAGCCTACTATTAGTCCTCAATAATATCAGCCGAGCCGCGGCGCTTAGTACAACGGCGACGAGGTGCGAGGAGTCAGTAAGGAAAATTTAACTGGTCAGTCTCATGATCCTCCCAGACAATTGCGCAATGGTCCTTCGATTCAGATGGTCGACAGTACTTCCACAACTAACGCGTGCCGGAAGTTACTGGGAAGAGTGTCGTGTAATACTGGACCCAGACGATCTGACGTGGAGATTCTTTCTCATGAAATGAGAAAGAAATGGAAACCATGACCCAGGAGCAAGGACGATCTAGCCACAAATTGAACAATGTTCTTGCTTTAGCTAACACACTTCTCGTCTACCACCTTAACGCCCAGTGGTTTCTTCCCAAAAATAGCGCCCACAGTTGCACACTATTGCCTTCATCCGACAATGGCACAAATAATTTATAGCAATCCATTAGAAGCACATGGCTCAGAAGCAACTCAGGAGCCCAAGGGATTTTATAGGCAAGCTGCTAAGCTACTTAAAGGATCACTTTCAGTCTAGTCATAACTTTGCCTGTGAGTAGGCGTTGATTGATGTTCCAGATGGACAAGTCGCTCGCACGAAAGCTGATCCATCTGACCTTATTATTTACCCCTTCAGGTCATATTTTGCATCGTGTCTTCCCCGCAACCCCACAGATGCAAATGTCGGACCGGAATGTTGCCTTCGGATCCACGGAACGACTTGTGGAATGCGGGGAAGCCGTGGGCTACAGTCGCCTCCATGAGTCGTTGACAGTCTAAGTTTTGGTTCTGTCGCAATAGAGAGATAGTCTGAGATAGTTTGACGGATGGGTGTTCACTCATCTGATACAGGAATCCGCGAGTTGCCTTGTGCACGTCAGCCATATGAATCCGGTGAAATCTGCGCCACCTAGGGCCTAGTGAGAGAATGTATTTGCCTACGTCCATGGTAACGATTAATTGATTGTCCCTCAGATACGGATACAAGGTTCATCAGCGATAACCCTCTTGTTGATGGTATCACGGCCGATTGTCAAGAAAATTTTCAAGTGGAGTGAACGTTCGCTTGACCGTTTACGTCGTACTGTTGAGCAGGGCAGCATATGATGCTTCTGTGCTATAAGGCATGGCTTTAATAAAATGAGCCATCATTAAATCCGTATCGGAATATCAAGAAGTCTTGCACAGAATTGTACAAGAGTGCTGACATTCTTGCGAACTCGAAAGTTCGTAATAGAGGAAGGATACTAAATGACCGGGTACCAAAGGGTGAGCAGTGAGCACGCCATACACACTATGCCCAATCAATGACGAGGTAAAAAAAAAACTTCGAAGCCAGTGCCGTAAAGCTGAAGATGACTTGAATGGCAGAGATCGACCCAGAGATAAGGAGACTCGCTGCCATTATGTATATTTTCGGGCTCGCGGCAAATTCAGCCACGCAAAAACGATATTAGCACGGACGGAACCAGTTGTCCAATCAAAAGAAAAACAGGTCTGGGCAATGCGGAAGATTGTGACAGCTAGAGAGAATAGTGCGAAGAGGCAAGCGTGCCTTGACACGTTTTCCTCGATTTTTCAGTCTGTCACTGTTGTCTAGGTCATGTGGGCCATTGACACGGGGTACGCCGGCAGTATACGCAATGATAGAAATAAATTGATGACATTCAAACGCCAGGCCGTTTTTCCAGGACGCGCTGGGGGAACCGCACCATAGTATTTATGTGACCATCGTAAGAAACCTCCAATCACATGGAAACCAGGTTGCCGTAAACAAATGTTCAGAAAACCCATTGGGATAAAAATTCCAAGATAGAAGTAGTGTCCGAAAATGACAAGAAGCTAGGAAGAGTAGAATCGATGGCGAATAACACACCCCTGCGCTTCTTGACAGGGATCTTCATTAAATAACATATCAAGAGTACTTATCAGCCGTCGTCAGATTATCTGGAGTGAGACGATCAACTCGAGGGTTTAGTCAGATAATCGACACGATGTGCAGATAAAGATAAGACAACCGGCTCTACGGTGCCCAATAGCTGGTAGTGCAAATATCGGGCTCGGAACCCAGGAAACGGATGTTATAAAAAAAAGCCAAGTTCCTAGGAGATATTATTGACACGCTCACGAGGGGGATCAATAGATTTCGAGAAGACTGTCACGAAAGGATATTTTCCCAAGTTCAACCTTCATGGGACCGGGATTCCCGAGACAATTCGCTGGGTTGAGCCACGGTATATCCCGATGGTTCAAATATACTGCGAGAGAGATATCGACAAACACAAGAATTCCGAGCTTGAGGCAAGAGTTGGTGATCAGCGGTGCACTCTCCTAGACATTTCCCAGAGACATTACGCAACTCAGGCGTTGTTCCGGAGGACCATACGACGATATATATCGAAATTATGGAATCCCAGCAAGGGATTCTCCGAGGCGAAATGCCGGCACTGACAGAGCGCTCGCGCACGAATGTGCCACTGCGTTCAAAGTCTGCGAGAATAACCGAACAAGGTCCACGGAGAGGTGTATCGCGAGAACATGGGTGATTCACAGACTTGCTGTGGATTACAACCGAGCTTGTCAGAGGTTTGCACATGGAACTGCAGAAAGGCAGACAGGGAAAAATATTCAGAATGCTGTGAGCGGTGGATTGAAGGAGCTATTGAGTAGAATAGGCTATTCATCCCAGCTTTTCCAGGTGTAATACCTACACAAAGAAAGGGATGTACCCTCTGAACAGGTATGAGAGAAGAAAGGTTATCGGCATTTCCCGCGAACAAACACCCGCAAATTGCCGCCCGACGGGCCGGCGCCTATAGTCAGGTGGACCATCGCCGCCGCCACACATCACGATCGGTACAGCCAAATTCCAATGCATGGAATCCAGATCACAGCAAGCCTCATGATCATTGCACTCTCCTATTTATGTTTTATGAGGTTTCAAGCAGTTAGTTGAAAATTGGATCCAGAAGACCGCCATTCTGTCAAGTTACACAATAGGTTAAGTCCTGGGAACCTTGTCATG
>Ga0307517_10013999_pt1 | contig 10825 bp, 10 predicted proteins | sample 23_EM_MG_FD_194515 | JGI IMG/M metagenome (GOLD analysis project Ga0307517, IMG submission 194515) | Populus trichocarpa ectomycorrhiza microbial communities from riparian zone in the Pacific Northwest, United States - 23_EM | ecosystem: Host-associated > Plants > Roots > Unclassified | place...
ACGAAACAGCAAACATTGTCCCGAGGAGTGGCCGAAGACTAACTCATTGTCAATCGTAGTAACAAATGACTCCTTATATTTTATTTCGCATCCACACTCAGTCATTTATCTTAATGGTCTGTCGAGGTATTCTCTTTCGCCTACCTTAGTTCTTCCATGTCCATAGACGTAACAAAGTCAGAGCCCTTCAGAACAAACATCGGGACAAATACATCACGCACGCAGTATAGAGATAATTAAAGAAGGAAAAGTCCACAGGAGATATTTGGGTTACATGAGAGCATTTGGACATATGCTATATGGCTCAAGAGCGACAAAATACCGACTTCAAATCCTCTTGCAACCCATCCACTGTCGAAAACATGGCTATGCCCTCTGCCCACCTAGCTCCTTCCTCTTGGTCGATTTCAGCCTTCTGGGATCTGCCGGCCTTAGTCTTCAACAGAGTCTTTGCTGACTTGAACCCATATGCGACCCAGCGAAAGAGACCTCCCGAAGCATATTGCGCAATAGACAGTCGACTTTCGCCTTCCTGAACAGGTGTGTTGCCGTGGCCAATGCAGGCGGATGGTATGAGTATGGTGGATCCTGAGGGAAACTGAATAAAAAGCTTGAGATTGAAGAGAATGGCATGGCCGCCTTTGGTATGATCAAAGTTTCCGAGAGCTGTGAGTGGGCAAAAGTTATGCGAGAGGTTACCAGAGTCTACGTGTTCCAGGGAAACCGTTGTGGGTCCGCAATTGAAGCTCATGGCAGGAAAGATGCTGTTGCTGAAGTTGTGAACAAGGCCCGCCTGGTGGTTGAAAAGCTTTGCGAGAATTTCTGATATGTACCGGTAGAGCTTTGGCGCAAAGGCTGCAAAAGCGCCTTGGGAAGCCGTCAAACGAGAAAAAAGCAGCGCAGGTAGAACTTACTTGACTGAAAGCCGGCAATGCGTTGAATGCTGGGAGAGTCAAGTAACCTCTGGATCAGCCGCCGCCTGGCCTTCGTATGAGCAAGGTTGCCTGGCTTCTTAACATTAACAAGAAGTTGGTGAGCATACTCAACAAAGTGGAAGAATAAACATACAGTGCCACCACCTCCATAGGAGACGCCAACCGGGATTGCAACAAAATCACCTCTTCGATGGGTGATGTATTTCTCATCCAAGAGGTCGCTTTCTAACCCTAGCTTCCTCACTTCCTCCATCAGGGCAGCTGCGTCTTCTACCACTATCTTCCACCCAGGGTCATTAGGATGACCCACAAGGACCGCAATGATACGTTTCTGCACGTCAACGATGAGGCGTGTTTTTCTGTGTAAACGTTGGGTACGCACTCAGGCTAATTTGGACCGGAGAAGTAAAACGTACGAGCCATCCCACGTGATCTCCGTAAAACCTAGCTCGATCAGTTCTTCCGGTGTCCAGGGCGTAGTTCGCGATTCCTTCCTTCTTTTCCCGGTCCAAGAGCCTGTAGAGGATGAAGGCAGCCCTGAAGCATCAATGTCCAGCTGAATGGGCTCTGTATCCTTCGTCAAAGCCTCGACCAACGAAGGTTCTGCAACGTAGCTGTGAGGCGTGTGTCCAGAGGTTGCTTTTTCAATCCGTCTCCGGCTACGGCGATTATTGGCTCCTGCACGCTTCCTTCGTTTCTCGATAGACCCGGATGCTCCTGGAGCGGCGGTTTCTCCACAGCGTGAATTGAGATTATCACCTGACAGCGGAGACGCAGAGAGTAGCGGAGGGGTGTGTTCCTCGTCCGACTCGTAGTCGGATGGAAGGGGGGTTAAGGGAGAAGGAGGCCGAGATGACAGCTCAATCCCTTCAGCGTCGTCGGCGTTTGTGAGGAAGCGAGCATCCTCAAGCTTGCATGCTGTGTGTAGAAGTGGGTCTAGGTCAATCAAGGCGTGGATTGGTTCATCCTGTTCAGTCTCAGCAGTCCGAACGTTCCAAAGGTTGAAGGGAGTAAAGCTGCACCCGGATCGAGTCTGCAGTCCATTCATTGCACTGTGGAATTTAGAGGACGATCAGTTCTCCATTTAAGAATGCAAGAGAGAAGAATTTAAATCTGCCCAACGCAGGCATCGCATGGCTAGATCCTAGAACGTGCATTCGTTTCCTTGCCATAGCGCCTGTGGTTAGACTCAGTGCACAAGTACTTCGATTGTACGGCCTCGAAATCAAGACGCGGGAATGAGACGCGTGATCGACGCGTCTTGGAGAAGGTGGACCGATTTCCTCGCCATAGCGCCTATGGTCAGACGCAGTGCACGAGTACTTAGGATGCCGGAGAAAATGCAGCAGAAAATGAAGGATCAAAGAGAATTTAACACTGACAGATTGAAAACTCGGTCAGATATTAGAACAAGTTCACGCAAAGTGGTGTAGTGTTGAGGGTCGTGGTGGCCATGAGCAGGGAGAACTTAGAATGGAATCAACAGAAAGAAGTGCCTGTGTTTGGTTGCAAAGAGAAACCTACATACATCCAAATACAGTGCACAGGTCAGAGGGCATCCGTGAGTTGGAAACACCGGCGGTGATCGACGCCATCAAACACTGGCGGCAAATACCGCAGCACGTGTCCCCGCCAGGATGCTTGAGCTCGCGGTTGTAGACAACGGCGGGCATAGATTAATCCTCTAGCACTGTATTATCTCGCACAATACCACTATTTGACAGTTTAGCATACTTATATATACTGTTTTTCTTTAAGTATCAGATTGTGGCATCGCCCAGCCAACCAGAAATTCTCCATAGCTTCTCAGGGGTAGGTCAGTAATTTTCTTGGAGGTATGTTTGAGTTGCTGAAATAATATCACAGTATGGCAGGATGTACGCTAGACATTTGTTGTGCTCCGGATGCTAGGCGTCGCTGTAATTACTTTTGCATGGATCTTATGCAAACCTTATGTTCCTATTATCTCTAAATTTACCGAGGTAATCTTGGTCGAGTCATTTGTTACTACGATTGACAATGAGTTAGTCTTCGGCCACTCCTCGGGACAATGTTTGCTGTTTCGTTAAGCGCATGGAACATCTGTATGGACTAGATGTTGCAGCATATCGCGAGGGAACTATATGGAAATGTGGGCAGGGTTCTTCCAATGTGAAAATAATTGCGTTTTCGTAATGGGATAGTCGGGGACTGGGCGCTTTGCACCGCTAACGATTTTTCTGATGCTCGCTGGAAGATGAGTGCAAAAACGAGCTTTTATAAATAAAAGACTCGTAAACTGGTGAACCTAGGTCAAATCTTATGGTAATTCCCCAAATAATGAGCTCTCTAGTTCGGGCAGAAATTTGGTGGGGTCCATTCGTTCAACATGATGACTTACTAGCGCACTCTATAGATCCCAGGCGTAGACTCGAATGGTGGTTGGAAGATGGGCTCTGAAGTTAACGGGGAAAGGGTGCTTCAAATGAAAAGCCCATAAGCATATGCATGGGTTCTTAGAATGTTACATACCACTAGTGAAAAATTCCCGCTTTGCACAAGCTTTGCACCAATTCCCGCCAAACTCCCGAGAGGTCACAAACGCGGCAAAGCCAATTCCCCGCAAATTCTTGGTGAGAATTTAGCAGTACTGTAGTCCCTCGGATTCCAGATCCTGGTCAGTAAACCAGACCTTTTGGACGTTGCAGGTGATGGAAGCGTGCAGACTTCTCAGATTTAGATTAATTCCGGTCATAAAGCCGAAAGATTTCCCGCAATTCCTCACGATTTCGGTCACAAACCGCATTTTTATGCTCCCTCAAATCTGGCTAGTACATAAACGAATTCAATTTATCCTCCCCTGTTCTAGGTTACAGATTGTGGAAAGTGGAAAAGCCACCAAATTTCCCGCAATACCATTCCAGTCACAAATCGCGGATTGGCGGGAATGTATTTAAATTAGGAATTTGTGACCCGTCGGGAATTACAACCTCCGATGGTGCTCAAGCTCACCCATTGCTTTCTTGTCCGAACGGGCTATATTTTCGTTGGAGAAGACGAGTGCAAAAACTTTGACACCCTCATTCGACGACATACCTTGGGAGGTAAGTTTCTTCCCTTCGCAGCTCATGGAGCCCGTTGTTCGCTAACATCGCCATCCTTTGCCAGGTTCCTTCCCCCCGTAACGTCGTATTCTCGAAGTCACTGATCGTGATGCCCTTATTCTTCGACGACATACCTTGCAAGGTAAGTTTCGGGAAATTCGGATCCGTGCCCGTCGTCCGCTGATGGATTCACCTCTTCCAGTCATTCCGCAGCATTGAAGGCCAATTACCTATCAGCGTCGCTCGTTAGAAATGGCGAGCAACAGCTCAAAGGTACGTACCCCCCATCATTCTTAAAACCGCTGCTGATCACCCCGCTTAGCACACCATCGCCGCCTAATTCGTTACTCACGCATCTTCGTACACGAAACCTGTCGGGCGTTCATTAGTACAGTACCACCAGCCATTAGTGAGTCCCAACGTGCCTGTACCCGCAGAGTAGCCCTGACATTCGTTGTTCCGGGCATCCTACAGCCACGACCAGACGATTTCCGATCCCGGTACGAGGCACCCACCCACACCTGCTCACACGCCGTGAAGCTGCTCGCCATGCGTCCCCCACTCGAACACTCGTCGTCTGACATCTTCGAGCGGGAGCGCTCATTACACCCACATACGGCAGATTTCTGACCTCCGAGTCGTATGGCCATCGGTGCTCGTGACGATGGGTTGACCCCATTTTCAAATTGGACTGGCTTCATAATTTTCAATTTCGCCGTGCCGGATACCCAGATCGATCCTCAAGCCAAAGCGACGAATTGACGCTAAGTGCGCTTGTAAGACGTTCCCGGCTTTCCGTCAAGAGATTTTAGCCACCTTGAACGAAACCGAATACTGTGGGGTGGTAACTAATGCCGTTTTGATTGTGAAGCTCCTTGCTAAATAATTAATTCTGAGACGAGGATGGCTGATACTCAGTAAAGAGCGGCCGACCACGGATGGACACCCAAAAGTGTCATCAATCCAACCCTTGACTTGTCCCATATTGTATAATATGTGATTTACTTCTCGAACGCGGCGATGGGGGGACTTCGATAAGCTGTTCCCCTTTTCGGGAAAAGTTCACTTTCATGTTGATGAAGTAGTGTCGGAGAATTTGTTTGGCATTATTTAGCATTGTCATCCGACGGTGTCTACCAGCGATGGGATTCGAGTATTCGGGTTGTGATCATACGTCGGTCTCGGGGTGAGCAAGAAACAAGGATTTTTTTGGTGAAATTTTATTTAGTAATCTCAGAATAGTTCTCAGTAGTCTTTCCAACGTTTGTTGGAAAGCTTAAAAAAACGGAAACGACGCAGTATTTGCCGATAGTCAAGATCTAGCTTTGATTGAATACAGAAGGTATGTTGTTCAGAGAAGATATCCGGGTGGCGTCGGTCCAAAATTTCCAACTGTCCCGATCGGAGGTCACGCCTTCCCAAAGTATTTCAGTCAGCAGGCGAAGTCCAACATCACAACCAAGGCACAGTCTGATTCCTGAAAACAGAACTACTGTCGGCTCGACTCTTGCTCGACTCCTACCCGTAAAAGAGGCCTGGAAACCGTTGGACAATTCTCAATTCCCCTCAGATTCAATTTTCAAAAACCTGCTCCGCAAAATTCATTGACTGCGTTCGATGCCTGGGTCTCTCCTTTCCATCACTGGCCACTATGTTTGGCACCTGAGAATGGCCCCGATAATCAGGAACTCAAGTCAGGAGCTCGCCATATGTTCCCTTTCTGCCGTTGGGCATCTCTTCAAATTCAAATAGATGGATCGTAATCCAAATATTTGATGACCATTAACAATGTACGTTATGATCGTGAAAACTAATCGAAACCTGCAATTAAGTAATACAACACAAGGAAGGTATCCAAGAGCCCACTTCCCACAACCCTCACGACCCCCTAAACCCGTGCCGTCAACGGTATGATCCCAAAATTTGCGGATAAGATGAGGACGACTAGTCGACAAAGCATGGTGGATGACGCGACCGTGAACTAGGGGAATCCGGCTACAACTGCCAGAGTAGACGCCAGAGTCGGCGCTTTGGAAGGGGCTCAGCAACTGGGGCGGATGACAAAATGCTTGGATATTGACCTCCTGAAGGAAAGCATTGGTTCAAGTCAGGAAATGGATGACTAAAGAATGAAACGACATCGGTACCAGCATGCCTTCGCTAGCATTGGTGACATTATATTCAGGAGGGGGCGTAAATGCGGGGTTCATCGGAGGCACAAGTACGGAGTTTTGTTTTGTTGCCTTATCGCGATGACGCATATTTATGGCAGGGCGCTCTCACCTATGAAGGGACACCCTGCTACCGTTAATCGTTTTCGCCATCCACACGGGCAGCGGCAACTGGCGTTGCGGTCCCACCATCCTCAGGTTGACGATCTTCACGGAAATTGAGAAGCCGATGAGCTATCGATTCACTTTCCAGGAGTTGTGCCATGGCTTCTTCGTCAATGGCCAAGATTGCGTATTCCGGGTCATGCGCAGTCTTGTATTCAAGGGCGGCTTCGACTTTCGATCTCCGGTCAACGTTGCTCTTGTGCAGCAGCCGCCGCCGTCGCCGCCTCACGACGTCGTGCACGGTCGCTGAGGCATGCACGGCAGATAGCTCGAATCATTTGTCCATCCCACCAACGCGTTAACGCAGGCATTAGATCACACCGAGAATTAACACAACCCAGATGGCAAATTTTTCGACAGCAGATGTGCATATACACACCCTGTGACTAAGCTGGAGACTTTTTTAATTTTGATTTTTCTCTGACGAGGTGGACAGCAGTCTAATTCGTCACCCACAAAAGGGACAATGTGGTCAACATGGCAAAGGGGGCATATACAATGGATCCGAGGAGGAATTCTTATACAAGTGCGGAAAGCAGTCACATAAGCCATAAATACACAGATTTATTATTGTCAATAAACTATCAAAATCGTCGGTGAAGAAGAGTTTGCAGGACATGAATCAACATCTTAACCGAAATAAACGACATCCATTGATGTGAAACCATCTGTTTCTTCATCAGCCTGGTTACCAGTTTAGTCAGCCCAAAAAGTGCTGAAAGACGTAAACGGACTTGCCTGAACACAGATCATCCTCTCTTCATCAATGAAAACAGTTTCATATTCAGGCCAGTTCGAGCTCCTATACCGAATATAGGGCAATTTCCCAATAATATCAAACCTGAAGATGTTCTTCCGACAAATGCTCCCCGGTACATCCCCACTAAAAACGTCAATCTTGAAATCATCCAAGTGTCCTTCACGTGCAACAAGGATATGCTCCTTGCTGAGCTGCACCTCTCGGACACGGCAGGGGTTGAAGTCATACATTGTGATGGTATCGCTATCACCTTCGTTTGTCACCTCATATGGAAAAACGTGTTGGACAAATCGCTGTCCCCATGGGTGAATGCTGGATCCAGCTGTAAAGTCGTCATCGCAGAACCACCGAGTAACCGGAGGGCCCCAGGAGTCCCAGGGCATAACAACGGCCTGAGAATTAGGATCCCTTACTACACCCAACGGGACGAGGTCCAGCAAAGCCTGTCTGTGTACGACCATCCAGAAATCCTCTGGAAATGTGACGATTCCGGGATTGTTTTCCCCGATAGCAAGCGAAAAAACGATAATGGCCAATGCGGGATCACTCAAGAAGGGCAAGTGGGATGGCAAATATTTGCCAAACTTCGGGGTTTGGGTCGGGCTCGGGCTACCTTGCGAATCGATGCTTTCAACCATCATGGAATCGGCGAGCGGTGGTAAGCCTAGTGAAAGGATGGGGCGGATGGGAGATGAAACCGATGGAGGAATATGGTAGATCTGAAAGGCGTGTTCACTGATATTCGGAACCAGAAGCAGATCTGCCGTCAGAAATACGGGACTCATGGACTCAGGTAGAGGAGATGCCTGTGATTTCGAATTTAGACATATATCCGTCTCAAATATTTTGACGCACGTACAGTCAGAAGATCTCCCGTTTTCCAGTCGAAGACGTACACAGAACTTGCGTGAAAATCCCTTTCAGGTGCATCTTCGACTTCCACTGTCACAGCGATGCTCTTCCCGGAAATCTGCACGCTAACTTGTGGGAGATCCTGATCTGGGTCCGTGGAGCAAATTCTGACTCGTGGAACGCTGGCGTAGCAGTGAGGCCTCAATGGATCGGAGTAATGTCGAAGTACCATCCAAATTTCGTCAGAACTCGTGCTTCAGGCAGAAAGCAATTAATTATTAGTATTCAAAAAGGAAGCGATATAGGCACTTACTTTGTAACGTAGACCAGGAGGTCGTGCTCTTCGATTGCCGTCTCAAAATCAAGGACATCCTCTCCCACATTTGCCATATTCCACACCGGAGAATTGTCCCTTCCGTCTGTCAACGATAGCTGGGCGGACTGGAATCCCCTCGTATTGGTAATCTCTCCAGGCGTATCCGTATCTAGAAGGCCCAAGACCACTGCGGCTGAGGTCACCCCGTACAGCGATGATGAGGGAAAGGGCACTTGAATGTCAGAGATAATTTGTCTCCAATCAAAATGACCCCAAGCGCGCTCTCGTTCGCGCAACATCTTCAATCGCATGGGAGTTGGTAAGTTGCAATGGGAGTTATTGATCATCCCGGCTCTTTCAAGCTCGATCCGATATTCAAGACGAGTGGAATATTTGAAAGTTTGATGAAAGGTTTTGCATACTCGTGTACAAGCCAGTAAATCCGTGATGTGCAGGAGCTCGGAAAATATTTCGACAAGGATTTCCATAGGAAATGTAAGGATGGCCATTGGGGACAGTTGGGTATCAAGTGAAAAGAAACAAGAAATTTAAAAGCGTCAGAGTTAAAGGTTTTCTCCCCTTTGTCAAGCTCTGGCATCACATGTACACCATGTGATTTGATTATGTAGTACGCCAAGCGGCAAGCCGTCAAAGCCAGTAATTTCCACGAAAAAGTCGTGTTCGCACCTTAAGTTCCGCAAGTTGCTATAAGCCATGCTCAGAACAGCGAAGTAGCGAAAATAAAACAGCTTCAAGGTTCAATTCAAAACGATTGGGTCCGATGCATATAGGATGTACTCCCGGATTTTTGTTTGGTCATCACTTCGAAACCAAATATAGGGTCGGGGAATTAGCTGGCATCACAATTTATGTTCAATCGTAAGGCGTCAGATAAGCTTAAGCTTTGGAAAAAAAAATCAACAACCACCATTATCTCCATCGATATGCCAACCGAACTCGCCTCTGAGGTGGCTATCTATGAGGCTGGCGAGCAAGAGCGTCAGGACAACCAGGCAAAACGCATCGCTGAATTTGTCGCCAGCCAACCGGGCCCAAGCAACACACCATCAGGCTCCAAGAAAGGCTCTGATAATTTGCATGGAGAGGAGGCCGCTTCTGTGGCTGACGACGACAACTCCCAGGAACGTTCCGAGTTCGCTAGGCAGTGGAAAGGCGTCAGATTTTCACGCGACAAGGTGCAAGCATTATTGAAGAAGGAGCCGGTGAGTTCGTAGAATTTGCGTGTATAAGACTTACTGAAATTCTTTGCAACTATCAGACTTGCGACCGATGCTTGAGGTTAAAAATACCTTGTAATATCGTCATGGCGAAATTGATATGCAGAGAGTGCCAGGTTGCCAAGGTTGTGTGTCCGCGCAAGTTCAACAACATATTGCGTGCCGTAGGAGAGAAACTAGGGGAGAGTGAAGATGTGGTACGCTCCAAGCATACCCGCTTTATGGCGAAGGGGAAACAGAAGTGTGACGAAGTTTCCAAGGCAAAGCCGAAGGAAAGCGAAGCAAGCGGGGAGGCTAGGAAGGCGAAGGGAAAGGGTAGGGAAAAAGAGCAGCTTCCGAAGATCGTCATCCCAGGAGGGCGTGGAAGCAAGTCCAACGAGACACGATCCGAGCGCTCAAATTCTCAAGCACCTTGCGAGGACAAAAAGATGGCGGGCGACGAAGACGAATTGGATGAATCGGAAATGGATGTCGACGCTCCGGGGAAGTCGAAGCCTCAATCTCGGCGTTCGCATTCGCCAGTACCACAGGTTCCTGTTGATGCCCCTAGTGGCTCGCCCCCCCAACCCCGATGCCCAGATTCGCAGGTTCCGAAGGCCAATGAAGCAGTTCACGCCTCGAAAATCGCCGTAGACGTTCCAGAAACCTCAAAACTACAACCGCGGCACTCCCATTCGCAAGTACCGCAAGTATCGCACGCAAAAGACACACAGCTGGCCAACGAAGCCCACAATTCACTGGTCGACAGCCTGGCGTCGTTGATGCTTCAACCATCGCATTTTCCTTCGCCGAAACTGGACACCTCATTCGAATTGAAGCACAAAATATGGGACGAGCTATCACGAGCAGAATTGTATAAGCACTTGGAGGCTTATGAAACCCGACAGGATATTATGCGCCAACTGCTCGATGACGCAACCTCTGCCAAAAATGTCCTCGCCAACCACGTTGTCACTTTCAGTGACGCTTTGGAAGAGTGCCAGATGAGAGTCAAGGCCTTGGAAAATGGCGATCTATTGGCAACCCTCAAAAGGGAGTGGGCTGATACCAGGAATCTATTGAAGGAAGCACAATCTGAGGTCCAACAGGCGGTAAATCAGCGTCTTGAGACAGAATCGGACCTGTCGAAGCTTCGAAGAAAGATGAAGGAGCTGGAGGAGGAGAGGGATGAAGCTTTGCGCGAAGCACAAGGAATTCTTCAGGAACTTCGAGCTGCACAATCGGAGGTTCCGCAAAATCTCGAGGCAGAATCAGAACTGTCCGAGCTTCGAAGAAAGGTCAAGGCGCTGGCAGAGGAGAGAGATG
>Ga0307517_10014000_pt1 | contig 10825 bp, 10 predicted proteins | sample 23_EM_MG_FD_194515 | JGI IMG/M metagenome (GOLD analysis project Ga0307517, IMG submission 194515) | Populus trichocarpa ectomycorrhiza microbial communities from riparian zone in the Pacific Northwest, United States - 23_EM | ecosystem: Host-associated > Plants > Roots > Unclassified | place...
TTCAGCCAGCTTTGTGGTGCCAAGCCTCCAAGGTCAGCTGATGCACCCAGTCAATCCCCTGGACCACACAATGACTCTCGGGTTTCCGTTCTGGCGAACACCAGGACTCCACACCACGTCCTGGGGGATCATCTCGGATCTGTTGAATCCGCGTCAGCGGATGAGACTAATACATCTCTTAATGTATTGACTGAATAGCCATTGTGTCGTCCTGATGGGATCATCGGACACGCGCTCCGGAGTTATGATAGTCTTATGACTAATCGGCCCGTAGAGATGTTGGATGAGTCACCTAGAGTGACCATCAGTCACGCTGTATAGCTGTGACCCCCATAGAGTTATTTTATATATATACCTTGGATATACCACCATAATAAAATAATGTCTCTTGTTCTCTCCCACCATCGTCTCTCACACAAAAGCAACTCAGCCTCAACCCACTCTCCCCTCTCCTACCAGGTAAGGTTAGAGTACCTTGTAGTATATAGAATATACTCTGCGCTGCTCAACAGGATCATCAGTGGGTCGTGGAGAGTCTGATGTATGCTGGTGATCAAAGTCCTTCCCCAGCAAGGGCATACAACCCGTTGTAATCCTCTACGGAAGTGACATGATGTTACAATTGTTTGCCGGACTTCCGTGGAGAGGCATGCGCGAAACCAATGTCCGGGCTCGTACCAGCTGCCGGGGATTACTAGATGCTGTTGATCTGTTCGGTCATAGTTGTCCTGACCATACGCCAAAACAAATATTCGTCCGGTTGGGAAGGACGTTCCTCCCTTCACAATCAATCAATTGATCACCGGCACCATTGACTCGGCGCCCCTGGGTGACATGCATGGAAGCATCACTGTACAATCTATTTCTCGCTGCTTGACATATCCGGGGTGACGCCTGGTGACGCCTAGTGACCTTGATAAGCACCGTGCATGAGCCACCCCCCTCGAGCACTTCCACTCACCCATTCATCCCCTTGGCAGGACACTACGATGAGCGGTGAGAAAAATGCGAAACCGATCAACATCGACCCTCAATGGTGCGTCTTAGAGATGTAGAATCAATTGCAAGGACCAATAAGCTGACTCCAGTCCATAGCATCCAAGAGGCCCTCCAGATGTACTTCCAACCAATCAAGAACGACGACCTGCAACTTGATTTCTACACCATGTACAAATGAGAGACGATGGAGTACGACACCGAGTATATGTAGGGATACAATGAGGACCTCAACACCACCTTGATTTTTGTGCGTTTCTGTGATGCTTTTACCACCGTACAGCGTTGACAACATTCTCAGGCCGGTCTGTTCTCCGCAGTCAGCTCCGCCTTCGTCATCGACGTCCAGTCCAAGCTTCAGCCAGACCCCACAGAACGGTCAGAAGCCTATCTCCACACAATTCTCCTCAGCCTCAACCGATCCATCGCCCCAGACGAAGACCCCACTGCTCCTTCAACATGGAACGGTCCCCCCGCAGAGATCATCACAACCTCGGACCTCCTGTATGCAAGTCTGCTGATGTCGCTTTTGGCCGCATTCGTCGCAATGCTGGGCAAGCAGTGGCTGAACAGATATCTCCGGCACACAGGAGGGTCGATGATCGAAGGCTGTGGCGACCGCCAGCGCAAATTCAATGGCCTGGAGAAATGGCGGTTTCGCTTGTTCATCGAGAGTCTTCCTGTCATGCTCCAGATCGCGCTCCTCCTCCTCGCTGGTGGCTTATCACGATACATGTGGTCCGTCAACACCTCGGTCGCACGCGTCGTCATCTCCCTCACCGTTCTGGGCATCCTGTTCTACGTCGGGATCGTGGCTGCTGGAATATCATCATACGAGTGCCCATTTCAAACACCAGCATCGATAGGTCTCCAATATCTCAGAGACAGTGGGACAGCCCGGAGATTGTTGGCAAGGTTGTCTCCGTCCAACGTTATCTCACTCATGTACACCACTCAGAGGAACACCCGGAGATTGGTGGTGAGGTTGTCTCTGCCCAACATCGTCTCGCTCATGTACGCCACTTGGATGGACGCACGGAAGGGGCTCATTTCGGCATTATACAGCGTCTACGAAACCATGTGACACCCATCGCCCTGGGAAATTTCGCTGTCCTGCATCACGTCTGGGATTCACAATACGTGTAGGACAGTCGGACACAAGACCATCATCCTACTTTTCCAGATCGGCCGAGCTTTCGGGAACGTGAAGCAGAGACTGGTCCAAGAAACTCAAAGGTTCAGGTGTGCGGTGGTACTGCTCCCACTTACCACCGAGAATGCGGACCGTCAGCCGCGTGTGGATCAAGACGGTCCGGGACTGCGAGTGCATGTACGGAACCTGGAAGGCCTTCGGAGACAGAACGGGGATAATGCGCGTTGTGGGTGTTGGGTTCTCCGGAGTATCACTGATCCCGAAGCCATCAACTCTGACATACATCTCATGGGGACCATCCGATGGTTCGATGGCGACCCCAACCACAACCTGCCGTATGATGTGATCGTTTCTACCTTTGAGGCTTGTTTCGATTCAACAAAACAGTTGTATCCTGGCATGAGGGACCGGGCATACTTTTCGGCATGGGCTATCCTCCAAATCAACATGAGGGCAAGGGCTCAATCCTATGAATGTGTCTCCAAGTACCCTATTCCGGCCATTCCTTCGAGTTTGTTCCAACACACCGACCCTGACCTTCACCACATTATGCACTTGCTCGAATGTAACTCTATTTCCTTGAGTTTGCTCCAACACACTGATCTTGACCTTCAGTACGCTATTCGCCAGCTCGAATGCAACTCTGGTGTCCGCAGACCCATTCTCAGCTTCCCGAGCGGGGACACAAACACTCATGCTCACTCGCTGTGGATGTCAAATCTTGTTGGAATGTCGCTCGCGATAATTAGATAATCAGTTGATCTTGTTCGCTACACCCACTACATCTACCAACGACGACTACTATCTCTATAGGTTATGAGCCCGGTCATGCTCTGACTTGCTTACAACAACCTCGAGACAACTCCGGAGGACGGAAAGGCATACATTGTGGAAGATCTCGAGCACCCCAGCGGCATCGGTAGGCGAGACTCCGAGCAGCCAGGTTGGGGAGAGACTGGGACAGCACAGGAGCTCACTGGCAGACCCAATGGCATCGGTAGGCGAGACTCCGATTAGCCAGGTTGGGCAGAACAAACAGGAGCACGCAATGCCAACGATCCTTCGTATAAAAAACTACACGAACTCATCTAATCACCACATCACTCCTTTTCCCATCCGACCCTTCTATCACCAGCACACACCGCGTTATACAAGCATTCACACCGAAGGAAGGACCCCACAAGTGAGGGGGAGTGTCGCAAGCGAGGGGGAGTGTTGGAATGTCGCTCGCGATAATTAGATAATCAGTTGATCTTGTTCGCTACACCCACTACATCTACCAACGACGACTACTATCTCTATAAATCTGTTTGCGGATTTGACCCGCACCAGCCCAAACCCGATCCTGGTGTCCTATAAGGCCTACCTCAGTGCAGCTGTCTCCGATCACCAACCCATGATCGCCAACATCCTCCTTGTGTGGTGTATGCTGCTGGGTGGGCATGTCGAGGAGGAAACCTTGTGGGCTGTTGACAAATCGTATGCAGTGGTCTTATTGTCCTTCTTTTCGGTCTGCTTAATGTTGTGGACACCAGCGATTCATTGGAGACCATCCTCTCTCACTTGTCCACAAGAGTGATGAACGGCATCGTTGATGGAAGCTGTCTCCACCATCTCATTCACCTCCTGGAGTTCCTGGCAGCATGGGAGAACCGACCTGCGTATTTGACTTCGATAGTTTACCAGTGGTGTTCCGCCATCTCCGAAGCGGCTGGAAAATCCGGCCCGAGCTTGCACCGGCGATTCCCGGGGCGCCGATTACGATACCGACCACAAAACCTGGGTGTTGACAGGCTTCACCTTTTTCTTGCTGAACAGGAACTCTCTCGGGTTGGACTTGACCGTGATCCAGTCCACCTGGATGCCACCCCCCACCACACCCGCAGCCATCGACAACCCTTGACCCTCGATGACTATGAGAACCTTCTCTTCGTAACCCTTGAGATTGGATTCCGCCATGTCACGCCCAGCCGTGACCAATCAACCCAATATCTGGATCACACCTCCCATCACAAGTGGGTGTTTGAGACCGCATTCTCAAGTTATGATGATGAAGTTATCGTGGATGCCATGGGTGTATGGGACGTGGACCGTGGTTCCCTGCCTGGTTCACGTGCACGCTATATTGCCAAGCGTGTGGAGATGGATAAACCCTTCTCCCCAGAATTACGGCAGGCGAGTATACGTGCCATTGAGCACATCCGGCTCAGTGAGTTCGGAAAGTATGGGTTGGAGATTGTTCGCTGGTTGAACCATCTCGATATCGATGCGGATGATGTTGTGGACAAATGGGCGTTGGCACAGCTGTTGGTAGAGGCGATATGTTCTCCAATGGGACCCGGGAGTTTGTCCTCTCATTGCTGGCGCTTGCTAGAAAAGTTGGTGGTGGCTTCAAAACTTTGGTGGGGTCTCACATCGCGCGACACAGAGGTAATGAGATCACTTGAGAAAGATGAGGACTGGGAGAAGTTGGGGGTCTGGATGGTTGTTGTGTGGTCATCCTTGCCATCCACCAGTATAACGGTCTCCGAGTCGATGGAAGACGTTGAAGAGGTGACTCTCAAGTCACTCTTGCGGCGACCATCAGCTCTCCAGGGGTTTGAAGACCTGTGTGAGACGGGTATTCTCAGCCGCCCGGGTCGCCAGGCGCACAAGGACAAACTCCAACGGATATGCGATCAGGCACGAGCGGAACAATCACCTTCGGAGTCCTCGCTGTCCCCGTAAGTTTCTATTTGTCCTGCCCGACACCTACCCGTTTTGATACCATTATTTCCTTCAGGCAACCGACTCACACCCAGCCATTTCTTCTACTTCCCTTTGTAGGAGACCACGGCTTCTGAAAGCGTTTATTGTATATACCATGGTCTGATGTACAGTCTCAGTGCTTTTTTTTTTTTTGGAATAAACGGAGAGATCTATGATCTCGCAAACCCCAATCACCAGCCCCCAGCCACCCAACGGCGTGAGGGTGTCCTCCCGGCCATTACCCGCCTCCTATATGCCTCTTGGGGTTGCGGGACATGATTCGGATTCAATCGAGACGACGGACGACCTAATCTGGCCCGACAACCTCCCGTGTGCGCCGGGACCGACCACACCTGATTCTCCACCCCGCTCTCTTTAATTTCCGCATCTGACGCGAGCGGTGGCAGCAACCTTGTGGCCACGTTTCGAGACGGCAGGAACTAATTCTTTTCCAAGGCCAAAACCGGATGACGGGAGATGTCGGTGCGGTGACATTGTCTGTTGCGTATGTTATGAACCTCCCCACGAACGATTGGGCTGAGAACAGTACTCACCCCTCTTCTACGCTGCGCATACACCTCAGATGACAGCCGGCCAAAAACTCGACAAATTTGTCGCCCAACACTTCTCGAAAGTGGGGACAGCGAACCTCCGGACAAACAGGTGGGAAATGAAGTGCAACCACTGCGTGCCGGCCACCGTGGTTGAACACCTCTCTGTGTCCCAACGCCCCAGAACCCGTCCGGAAAGAAGCATTATAGCGATGTGCGACGAGGCAGGACCCCCGATGACTGGTTGCGAGGTCCGATCCAAAATCATAGACTTCCGGGGGGATCTAGTCCGGAAACCTTGGTCGTTCGCCTGGTCCGGAACGGTATCACAGATGGTCGAAAACCTCAAAATTCCGAAAATATCGAATTTTCGCCCCTGGTGATCATATCAGCACCTCTGGCTTAACGTTCGCTGGTTCATCTCCTTATTACATCGAAATTGCTATCGGTTTCTGACTCGAAACTCGACTGGGGTGGGTTCTGTCCCCTTGCGGCTTCTACACAGCCAAACATTCGACTTCTTGGCGATTGATGGGGGGGGGGAGAATACCAGAGGATAGCGAGGAATCGCCGGTTTGGCAGCGTGGTTGTGGTTTCCTGGGCTTGTGAGTGCAAATCTGCGGCCCCGACGGAATGAGCACGAGAACCGTTCGTCAAGAATGGGGAGCGGACGTGAACGAAACAATTACTGCAACGGCTAACGTTGGGGGATGTAGACGCTGGAGGATGCCGGTTGAGAGGGTCAAAGGTGGTCCGGATCACGCACACACCACGCCCATGATTAGTCCGGATTCGCGGACGGACCTCCCTGGCCAATCACCGGGGGTCCTGGCGAGGCGCAGTGTTCTTTCATCCACGTCCAGCCAGGCAATACACCTGGTAGCTGCCGTTTTGGCAGATTTACAGCGAACTGCCCCCAACACTACGGATAGTTCACCGTGCGAGACCACCACTGCAATGCCTCGGGAAGTTCCGTACGTCGAAACATCGTTCGGTTGCCGCAGTTTGAAAAGAGCGTAGGCTCGATCGAACTTCCCTTCGTTCCTCCCTTCAAAATCTATTGATTCGGCACCCCTGGGCAACATGGCAGCATTACAATCCATTCCTCGTTACTTGACATATCTGGGGTGACGCCTGGCGACCATGGATTCATATCTTCACCTCTCGAACCTTTCTCTTCCTTTCTCCTCGAGCACCTCCGCCCTCCCATACATCCCCTTGGCAGGACACTACGATGAGCGGCAAGGAGAATGCGAAACCGGTCAACGAGGTCAACGTTGACCCTCGATGGTGTGTTTTGGAGATGCATAATCGATTGCAAAGGCCAACAAGCTGACTCCAGCCCATAGCATCCGAGAGGCCCTCCGGACGTATCTCCAACCAATCAAGAACGAAGACCCACAACTTGACTTCTACACCATGTACAAACGGGAAACAATGGAGTACGACACCGAATACATGCAGGGGTACAACGAGGATCTCAACACCACCTTGATTTTCGTGCGTTTCCGCATTCTTTGGTTCATTGTATGGCACTGACCACGTTATCAGGCCGGCCTGTCCTCCGCGATCAGCTCCGCCTTCATCATCAGCGTCCAGTCGGAGCTTCGACCGGGCTCCAGCGAACGGTCAGAAGCCTACCTCCGCGCGATTCTCCTCAGCCTCAACCGATCCATTGCCCCCGACGAAGAGCCCGCTGTTCCTCCAGCGTGGAACAGTCCCCCCTCAGAGATCATCACAACATCAGACCTCCTGTATGCAAGCCTTCTGATTTCCCTGTTGGCGGCATTCGTCGCAATGTTGGGCAAGCAGTGGCTGAACAGATATCTCCGGCACACAGGAGGGTCGATGATCAAACGCTGCGGCGATCGCCAGCGCAAATTCGATGGCCTGGAGAAGTGGCCGTTCCGCTTGTTCATCGAGAGTCTTCCTGTCATGCTACAAATCGCCCTCCTTCTCCTCGCCTGCGGTCTTTCACGGTACATGTGGTCCGTCAACACCTCCGTCGCACGCGTCGTCATCTCCTTCACCGTTCTGGGTTTCCTGTTCTACATCGGGATTGTGGTCGCTGGAACATCTTCATACGAGTGTCCGTTCCAAACACCAGCATCGGTAGCTCTCCGAGATCTCAGAGACAATAAGACAGCTCGGAAATTATTGGCAAGACTGTCTCTGTCCAACGTCATCTCGCTCATCTACGCCACCCGGAGGAACACCCGGAGGTTGCTGGTGAGGCTGTCCCTGCCAAATGTCGTCTCACTCATGTACGCCGCTTGGATGGACGCACGACAGGGGCTCATTTCGGCCTTCCACCGCTTTGTCGCCATCATGCGACACCCATTTTCCTGGGAGATTTCACTGTCACGGATTGCGTCTGGCATCCACAGTGTGTCTACGAAGGTCGGACACCAAACCATCATTCTTCTGCTTCGGGTCGATCGAATTTTTGGGAACGCGAAGCAGAGGCTGGTCCGAGAGATTCGAAGGATCAGGCCTGCAGTACTGCTCCCGCGAACAACTGAGGATGCAAACCATCAGCTACCCGTGCGTCGAGATGGTCCAGGATTGCGAGTGCACGTACGGAACCCGGATGACCTTCGGAAACAGAACAGAGACAATGCGCGCTGCGCGTGCTGGGTTCTCCGGAAAATCACTGATCCCGAGGCCATCAACCCTGACATACGTCTTGCGGGGACCATCCGATGGTTCGATGGCGACTCCGACCACGACCCGCCGTACGATGTGATCGTTTCCACCTTCGAGGCTTGTTTCGATTCGACCAGACAGTTGTACCCTGGTATGAGGGACAGGGCATACTTCTCGGCACGGGCTATCCTCCAAATCAACACGAGGGCAAGGGTCCAATCACATGCCGAGTATCCCATTCCGGCCATTCCCTCGAGCTCATTCCAACACACAGACCCCGACCTTCACAACGTTCTCTCCATGCTCGAACGCAACTTTGACACCCGTGGACCCATCCTCGACTTCCCGAGCGGGGACGCAAACACTCACGCTCACTCGTTGTGGATGTCAAATTTATTTGTGGATTTGACCCGCGTGGCCCCAAACCCGACCCTGGTGTCCTACAAGGCCTACCTCAGTGCAGCTGTCACTGATCACCGACCCATGATCGCCAATATCCTCCTTGTGTGGTATATGTTGCTGGGTGGGCATGTCGAGGAAGAAACTCTCTGGGCCGTTGACAAATCGTACGCAGTGGTCTTATTGTCCTTCTCTTCAGTCTGCTTAATGTTGTATACGCCAGTGATTCATTGAAGACCATCCTCTCTCGCTTGTCGGAAAGAGTGATGAAAGGCATCGCTGACGGAAGCTGTCTCGGCCATCTCAATTACCTCCTGGAATTTTTGGCTGCATGGGAGAAACGACCTGCGTATTTGACTCCGATGGCCTACCAGTGGTGTTCCACCATCTCCGAAGCGGCTGGAAAACTCGGTCCAAGCGCACCATCCCGCAGCCTACCACTCTTTTTGTTCGATTTTATTTTCCCTCGAAGCCGATCACGATTCCGGCCGCATGACCTGGTTGCTGGCGGGTACCTCTCAGATATCGCTGAGAAGGGATTCTCTGAGGTTGGACCTAACCGTGATCCAGTCTATTTAGATGACACCTCCCACCACACCCACAGACACCCACAACACTTGACCTCCCATGACTACGCGCACCTTCTTTCCATAACCCTCGAGATTGGATTCCGCCGTGTCACGCCCAGCCGTGACCAATCAGCCCAACATCCGGATCACACCTCTCATCACGAGTGGGCGTTTGAGACCGCATTCTCAAGTGATGATGATGAAGTTATTGCGGATGCCGTGTGTATGTGGATCGCGGGCGGTGACAGTACTCTGCCTGATTCATGTGCGCGCTGTCTCACCAAGCGTGTGGATATGGACAAGCCCCTCTCCCCAAGGTTACGGCGGGCGAGCATCTATGTCGTTGAGCACATCTGGCGCAATGTGCCCAAGGTATCTGGGTTGGATATTGTTTGCTGGTTGAACCGTCTCAACATCGATGCGGATGATATGGTGGACAAAGGAAGTTGGGCAAAGCTGTTGGTAGAGGCGATCCGTTCTCCAACGGGACCCGAGAGTTTGTCCTCTCATTACTGGCGCTTGCTGGAGAAGTTGGTGGTGGCTTCAAAACTTCGGTTGGGTCTCACATCGCGCGACACAGAGGTAATGAGATCGCTTGAAAAAGCTGGGGACTGGGAGAGGTTGGGGGTCTGGATGGTCGTTGTGTGGTCGTTTTCACCAGGGTCCAACATACCCATACCCGAGTCGATGGAAGGCATTGAAGAGGTGACTCTCAAGTTACTCTTGCAACGACCATCAGCTCTCCAGGGGTGTAAAGACCTGTGTCAGGCAGGCGCACTCTGCTGCTCATGCTCGAGCTGCCGATCGCGCAAGGACAAACTCCAACAGATATGCGATCAAGCACGAGCGGAACAATTGCCCCGGCCGCTGTAAGTTCCTGCTTGTCCTGCGCGACACCCACCCGTTCTGATACCATCCTTTGCTTTAGGCAATTTCTTCCTTTCGTAGGAGACCACAACCTCTGAAAGTGCTCATTGTATGTACCGTGGTCTGATGTACAGAGTCTGAGCATGTTTCTTGGAATACACGGAAAGACCATAAACCCCGACCATCAGTGCCCAGTCACTCAACGGCGTGAGGGTGTCCCCCTGTCATAGCCTAACACCGCCCTGCTTAGGACCTGATCCGGCTGGGCAACCCTGGTACAACTTATTCGCGCGTGTGGGCCGGGACCGACCACCTCCGATTCTCCACCCTACCCCCTTTAAGTTCCGCCGACTCAAAGAGTCTGGCGCGAACTGTTGTACAATAACCCGTTTCAAGAAGGCAATAACTAATTCTTTTCTGAGACCGGAGGTGTCGGTGTGGGGGTCAGGAATACTAAGGGTATGGCGATATCATCTGTTGCGTGCGTTATAAAGTTTCCCGCGAGCAATCGGACTGAGAACACCGAATACTTGGCTGTACGACGACGGGTATTGAATCCGCGAAATCACAAACCAAGTACGAAGCGCCTGTTGCGGGTGCGTTGTTAGCTGTGGGTGGTTCGCTAGTGTAAATATGCCTGGACCTCTGCTTCGTAAAGACGTCAAGGCCACGCGACCCCATCCTATGTCTCAGAATTTGGTACGACCGCTGCATCACAGAGACCTGACGGATATCCCCAGTCTAGAGAGCGCATGCCAGATGATGAGGAAGCCTGCACGATGACCTTTGGTTCTTAACGGCTCGGGGAGCGCCTGTTGCGCTGGCTGAACCATCCTGAATCAGCGGCGTCGAAGTCAACCACGACGAGGTAACGGCAGGGGCATACCGCTTCGGAT
>Ga0307517_10014001_pt1 | contig 10825 bp, 11 predicted proteins | sample 23_EM_MG_FD_194515 | JGI IMG/M metagenome (GOLD analysis project Ga0307517, IMG submission 194515) | Populus trichocarpa ectomycorrhiza microbial communities from riparian zone in the Pacific Northwest, United States - 23_EM | ecosystem: Host-associated > Plants > Roots > Unclassified | place...
TCCTCTACGCCCCCCTTACACCGATGGGGTTGGGGCTTCGATCCTAGAGACTATCTAGGTGGGTGGAGATGCCGGATAGAGAGCAGGCCTTATCACCGTGAGAGTGGAGGGTACAAAGTAACCGACCACCGAAGGAAAATAGAGACTTTGCACTGCGGTGACTAGGAGCTACAAGTTCAATTCTATATACTTTTAGTTCTGGTAGCACACCGTTGCTTGATAACATTACATATTAAATAAATCCACAGCCCAGGGAAAAGAATCAATCGAGACAAATTCGCTATCCTTTCCAATCCACTGTCTGCTTTTCTACATCATCAACACATCCACGCGCTTCAGTTTTCCTGCCACACCACGCTAGATAAACGCACAGAAAAAGAAAGGTCAGGACGTCAATCCCAAAATGCCAGGAAAAACAACGAACCTTCAACAAAAGCAATCTTGCGTCATCCATCATCACATCCGTCACCTCAAATGTATCATGGCTCATCACCTCCATGTAAGGCAGCCAGCTCACAATATCGTGCTGGAATACCCCTTTTACCGGTGTCGTCGTCGGGGCCGTCACTAGCCTTGGCGCATTCCAGCGCGTCTTTTGCTTTCCTTTCCCTTTGCTGGCATGGACATGTCGTTCCGAACCACCGAAGGCTTCAGCAGTGGATGTGAATGAGTAAGGGTTGAAATCCCGGAGTCGTAGATATCGACGTTGGTTAGGGGGTAGGCCTGCTGCTCCGTTCCCTCCATTGTTGTTATTGGGATAGTTGTTGTTGTGGTTGTTGCTGATGTTGCCATTATTGTTCACGGGTGGATTGGCGGACACGCCGCCATTTACACCTGGATGCGTTGCTGCAGATGCATGAGAAACGCCCTGAGAATTGCTCGGAGCAGCAGAAGGAGCTGATGTTTCATCTACTTGAACTGCTACATCGGCATAAAATGGACCGTCGTCCATACCATTCGATGGATTCGAACCTGGTCCTGTACCAGGGATGGGAGGGAAGACATTTGCTCTCGGAGTAACGCTCTCTACGGTGCGAAGACCATAAATCGCATGTTGCCAATCGGTGCTGAGACATTCCTCGAACCATCTGGTACTCTCGGGTCCCCATATATCCCAAGGGATGCTGACATCGGGAGGAATAGACGTTATCGGAACTCGAGCACGGCGACCAGAGTTAGAAAAAGTATTTGTGGGATTAGATGGCGGCAGAGGCACATGAGTAGAAGGCGGTGGTGTGTGATCGGTGCCAAAGGTTTGAGCTATCGCAGTTGGAAGGTGGTAATCGAATGTCGGGAAAAGCGGGTAGGCTGGTCCGGCACTGGGAGAAGCATTTGTTGAATTAGAGATAGATCCATTTGAATCCTGGGGAACATCCGACGCGACTCCGTCCGAATGAGTACTTGAATGAACGGGGGCATCCGGATTGGATGCGTGGCCAGCCGGGCGCCTCGATGAAGAAAAGGTGGGCGAGTTGCGTTGCGGTAGCTGGGCCTTTGTGATCCATTCAGCGGGTGGGTTGAGCAGCGATTGCAAGTTCAAAAAGAACACAAAGGAAAAAACGTGGGGATTGTCGTCGCCTGCGGGATTGAAGATATAGAGGCAACATGCGTGGATGCGCTCATCTGGATGAGGATAGTATATCTGCTTCTTGCCGCTGCTTGGTACTGAATCTTCGCGTTTTGTGTCCGTCGGGCTTCTTGGGATATAGCCTGGGGCTGGGTTACTGCTCATGGAAATATACCAATACATGTACCCTGCAGATAGAGGCGGGAACGTGTATGTTATTCGCAGTATAGGGGTCGTTGACTCGCTGACAGGATCAATGAAGGTATAGACCTCGAAGCGGCCGGCAGGTCGGACAAGAAGAAAAGAATCGCGGGTTAGAAACGTAAAGTCGTCAATGCCAGATATCCGGGCCATCGCGCACTTGAATACAATGAATTACGAAAAAAAATGGACGAGGACAAGATAACAACACACCGAGAATTGTGGACTGAGTTCCCAGTTCCAAATTTCTAAATGGGCGCCAGTGCTTTCCAGCACTTCTTTAATGAGAAGGGCAACCAAATTTCCGGAAACTTGCACGCGGACAGCAGCTACGACATCTGAAGATAGTGCATGTGTCGTAGGTTTGAGTAGGCAAGGGAGGATTGGGGCAGGAGCTCTAGCATGTGGCTGATTCGTTCGAATCGATCGGAGGTGTAATTCGTAGACATATTTAGATCTATATCGCGTTAGATGAATAATTGATCATTTGTTTCATTTGAACTCACTCCGGAGGCGCCAATGCGACAAGAACGAGAAGATCTTGCGAAGGGTCCATCGTGAAGTCGATGATAGTGATATCTCCCATGGGATGCGTCCACATTTCCAATTCTTTAGATGACTCTCCTTGCACCTGAACATCGGCTATTGGGAGCTCAAGGAATGAGATCGATGCAGTCACCCTACTATCATCTTCTCTCCCATTTCCATATAAGCCGCCCACGAACTCATACACCGATCCAGTGGGAGGAAGCTCTAATGTGTGTGTTTTCTTCCAATCCATGTATTTCCAGGCTCTTTCCCGGTCGCGTAGCAATTTTAATCGGGAAGCAAATGGGGGAGACGAGGACGCGGGTAGAAGAGAAACCATGCGATGTTTACCGAGTTCAATCATGTACTGGAGGCGCGATGAGTCCGTAATAATCTTTCTGAGATATTTTGCGACCTAAAGATGCGACGTTAAGCGAGCAGGAAATTTCGGAGCGATAAGGGATTTTACTCTTGTGCAGGTGAGGAGGTCCAGCATTTCAAGGTTATCCAGTATCAGGCATATTATCTCAACAGGCAATGACTGGAGGTTTGAACGCCTTATAATAGAGTGGAACATGTCTGAATCCGGAGTACAATGATCACTTGAACACGAGCTAAACGTCCGTGAGTGAAAAATATGAGGGCATGAGGACCAGACCACATACGAGAATGGGAACAGCAGGATTTCTGGCAGGATTTGGGAGGGAGTCGTCGCCGGTTGCCTAGAAGAGCATGGATAATAGTTGGTGGTCGTGGTGGTAAATGGTTAAGAAGGTTTGGCACCACAGCTAGACTGGGAGATTCCGTCAATTGTGAGGCACGTGATCGAAGGACAAGGTATTCCCGTTCAGTACTCGTTCCTTGACAATAATCCTTCTTGGCGGCATGACCAGCGCTCACAGGTCGTCGGGGTCGTTTTCGGGCCTAAGCAACAATTCTGTAAAGCAACCCAGGTCCTCCCTCGACAGCGAGCGCAGCTCTGACGTTGGATCACCGCCCACACTTCAAAATGGTGTCCATGATCATTCTACAACAAATGGTGTTGAGCACCCTGACGATACGGATGACCCGGTAGAAAAGCTTCAGCGGGAACTTGCTCGGACGAAGGAGGAGAAGGACAAATTGGAATTTCAATACAACAGTCTACTTGCCAAGTTAACGCAGATGAGGACCTCTCTGGGTACAAAATTACAGCAGGACGCCGTGAGTTCCTTTTCCTGTTAACGGAACATATATCTTAAGATGAAGATGACAGAAAGAACTTGACCGACGCGAACAACTTGTACAACAGCTGACCGCAGAAAAAGAAGATCTTACCACGACTATCGAAACTCTACAATCCGAACTAATAGCCTCTCATGAAGAGGCCGAACGGGCTTCAACCCAACTGGATGCCATGCGTTCTCGGGTACTACAAGAAAATGCCCAAGAAAGCCAACAACGGGAACAGGAACTACGGGATACGCAGATGGAGCTCGAACGATGTCGAATGGAACGCGACGAATGGGAACGATCGGCTATGCAAGAACAAGTCGTCTCAGAGGATGCAAGGACCACGGTTGAATCTCTGAGAAGAGATCTGGAACTGGAGAGTGCGGCGAGAGCAAGGGAGGGTGCAGAATTGGAAAGAGAAAGAGAAAAAGCAGACAATCTCCAATCGGTGCTTCAGGACTTCCAAGCTGGTATGTTTTCTCCGTCCTTCCGATCAATATCCTAACAATTATTTTAGCAAAGGACCATGAACTCCGGCAAGCTGTGAAGGACTATGAAACGCAGTTATTCCAGGCCACGCAATCACTCGCTGAGTTCAAGCATCGAGCATTGACAGCCGAGGTAAAGTCGATCCGCCCATTATTTCGTTTCGTTATTTGTTCAATGCTCTTTAGTTGCAACTAGAAGAATCGCAAGGGAATATTTCGCGCACCCGAGAGCTGGAGAAGGAAGTTAAGGAGAAGAAACTATTGATCGACAAACTACGCCACGAAGGTACGAAATTATTGTTTTTTTAACTTGAACGGACGATACTGACGGGATTCTAGCCGTTATCATTAACGAACACCTGATGGAAGCTCTCCGACGCCTGCGACGCAACTCCACTGAGAACAACGTCGACAGGCGTCTAGTGTCCAACGTCCTCCTCTCCTTCCTCTCCACTCCACGTGCAGACAGCAAACGTTTTGAGATGCTCTCCCTTCTTGCCTCCATCCTTTCATGGTCCGACCCTGAGAGAGAAAAGGCTGGCCTCCAACGCATAAATTCATCAGATGCTTCTCATGCTCCGTCTTTCTGGGGTCGCTCTTCCAGTGCATCAACACCCGGTAAGAGCGCAGAATTAGAAAAATCTGACGAAACAGAGGTTCGCATATTCCTCCAATGTTATATTTGATCTCATCTCAAGCTTTGACTTATTCCATTTAGTCCTTCTCGCGACTATGGGTCGAATTCCTCCTCACAGAGGCGGCCTCGGGGGAATCGCCCTCTCAAGCTGCTGCTCCACCACGCAGTAGTATATCCTCAATACCAACGACTCCAACAAGCCTCGGTTATCCAAGTACCCAACCGAAGGGCTCATCAACGCGGAGGTTGTCGTCCCTTGGCTCGGCAGCGGCCATGGTCAGTTCGCCAAATCTTTTGGGTCCACCACCGTCGAAGAAGGGGAAGGAAAAGGAAAGACTTATTTTGGAGTCGTGACGATTCTGGTATCGAGCTTCCAGGCTCATTTATTTTGGCCTTTTTTTGGCCCCTTGTTTTTCCATTTTAATATGTGGACGATATTGGACGTGGTTTTTCAACTTTCTCTCCCTTTCGCATCGCCATGACGCTCTCGCTACTTTCTCGACGCAATTTCCTCTGCCCTGAACCTTTTAAAAAAATATCTGGAAACCTAGGGTTGTATCAAAGAGACACGATGCCGAAAGAACTTCCTGGCGGTGGAGGGCATCGGGGCGATTTCGCTGCCGCTTCGAGTTTATGGCCGTAAGTCGCTTCATTAAGCACTTTCTCAGCTTCAGCTACTTCCGGTTTCTCTATCGTGGCCGGAGCAAAAAGAATGCGCTAGTAATACATACTAAGTAGTTATTCCCAACACCATCCTTCAAAAAGGATACTAAGATTGGATTGCTTATGTAACTGTAAAATTATGTAATAATCTTGAATCATCAAGTGTTGGTGTACTGTGCCTCGTCACACTTCTATACTACGTCATGTCTTCACCACCAACAATGTCCTCCGAGCGGCGAGCCCCTGGAAGAATTGAAGTTTCTTTATATTATAACACTCACCCCCTCGCTCAGTTTCATTCAAAATTTTGGGGAACGAGCATGACAGTTGAGGCGAGCGAGTGGCGTCGCACCCAGATATAGAAAGCGTCAATCCGGGTTGCTACTCGATATCGGCATCAAATATTTCCCGTTCTTAAATATTTGGGTTCGTGCCGAGTACATACGCATTTTCGACTACCTTGAGTACCACTATAATCATGACCGGGTTCACAATCTCGCCCCGAGTATCGTCATTACCGGTCAACCAGGAATCGGTGAGTCCCTCGTCACTTCACGGCATATATATTACTAACATGAGACTATTTGTATATAGGGAAGAGTGTCTGGATTTTCTATGCTCTGCGTCGATGCCTCGCTGAGAAAAAGCCGGTCATTAGGTACCATAATGAAGCCTGCTACTTGTTCGGCGAAGAAGGTGTATACCATATACCCTCTGAATTCACAATACAAGAAATCGTCTGGACCTTGGTTGACTCGGACGAGTCCAAAGATGGCCTCCCAAACCGTCTCACCGGTTTTGGCACGCGCCATTTCAATATATACTCCACCTCGCCACAGAAAGAAAGGTGGTCGCGTCTACACAAAAGCACGCGGACAAAAGCTGTTGTCATGAATCCCTGGACCGCGGAGGAAATTATTCAAGCGTAAGAGTACTCTTTACCTTACGATGTCGTTCAACGCTAACATCCTGAAATATTTTAGCGCAACGCTGATCCCGAACAGGAAGTTCACTAGTGACGATATCAATGAGATCTTGGACCAACTTTCCCCTACCCCTCGCGTGTGTCTCGACTACCAGCACTACGAAGGCGAGTTGGAAGCATATAAACGGGATGTCACCACGGTAATCGAGGCCGCTACCATAGACGCTATCAAGGACTTATTCACGTATGCTGGGTCTCTTCGTATGGACGCCTCCTCGCACAAGATTTGCCTTGTCCGCCGTGCACACGAAGATGAGATAGGCAGTCATCCCGTCGCGACTGTCATTACCCCCGCCATTCAATCGAGATTGGCTATGAAACTCCGTGGCCTACAACAGGACGAAATGATCCGTCTTTACCAGCAGTTCGCCAGCGTACCTGATTCCCGGCGTGTGGCGGGCGTCCTCTTTGAAGCTTTTGCACAGCGCAAACTCCAGAAGGGCTTGGTCATCTCCCTTTTGCCAATGGTTAAACTCGAAAACGCTCGAGACGGAGCGCTGCCCCAATACTATTCCAGTCATATCGCACTGGATAATCGGGATCTGGAAAAACTCCGTCGAGAAGCCCTGAAAAAGGTTTACAAGGTTGAGATCAAGCCAGAAGCCGTTGAAGTGTTCCAGGAGGGAGGGCCATCAAGCATTCAAGAGGGCATCTTTTACATCCCAGATGCATCGAATCATGAAGCACTCGACTCATTCATTTTGCTCGATGATGTCCTCCACATCTTTCAATTCACGGTTGGGTCGATACACGGCATTAAATTTAGACTCGTTACCTTTTTTGAGAAATATGAAGAACTAAAACACATACCGCCCATTTCAAGCTGGACCTTTATATTTATCGTTGACTCGAACCAAACTCGGATATGCCCTCAACCTCGGCGGTTGAAGCTGCGAGAGCTGCCCCTGCACACCGCAATTATCGAGGTGCCCATTTAACCCAGCCAAGACTGCGATAACGAGTTCGACGATAGAGGACGATGCTACCTGATTGGAGCCACAAACCATACCAATCTTAATGTTTTTTATCCTCCTTCCTATTGTAACACACTTTGAAGTGTAACTGTGCACCTGTACACTAATCTGCAACCCAGACTGTTGAGCGTCTCTCAAAGGCTCTAATATAATCCCAATGGATGGGATAAATCAAAGTGACTTTTTCCACTTCACCACTTCCCATAAATCATCTCGTCGAAGCCCTCCAAGCGTTCATCCAGCTTGATATCTGGGAAGTCCGACTCCGACTCTTCTTCCTCGTCCACACCAACAACCACCACCTCCGGTCTCACCACCTCCGGTCTCACTATACAGATTAATTCCCGAGCGCAGCTCTGGATCCTCCCAGATAACGAAGGAACAACTCGTAATCCCATTCCGCCTTCTTCTGATCCATCCCACCCATGTCTGATCGCACCCCGCACCCCACTCGTCTTCCCGTCCTCTCCAGCCTCCTTGGTGATACTCCGCAACTTCCAGTTGCGTGCCTTGCTCCTCTTCCGTTGGTTCGGGTACGACTTCTTCACGGGGATGATGTCAGGAATATGCGATGCTGGTAATGTTGCAAAGTGGTCCGAGTTATGGTTGGAATCCGTGAGGAAGTAACCTACAGCAGTATCTCTGGGTTGGAGGATTGCACCATGGTGGGTTCACATGTGGAATACTTGATTTGTGAGTCCGGAGGATTCATAGTCCATCATGCCGTCATCTCGTGCAAATGTCACCGTTGTAGAGTGGAATGCGCCGCCCAGAGCGACTTGGGTGTCGGCAAGAATGAATGTTCCTCTCTTTCTTGTATGCGGACGATGCAGTTGAGGCCGTAGTGAAGGGGTTGCTGGCAACAGAAGCACAACAGCTTCCCCCTCCAACTGTGCCCGATCTCGCTCCGAGCCGGTAAAGGATATGTTAGGCTATCTACAGGATTATGTTGCCGCGCTCGTTGGTTGGTTGTTGGATCTTATTACATCGATGCTTCCTTATTTCTCTTCGATCTGCATGAAGTCCCAACCATGTTTAGTTGCAAATACAGATGATACCTCATGTACGCGAGTATAACTTTTCGACCACCATACGTCAGGTTGGAACTTTATGAAGTCATTTGAGAGTCCTACCTGACGATCTTGCCATAATGATCGACTGATCGACATCTAGTCAAGTGTCATCATTGCGTCATAGTCACTCGTCCCAAACTGACTTCAAGTTATGTATATAACGTAACCAAACTCCGTCTTTAACGCTGTTACTCATGCCTTCACCACAGGTTTCCGCATCAGGATTGTCCTCCGTTGTCAGCTTTCCGAGCATGGATCAATGGGAGGCAATTGATAATGATGAATCCCTTACTCTGTTTCATGCGAAATTTTGGGGAAAGGGGATGGCGATCGAGGAGGAAGAGTGGAGTAGCACCCAGCCGCCCGTTGCTGATATGGGAAGCGAGCTTGAGGGCAAGGAACTGCATGGAGAGAGGCCCATAGGCAAAGCTGTGGACGGCAAAACTGATGGTGATCGAATAGACCTGGACAGCGATGATATCATTGCGGGTTGCTACATGCTCGATATCGGCATCAACGATTTCCCGTTCCCAAAGATTTGGGTTCGCGCTGATTATATACGCATTTTTGACTTCCTTCAAGCTTATTATGATGGGCCTCGGGTTCACGATATCGCGCCAGCTGTCGTCATTACCGGCCAACCAGGAATTGGTGAGTCCTTCCTCGCTTCCTGGACTATATTACTAACACCATACTACTTGCATAAAGGGAAAAGTGTCTGGGTTTACTATGCCTTACGTCGATGCCTCGCTGAGAGTAAGCCGGTCATCTGGTACTATCGTGGGGCCTGCTACTTGTTCGTCGACGAAGGTGTATACCGGATGCCCACCGATTTTGAGATACAAGGATTCATTTGGACCTTGGTTGATTCGGACTCATCCTCGGAAGGCGTTCTAGCCCATCTCGCCGATCATGGCACGCGCCATTTCATTATATACTCCACTGCGCCATGCAAAGAAAGGTGGTCGCGTCTGCACAAAACAATGCGGGTAATTGTTGTTATCATGAACCCCTGGACCCGGGCGGAGATCATTCGAGCGTAAGATTACTCTCTGACCTTACGGCGTTGTTCAACACTAACATCCTAGAATTTTTTAGTGCATCGCTGTTCCCGGACAGAAAGTTCACTAATGACAACATTAATGAGATATTTGACCAGTTTGGCCCTACCCCTCGCCTGTGTCTCGACTACCAGTATATCTCTGATGAGTTGGCTGCATACAGACAGGATCTCACCAGGGCAATTGCGGAAACTACTCCATCCAACATCGAGTGCCTACTCAGGGCTGCTGAGTCTCTTCGTATGGACTTCCTGTCGCATAAGATTTGCCTTGTCCATCGTGCGAAGCGGGATGAGGTAGCCAGTTGGCCTGTCGTGGCTATCATTACCCCCACCGTTCAATCAAGATTGGCTAATAAGTTCCAGGATCTATCTATCATGAGATGAGCTGCCCCCTATCCGAGTTTAGTGATGGGGGTGGGTAGTGCTCAGAAGAACTGTGCGGGCATTGACACTTACCTTGTGTCATGTATGTACTTATTCCTTAGCTGTATTTATTTCAATTGTGAGTATATTTCCACAATTCTAGCTCCAGTGATTTGTATTAAATAGTATTGGATATGAGAATCCAGTTTTTCAAGCAAAACAGGTCTGATTTAGCCAAGTTATTCAAGGAGTTTGGTCCCACAAACAACTTCACAGCTACATGGGGTTTGTTACTCTCAACTATATGTCTCTTTAAAATGAAAAATGGATTTTAATACCTACCTGTGGCCTTTTCAATGTTTCTGACCTTTGGGATGGATTATGAATGTCTTGTTGGAGCTTGAATGACCGATTTAGGGAGGTCAAATATTGAATGTGAAATAACTCAATGAAATCTTTTCTAAATATCCTGAAATTTTGCAAATAGAATCTTTTGATATATTTTAACAAATTGCTGTGAGCAGATTTTTCGATTTCAATATTGTACTATAAAGCAGTCAGCAAGTAATCCACCTGGTTGGTCCACTCCCAAGAATGGTCTGTCCAGGATGGCCTTCTATACTTCCATGGTTGCATTTATGTCCCACTGACTTCAGACCTCCATTGGTGCATTGTCTCCCTCTTCCATGACACCCAGATTGCAGGACATGCTGGGAGGTTCAAGACCTTGGAACTGGTCTCACCCAATTACTGGTGGCCAAACATGTCCTGGTACATTGGTTGCTATTAGTGTTTGAAAGTCCAGTCTGGTCCGGTCTTTTGCCCTTGAGGGGCTTGGACTGAGACTGAGACCAGTCCATGAAAATCTGGAAACTGCAAAAACTGGACTGAACTGCTAAAGACCGGTCTAAGGGGGTCGGTCTCGGTCTTTTTGCGGTTACAAGTAGGGATTGTCAAGGGTAACCCTGGGGTATTTCAGGGCTACCCGGACCCTTACCCAGACGAACCCGTACCCACCAACAAGGGTACGGGTTTCTGCGGGTTGGGGTAGGGGTTTGGCGGGTTTGGCGG
>Ga0307517_10014002_pt1 | contig 10824 bp, 5 predicted proteins | sample 23_EM_MG_FD_194515 | JGI IMG/M metagenome (GOLD analysis project Ga0307517, IMG submission 194515) | Populus trichocarpa ectomycorrhiza microbial communities from riparian zone in the Pacific Northwest, United States - 23_EM | ecosystem: Host-associated > Plants > Roots > Unclassified | place...
TGAAACTGATTTTATTTTTTTAATTTGATTATAAGGGTAAGGGTACTCTCGAGTTAGTGTATACATTCATAAAAACCACCCTTATTTTCATATAATATTAAAAGTGTATTTAGAAATATAATTAGAGTTACTTTTTTAAAATGTTTTTCACTCAGAAATGTATTAAAATAATATATTTTTTATTTTTTAAAAAATATTTTTGAGATCAGCGTATCAAAATGATCTAAAAACATAAAAAAATATTAATTTAAAATAAAGAAAAAAATAAAAAAATTTAAATTTTTTTTAAAATGTTTTTGAAACACAAAAATAAATAAATTTAACAAATCATTATAAACTTAGTGGATTCACGAAATAATTAATAAATTATTCTAACTGCTGATTTTAAAATTTAAATCTAGATAATTAAAGAATGAATCAAACCTCCTTAATAATCAGGCCAGCTCTTTAAAGTTAGAAAAACTGCCCTCTACATGTAATATTAATTTCTTGCCATGCATGCCATTAAATAATTTGCATCTTTAACAAATCGGGAATCTTGTGAACACATTAACAATGTATTCAAGAATAATTTTCAATGTATCGTATAGTAAAAATTTAAAACAAAAATATTTACTTTCCTGTAATTTCAGATTCGAGTTATATGGTTACTAATATAATGGTCATTGGAGATTTACATGGTATTTAATTTTAAAATTCATATATAAAATTAGTCGAAATACATATAAACTGGTCTGAATATCTATATTAATAAAAATAAAAATAAAAAATAATTTTCAACGAGGGATAGCTAGAGTTCTAGTATATGCCATCCAATTCACGGACATTAGATAGAATTATATCATATTACGTCCACAAAAAATAAGTAGGCAGCATCTGTAGGTCTCGAGGTTTGGCTAACTACTACATGATTTTCTACAAGAAATGTCTTGTCTTGTCTTAATATTTTAATGCTGTTTAAAAATATAATAATAATTGTTTTATAAAATATTTTTTATTTAAAAAAATATTAAATAATTTTTTTATTTTTAAAAATTTATTTTCTATATCAACACATCAAAATAATAAAAAATACTTTAAAAAATAATATTTAAAATTTTATAAAAAAACAAATTAAAACTTACTCTTGGTACAGCATATCGTCCCTATGAATTAGGCTATCACCAACTTTGTTTGATTATATGACTAGGGCGACACCATATTCCTATAGGTATTAATTTCAACATTGTAGATTATATACAATGTTAAGAACAAAGAACTTTGACAAATACATTGATTCAGTCCAAATGCATGGAACAGCAAACTAGGAGGAGACGTGTAGTTGTTTGCGTCGTTAGCTGGTACAAGTAATCACAGGCTTCTGGAGATGAAAAGCAAATGGAAGATTTACCGAGTTTCTTTCTTCCCAGCTAGCTAGCATGTGGAAGAGCTCTACTTACCATAACTCTACGAAGGCTAGCTAGCACGAGGGACAGTTTCCTTTATTCGAAGGTAATCATCGTGTCAAATCTATACAAAATTTTCTAAAATCTAAGGCTTTAGCCCTTTAAGATTTCTTGATTATCATTTAGAATCTAGAGAAACATCATTTTGAATACTAGGGAACTAGTCCCATAATCTGGGACACGTTCTAATGGATGCATTTTTGTATATATTATAATCTTTTTTATTGAAAAATAAAAAAATGTTATTTACACTTAAAAAAATAAACTGAAGATATATAAACCGATAAAATAAAATAAAAATAATAATAATTAAATACTAATGAGGATCAAAATATACAAAATTAGAAAATTTAACAACATATTTTCATCTAACGAGGATCTTTTTCATAAAGAAAATTCAATTTTGAGGAGGAAAATTCAAAATTGTATGTTTAAGGACTCAATTGGAATTTTTCAAGGTTTAATTGAATTTATGGAGGGCTTAATTGCAAGAAAAATTGGTTCTTGAAGTAAATTTAGGCTTTAATTGGAAGAAATTAAAGTTTGGGGTCGAATTGCAAATTTTAAAAGTTAATTTGGTCAAATCAGGAGCTTAATTATTTAAATATTGAAGCTTGATGAACAATTAGGGACTTCAATGAAGAAATCCAAAATCAAGGACCAACTTGTAAGAAGCATGAGACTTCAGGTTTGAAATCGTTGAAATCATGGGCCAAATTAAAGAAAATTAAAAGTTTGATGGTTAATTAGGAGTCCAATTAAACAAATAAAAAACCAATGATGACATTATAAAAGGCGTTCAAATTCAGGGCTGACAATTGAGTTTGGTATGGGTGATATTGCATGAAATTAGGAGTTCAGGAGGAACTTACGAGTGAAATTACAAGAAATTGGAAGAATAGGGATTAAATTGAAGTTTTTTAAATCCCAAATTAAAAACCCTAATTTGTAGGGTTTAGCCTAGGCGACATCGTCCAAATACTGTGAATCTTCTTCTTCGACAATTTTGGATGATCGAGTTGGCACTTTTAGGTGAATGAATGTAGTGTTTCCAACCACATTTGAGGTTGTAACCGCCACCATTCAACTGAAAAACACCCCCTCTACAACCTTATTTCCATGAAATCAAACATTTACATCATATTTTCTCCAATGATCTTAACAACATATTGTCCATGATCAGCCACCACTGTATTTTCAGATTCCATGCTGATTGGGTTGAGACTTTCAAACGAATGAATGTGGAGCTACAGACCTCCAAATTGATCAAGATAGGATCCAACATATAGGTATGCACCCTCTTTACTACGATTAGGTGGTCTTAGGCAACATTGATGTCGGAGTTGCTTTGGTGAAGTCATAAAAATGACCGACCTAGTCAACCTTAATCGAGACACTCATTTGCACACACCCAGCTCTTTCGTGTGTTCACACCTAAAAAACTCTCAAATGGTTCTTATCAAGGTATTAAAACCCTTGTTTCAAGATTAAAAGGCCATAAACACTTCATATTGGCCTTTAAGTTTGTTACAAAACCACCTAAATCAAAAACCATTGATCCTATGGTAAAACCAGCCTAGTTTTTGTTTGTTAGAACCCTAACAAACTCATTTAGAAGCTCTCAAATTAGCCTATAAATGGAGGGAATCACGAGCTTAGAAAAAAGTAAAGAAATGGAGGAAAAACAAGGGGAAAGAAATTTTGGTTAAGGTTTAAGTAATCCAATCAAGTTCACAATCTCAAGGATTTAGTTTGTATGTGCTAGGTTTGGAGATAAGAAAAAAAAAAGGCTACATTAGAAATCCATTCTTATTTGAAGATTTCAAGATTTGAAGGTATATCCTTACAAACCTTAAAAATGGAGTTCATAAGGCCTATTAGATTGATTTTTATTATTTAAGTGAAATGTTTTGAATGTGTTGACATGCTGATGATTGCCTTAATACGTTATGTTAACATTTGAGTTTGATTTGAAATTTTTCCAATATGGCAGCAAGGTTATGATGTTCTTCTGGTTTAGTTAATGCATGTTTTTGGGTTTTTGGGTGTTATTTGGTTTTTGGTGAAGGTTTGGAAAGACATTTTGAATCCTAAATTGTCTAAACATATAGGCTATTTTAGATTTGTAGTTTTTGGCAAATGGAATTTGATGCATTTTGATGATGATTTGTTGTTTTTTGTGAGTCTTTTGATTTAAGTATGCTTGGTTTTGATAATATGTCTTGTTGGAAGTAAGAAAACATGTTTTAGAGGTAAACAATGGTCATTCTGGGTTTAAACAATTAACTGTGTTTCCTGGATTCTGTTTTCTAGGTTTAAGGCAGTCTTATTTGTGTTCTTGAGAAGAATATTGTCTTAGCCCCTTGATTTCGACTATGTTTTTTTTTATCTATTTCTTTACACATAAACCTTCTTTATGCATGATTAAGCAATAATCTAGTTTTCATTGTCATCAACAATATGTTTTAATTGGTTTTTAATCTTAAGGTTTCAATTTTGAACTAAAACTCATTTTGTCAAAATCATGATGTTTAAATGATCATTAAAGCAAACTAACACTTGATTTTTAATTCATTTGTGATTGCCAAAAAAATTTCACCTTTTATTGTTTGAAATATGGTATGGTTTGATGTTCATGTTGTTGGATTCAGGTTTGAATGTTCTTGGTGTTCTTCACTCTTTTGTGTTTGATCTGTATTTCTTGAGAAATTTTTTATTTTTTATGTTTTTACTTATATTGAATCTATTTTGGGTTTGGGTCTTTATTTTGGTTTGTTTATGAGTTAACCCAGTCAATTCAACCCATTCGGGTCAAAACTAGGTTAGTCATTAGGCCCTGTTTGGTTTGCTACTTTTTTCTATTAAGGTTTCTTTGGTTTAAGAATGTGTTTGGCAAACACCTCTTAGACTTGTTTTGAGTAGTTTTATTTCAAGAAAATTTAGTTTTTTTTTCCAAACATGGCCTTGCAAAATAAATAAATAAATAAATACAAAAATACAAAAATGGTAATAGTATTGAGATTTCAAGTTAACCGAGCTTAAGATAATATTTTGGTTCTGGTTAAAGGGAATTGTCAGATTGAGAATTCAGGTTAACCGAGCTAAAAACAAAGACCAAGATTCTAGTTAAAGGGAGTCTCTAGATTGAGATTTCTGGTTAACCGAGTTGAACGTAATATTTTGGTTCTAGTTAAAAAGAATTGCTAGATTGAGATTTTAGATTGACCGAGCTGAAGACAAAGGCTAAGGTTCTGGTTAAAGGGGGTCTCTAGATTAAGATTTCAGTTTGACCATGCTGAAGGCAACATTTTGATTTTGATTAAAATGAATCGTCAAAATTAGTCTTAAATTGTTATTAAAAATGACTCAAATTCTTTTAAGAACTAATGTAACTTTTAAAACCATCTTGTTATATTTAAAATACTATCCTAAAAAGTTAGCCCTAAAATTCTCTAAAACACCTTATGTATACCCCTATAAAGTCTAGGACCTTTAGCATAACAAATTATCATACCAGATATGTTTCTAAAGCTTTTGGTAAGCTAGACAACATGTGGTTCACTAGTTAACTAAACTAGATATAAAATTTGTATTGATAACTGATAATGTAAATCCTATATTAAATAGCATAATTCTCTATAAAAAAATGATAAATCAAAAGGATAAAAAATTATATGACTAAGGATAAAAAATTCCCAGTTAATTAGTTTAAAGCCTCGAATGAATTAAAAAATAACTTATACACGAAAAATATACCAACACTCAAAGATTTGATAGAAATAATAAATGGGACATTAAAGGAATGGCATTGCTATAAATAAAAGAAAAATTTCCCATCATTTTTATACATTAAAGCTAACGATTTATAGGGAGAAAAAACTTGATATTTGCTCTTCATCTCCTTCTTTTTTTTCTCAAATATGATGGTATAAGAGTGTGAACTAAATGATTTCTACTAAGAAAGCTAACCAAATTAGTAAACCTTAAAGAGAGAGAGAGAGGTTGAGAGTTTAGATCATAGAGAAAGAAAGTGTGCAAACTAGATTAAAAAGAGGTGAATTCTTGGAAATTGTAGAAAACAACTCATAAAATTAGATCACTTAGTTGTGTTAAGAGGTTATTTTTCAATTACATGACTTGTTTTCTTGATTATGGATAGGGAATTGAAAATTTCCAATTTTAAACTTTTAAAGTTTATTTAACTGGTTAAAAACTAATTATAAGAATTTGAAACATTGAAGTTGCCGACCATGATTTGGAATTTTAGGGTATTTAAATCCCCAATTTTGAACTTTTAAAGTTTATTTAACTCGTTAAAAATTAATTATAAGAATTTGAAACATTAAAGTGGCTGACCATGATTTGGAATTTTAGGGTATTTAGAAACTTGACTAAATTGGATTGATTTTTTTATATTTTAATGATGTTGGGGATGTTGAAATTGGTTGTGAATATTATAATATAGATTGCTAATAATTTAGTTATTGTTGTTATATTTTGAAATCATGAAATGTGAAAATTTATGAATTGTATAAGTTTTGGTATTTAAACGATGTTGTTATGCTTAAATTAGATTGGTATGATGATGGTAATGTGTTGTGCTTGCTTGTAATTCATATGGAATAAGTTGTATGGGCATTGGTTTATGTTTGTTAAATGTGGAAAGGTGGAAGTATGGGAATTAGAAAATTTATGTAAATGTTTAGGGTTTGTAATGATGTTGTGATGTTTAGAAATTGATTGGAGATTGTGATTTTAATGGCTATATATATTGTGTCTTGGTTGGCAAGTTGGTAAAATAGAAAAATAAAAAAATATATGTTGGATGCATAATGATAATAAGGAATGTTAAATTGCATGCTAAAAGCAAGTTGAAAATATAAGAAAAATATGAAATTATAATTGAGATACAAACTAGTAGTACGAAAAGATTAATCATATGTTTATATAAGTATGAACAATAGGTTAAAATGATATGGGTACTAATTTTCCATGAAAATTAGGAGGGACATCTATGGTTGAACTAGCTATTGAGGGAGCATATATTACTAGAGTGTCAGGTAGGTACCATCACCTTTCCTTTTATTCAAAGAAATTTTCTTGTTAAAATTTCTTTATACATGTGCAATGAGTTTTGAAATGGTTTATGGAAATTTATGTTAAGAAAAACTTGGTTGTATGGACAAAGACAAATTATATAAATTCGGTCGTAAGTGTTACCTATTTTTTACCCTATAAAAATCAAGAAAAGAAAAATAGAAAAATAGAAAAATGAAAATTTAAAAATAAAAGAGGATACACATGAAGAAAGCCTAGAACGTTACCCAAGTTGGTTGATCAATACTTGAAAATGCATTTTCATTAAAGTATTATATTATCATATTGCATTTAAAGTATCATTAAATTACCTAATTTAAGCATGTTTTATAATAACAAGTCTGATAATATAAGATATCTTTAATTTATGGTAAATGCTTATTTTAAATGCAGACATATCTCACAATTCAAAGGATTGATTGATGTGTTTAACTATTGAAATTGAGAAAACAAAGAGAGGGCTAAGCTTAGAGAAGAGATGTTGGTTCAACTTAAACTGGAACGCCATTCAGTTATTGGGTCATAACTAGAGTTATAGACATTGAATTTAGGTCTGATTTATCTTGATGAAAAGTTAAGGGATAGGCCTAAAACATTCATTAAGAGTTTAAGATTCAAAATTATCATTTGTAAATTCAAATCTTAGCAACAAAAGAGAAGTCTGAATCTGTCATGCAGCCCAGACATTGTTCGGTGTTCAGTCCGTATCTCGAGTTCTAGAAGTGCAAATGAGTTCATTCATTTTTTGTTGGAAATCTGAGACAAATACCCACAACTTTCATGAAGATTATCTGTTCAAATTTAGGAATAGTTAAAAATGTGTTAGTACAAGTTGATAAATTTATTTATCTCGTGGAATTTATTGTCTTGGATACACAACCTCTTATAGTATGTAACTCAATTCCAGTTATTTTACGTCGTCCATTTCTTACAACTTATAATGCATTGATTAATTGTAAGAATGGACTAATAAAGTTATCTTTTGGAAACATAACATTGAAAATGAATGTTTTTAACATTTGCAAGTAACCTGAAGATGATAATGATTTACAGGAAGTAGACTTTATTGAAAAATTAGTTTATGATCAATTTGAAACTGCTTCTAGTTAAACTGAGTTTAATGAATCAAAAGATTTGCAAATGGTTTATTTTTAGGAAGAATCAAAGGTAAGTAGTTGGAGACCAAAAATTGAAGAATTGCCACTATGATCAATTGATTACATACCTTCAAGTGTTCAACCACCAAAACCTGATTTAAAGTCGTTACCATTTGATCTCAAGTATTTTGTTTTGGGAGAAAATGAAACTTTTCCGGTAATAATCTCTTCCAAACTTAATGCACATCAAGAAAGTAAGTTATTACAAACTCTAAAAATACACAAAAATGCATTAGGATGGACCATAACTGACATAAAGGAATTAGATATTCGATTTGCACTCACAGGAATTTGGAGGAAAAAGTTAAACCCTTTAGAGAAATGCAACGAAGGCTCAATCCTAATATTAAAGAAGTAATGAGGAATGAAGTCATTAAGATCCTAGATAATGAAATCATTTATCTTATTTCTAACAGCAAATGGATAAGTCCTACCCAAGTTGTACCTAAGAAGTCTGTAGTCATTGTGATAACAAATGAGAAAAATGAGTTAATTCCAACTAGGACTATTACTGGTTGGCGCACGTGTATTGACTATAGGAAAGTTAATTCAATGACTAGAAAAGATCATTTTTCTTTACCTTTCATGGATATCAAATTCTAGATAGAGTTGCAGGTCATGAATTTTATTGTTTCTTAGATCGCTATTCAAATTACAACCAAATTGAAATTGCATTTGAAGATCAAGAGAAAACTACTTTCACATGTCCATTTGGTATTTTTGCTTATCAAAGGATGCCTTTTGAATTATATAATGCACCAACCACATTTAAGCATGTTTAGTATATTTAGTGATATGGTTGAATGTTTTCTTGAAATTTTTATGGATAATTTTTCTATTTTTGACGATTCATTTGATGATTGTTTAACTAACTTGAAAAAGATTTTGAGCAAGTGTGAAGAGAAGAATCTTGTGTTGAATTGAGAAAATTATCATTTTATGGTAACAAACAACATTGTACTTGGTCACATTGTTTTATCAACAGGAATTAAGGTTGACAAGTCTAAAATCGAGTTAATTACCAACACCAAAATCTATTAAAGATGTTAGATCATTCTTAGGACATGCTGGTTTTTATAGAAGGTTCATCAAATATTTTAGTGTAGTATCTAAGCCATTGTGTGACCTCCTAATAAAGGATAATGTTTTTAAATGGACTGAACATTATGAAGAAGCCTTTGTTAAACTTTAAAACTTGCTTGCTTCTACTCTTGTCATTTAAGCTCCTGATTGGTCATTACCTTTTGAAATAATGTATCACGCTAGTGATTATATTGTGGGTGCTGTCTTAGGATAAAGAAAAGATAAGAAACGTTATGTGATTTACTATGCAAGTAAAACTTTAAATAATTCTCAAATGAATTACACTACCACTGAAAAGGAATTACTTACAGTAGTATTTGCATGTAAAAATTTAAATCTTATCTTGTTGGCTCCCCTGTTGTTTTTTTAGTGATCATGCAGCATTAAAACATCTTCTTTCTAAGAAGGATTCTAAGGCTAGATTGATATGATGAATTTTGTTACTTCAAGAATTCGATATCACAATCAAGAACAAGAAAGGCACCGAAAATGTTATCGCGAATCTTTGTCAAGATTGACAATAGATTCCACATCTGACTTCACACCAATCAATTACTACTTTCCTGATGAATCTTTACTTTTTATTGCTACAATGTATTGGTTTGCTAATATTGTCAATTTTCTTGCTACAAGATATTTTCCAACTCATTGGAGTACCCAAAACAAAAGAAAGTTTTTAAATGAAGTGAAGAGCTTTTATTGGGATGACCCTTACTTATTTAAATATTGTCCTGATCAAATATTTTGAAGATGCATTCTCAACAATGAGGTAAGTAGTGTCATTAAATTTTGTCATTTTGAGTCATGTAGGGATTATTTTTCATCAAAAAAGATAATTGCAAAGATCTTACAATATAGATTCTATTGGCCCACTATATTCAAGGACACACATGCATTTTGCAAAACTTGAGAAAACTTTCAAAAGTTAGGATATATTTCAAAACATAACATGATGCCTTTAAATCCTATTCTTGTTATTGAAATTTTTTACTATTAGGGTATAGATTTCATAGGTCCATTCCCTTAATCATTTGGTTTTTTATATATATTAGTCGCAGTAGATTATGTTTCAAAATTCATAGAGGCAATTCCAAGTTAAAACAATGATCACAAAACAGAGATCAAGTTTTTGAAAGAAAATATTTTTAGTCGATTTGAAATCCCTCAAGCCATGATAAGTGATGGTGGAACACATTTCTGCAACAAGCCATTTAAATCTTTAATGAAAAAATAAGGAATCACATATAAAATCGTCACCCCTTATCATCTTCAAAGAAGTGGACAAGGAGAACTTGCTAATATGGAGATCAAACAAATCTTGGAAGAAACAGTGAACCATAATTGAAAAGACTGGTCTTTAAGACTTAATGATTCACTTTGGGCTTATCAAACTGCTTTTAAAACATCATTAGGTATGTCACCTTATAGGCTGGCTTATGGAAAATCTTGTCACTTGCCTGTGGAACTTGAACATAAAGCTTATAAGGCTATTAAAGCTTTCAATTCAAACATTGATGATGCTAGCCAGGTGTGTAAGTTATAAATAAATGAGCTTATAGAAATACGAAATGATGCATATGAGAATTCAAAAATTCATAAAGCAAGAATCAAAAAGTTTCATGACAAGAAAATCTTGAGAAAAACATTTGATGTTGGTCAAAAAGTTTTGCTTTATAATTCTCGACTCCACTGATTTAATGGAAAGCTAAGATCAAGATGGAGTGGTTCATTTATTATGAAACATGTGTATCCTTATAGGGCCTTAGATATTAAGAATCCAATGAATTCAATGTTTTTAAGGTAAATGGACATCATTTGAAAGCTTAATTTGATAATTTTCTTAGTGAAAATAAATTCATTGGTTTTGGTGATCCTGTTTATAAAGATTGATTATTTTGTTTTTCTCATAGTGTTTTTGTGTTTCTTTTTTGTGTGACTTTTGTTTTGCTAGTCTCTCTCAAACCCCAGTTAATGACTTTTGTTTTGCTAGTCTCTCTCAAACCCCAGTCATGACTGGGGTTTGAGAGAGACTAGCAAAACAA
>Ga0307517_10014003_pt1 | contig 10823 bp, 15 predicted proteins | sample 23_EM_MG_FD_194515 | JGI IMG/M metagenome (GOLD analysis project Ga0307517, IMG submission 194515) | Populus trichocarpa ectomycorrhiza microbial communities from riparian zone in the Pacific Northwest, United States - 23_EM | ecosystem: Host-associated > Plants > Roots > Unclassified | place...
TTATTTATTGTTTTTGTTATTGTTTTTTTAATTATATTATTAAATTAACCAAGCTTGTAAACCAAGTTAAATCAATAACTCAAATCTTTTTTTTTTTTAAAAAAATACTAGCATCAGAGTATTTTTTTTTATGTTAGAAAAAAATTATCCAAAAAAAAATAAAAATAAAAGTTTGGAACACTAATCTAAGTACGTAGTTACTTGAAGGAATTAACTTAAATGTGATAGATAAGGATACCAACCTTAACCGTCCGCTTTTGAGCAAGGCTGTTTAAATGAAAGAGAGAGAATCCTAAACTGTCCCCACCGTCTAGCTAATGCTCATGAGTTGGCTGGTATTTGCACAGAATTCCAAGTTTCAAAATACCTATAAGAGAGACCATCCATGCGCTCTTATTAGCACTCATTGGGCAAATATACTCGACATTTAATACTCATACTGCCCAAAAAGTAAAGAGTTTAATACATATAATCCGTTGTTTCCTTATAGAATCCTGCGCTTTCTTGCATGAGTGCTCAAGAAACAGTCCCCGTTTATTAAGGATAATGTTCTCCTTGTGTCCTTTAAACTAGGATTATATTAGCTATCGAGTTCCGTGACTTCTGTCTTTTTGATCCCTTTCATGAGACCTGACCTTATTTTCCTGAGGTTTCAAAGCACTAGGTTTTGGAAAGTGCTTTTGTACTCTATTTTGCCTCCTATTTTGCAGTTTCTTGACCTTTTTGCAGCTACAAGCTATATATAAGAAGTTAGTTCCAAAGGAAGAGTTGTAGAGTAATATTGTTTTGCTAGTATATAAAGCCTCTGAGCTTGCCAGGTTAGTAGAGCAGATCTCTACCTTCATATTTTGGCCTACTTTATTTCTTTTGCAACTTCTTTCAGGTCTTAGCAAGGAATGCTCTTTCTTTGAAACCTTGCACGTTATTGTCTAATTTGGAACTTCTTCTTCTTCTTAGAGGTATCTTTCACTGATATTGCAGGGAACTTCAGTTATTGTCATTTTAATGAGATAGATCACTGACCTGTGCAAGGAGCTCAAGAAAGAGAAGCTTTGCAATTTGATTGGAATATTATTGAGATATAGATAGAAGAAATGGAAAGTGGGCTTTATTCTTCTTTTAAAAGTAGTTCTTTGCTAGATTATTTAGAGGCGGACCAGGAGATGAAACCAGCATCTTCACTGCCAACAATCCCTCAACCAAAGACACCAAGAGAGCCTATGGAGTTCTTGTCTAGATCCTGGAGTCTCTCTGCTTCAGAAATTTCAAAAGCTCTAGCTCAGAAGCAGAAACAATTTTTCACTGAAAAGAATCCCGATACATTTGCAGAGATAATTGTGGCACCACAAGCAGTGAGTCATCTTCTCCGCCACTCTTAGTTATTCATAGTTTCTCCATCATGTGCTCATTATTTTCTATTACGAATCAGAACACTCTCAATTCTGTTTTAAGTCATTCAATGCTTTTCTTGGCACATAATCCACTCAATTCTTATCATCTAATTATTTCGCTTCTTTGCAGTCAGGGAAGGTGGTAAACTCTAATAGTCCAAGGACTGGATCATTAGGAAAATGGTTCCACCACAAGGAATTCAGCAGTCGTGCAGTGAAGAAGAAAGACAAAGCACGCACCGAAAATGCTCATATGCATTCTGCTGTATCTATAGCCGGACTAGCTGCAGCCTTGGCTGCGGTGACCGCTGCAGGAAATTCTAGTGGCTCCAGCTCCAAAATGAACATGGCTTTGGCCTCAGCTACAGAACTCCTCGCATCACATTGCATAGAATTAGCAGAATCAGCTGGAGCTGATCATGATCGTATGGCTTCTGTTGTGAGATCAGCAGTAGATATTCAAAGTCCAGGTGATCTAATGACCCTTACTGCAGCAGCAGCGACAGGTAATTGCTCAATCTTTTCCTGGTATTCACGTTTTTCCTATCGCTTAATATTGCTTACAAAGTAATGTGATCTATCCTTTTATATCAGCTTTGAGAGGAGAAGCAACTTTAAAAGCAAGATTACCAAAAGAAGCAAGAAGGAATGCTGCTATAAGTCCTTATGATAGGGGGGTGGCAAACACTCCTTACTGGACTTCTTTAAATGGTCCATTAGAAGAACGGGGTCCTCCCTGTGTTGGTGAACTGTTGCAACACACAAAGAAAGGTCCATGCTCTCTCTGTTGCTTTTGGAATTTGCTAGAAATCTTGATAAAGAAATACCAAGAAATGTAACTGCTGTGGAGTGATTTTAGATGCTAACGCTAGATAGTTGTTACCGGAATTGTCAGGGGCGTTGCGATGGAAACATGTCACCGTGTACATCAACAAGAAATCTCAGGTACATACTAACTTGGAGAAAAGTTGGAGCAATGGTTTATTAGTCATAAACTTCCTTGTTCACCAGTATAAATCTTTCCAGGTCCTAATTAAGATCAAAAGCAAACACGTTGGAGGAGCCTTGTCCAAGAAGCACAAAGGTAAGAATTTACCTCAGTGTCGCTTTGGCATTTTTTCCATCTTTCTCGAGTTCCTTTTTATCTTTACCGTTTCTTTAATCTACTTCGCGCAGCATTTTTTTTTTTCTCAAATCTCGAAATACTTGAGGAACAATTTCTGCAGTTTTAGATCTGAATATCTTCTGCTGCTATTAGGTGTTGTTTATGGAGTTTGTGATGAGACAACAGCATGGCGTTATATAAAAGAAAGAGAAAGTACTGAAGAAGTGTATTTCGGCATTAAAACAGCACAAGGTCTGCATGAGTTCGAGTGTAAAAGCAAAGTTCACAAGCAGAGGTGGGTTGATGATATAAAAAATCTCCTGCAACAAGTAAGTTATGTGGAAGTAACTGACCGCTCACTGAAATGCTTAAGCATAAACGATGGCGCATAGTATGATCCATGTTTGTATATTGCTCCAAGAATACAGGACAGATGAAAGTTTTGTTTAATGATCTTAGAGTATGACAATGGTATACTAGTGATATTACAAATGAAAATCCCTCTTATGTAGAATTTACCTATGCAATATAAGAAATGCATACACGATTCCCCTGTGCAGTCCCCAATTTATGAAATCAGAAGAGACAGCTCTCCTTTCAAGGGTCCTGTAACATCATAACCAATTTTCCATGTCTGTGTGCACGAACTTAGGCAAATATGTGAAAGTTGGGCAGCGTAGTTTCTGTCAGGTTGCGTCTAGGATTGTCAAGAAGGTAGAGCTGACAGAGTTGAGAAATCTTCTACAATCTTCATTCTTACAGTGAATTAAGTGAAAGTTAACCATGTACCTGTGTGTCAAAAAACAAAGAAGTTTCTTTCCTTAATTTTCCTTTTAATTTCAGACAAGTCCCAGGTATCAAAATTTAGCATACTACAAAAGTAACAATCAAGATATAACAGCCCCTGTAGTTATCTAATGCATTTCAGTTTCAATTGAAACGTAGTTATATAATGCATTTCAGTTTCAATTGAAACACCCATGAATAAACATGTGCCTATTAATCATCCCGTCCGTGTTAACCAAGGGGCTGAATTCTAAGGAGCTAGCTTGCATACACTGTAAAGGAACAAACAAGAGTTTTTTTTTTATCAGGAAAGAGAGACTTTACTATCGAAGGAGGAAGAATGTACAAGAGGAGACTGAGACATCCTCAGAAGCAGCAAAACACAAAAATAAAATAGCGGTTTAGTAGTTCTATTCACATAGATACCTGGTGATAAACTAAAGATAAACTTACTTTAGGTGGGCAAAAAAATATCCAGTCTTGTCTGATGATCTCAGCAAGTCAAATCGAAAGAGAAGGCTTGAATTTCACTAGGTGACTTTTGAGTTTGAAGTATACGTAATCATCATTTCTACGTGTTGTCAATATTTTAATTAGAAAATTTAAATGAATAACTTGACATACATACAGATTGTAATCACTGTCAACAGCTTTCTCTCCTTTGTCTTCACCTCAGAATACAACAGTTCTGTTTTCCTCATTAGGCAAAACACGCAATTCGCAGTATGATTTTATAGCTTTTGCAAGGCATTGTTTTTCAAGGTTCTCTGATTTCTGCACAAAACTTTGTATATTATCTCTATGGGAAACCCTCTCAACCTGCAACATGTAAAGAAAGAAATCAAAAAACATAAGAAAGTTGAAGGCAAAACCAGTTACAGATATCCTGCAACGCCTGGTGGATAAAGATCAAGGACCAAACATCACAATAGCATGCTACGAAAGATGTGATGAAACACCCCATATAACATTAGAACTTCAAACAGCAATGGTGATAGATTAAAACAGGGTTTGAGACAATTTATTCTGATGAACAAATCCTTCCCGTTATCTTCACCAGCATAGCTTCAAAAATCCAGTAAACAACTCAACAAATCAAACTTGAACTTGATTTTCAAACAAGGAAAGAGTGTGGAATCACACAAATCCTTGAATGAACAACATCAGCCATACAAGAAATTAGATCAAAATCACGACAGTCAGATTCTTTACCAGTCATTTTGAAATCTCTCACAAAAAGCAAGAAACAATTGTAGTTGAGCACTTTTTAAAGACTATTATATTCTCCTTCAGCTAATTCAACTTGATCCAGCCATCTCATAGATTTCAGTCACACATAGTTCCTACTTGATGTGTTTGTGTTTGATGCCTGGAAAAAAATGGCCATTTCCATTCACAGTAGACTCTTTATTTCTCCTGAGCACCATGATATTGAAACCTGTCAACTAGGATTTCGTTTGATAGCCTTCTATTCTAGAAATAAGCAAGCATCCAGCAAACCTATATTCAGTAGAATGGGTGATCGATATTTGATTTACAATTGTTGATTAATTCAAGAAGTTCCAGCATTGTATAAATTTGTGTGTGGAAAATTTTACCAAGTGAAATACAGTTTACATCTGAACATTTTAGCAACATGGCAAGAACAATGATAATGTGGTGGCAGAGGAAGTGATGGAGCAACTTGAAAAAAAAGGAAACAAAACCCAAATCGATGAGGCAATAAAATATTCATCACTGAGTACAAACAGCTAAAATTACCAGAATTTAGATGAGAACATAGTGCACTAACAATGATTACCATCTGCTCAATGATAGGCCCTGCATCAAGCTCTTCGGTAACAAAGTGACTTGTCGCACCAATTAATTTCACACCCGCATCAAATGCCTGCGAACAATATCTAGCAAATTAAACATGTATGGGAGTCGGAGGAAAGTTGAAATGGTTGAAAATGTGATAACTTCTTTATCATAAGAATAAGGTTAGAAAACTAACCTGCTTTGATGGATGCCCACCCTTAAATGATGGCAAAAGGCCATGGTGAATGTTAATTATATCTTTCCTATATCTCTGCAAAAACTTACCAGATAATAACTGCAGCAAGAATTAACTTTTGTGAATTGAAATGTCACAATAGTTGATTCAATTATATCAACAACTGCGTATGCATCATAACTATGCAGGTAATATATTATGGTTGAGGGTACCAAAAAGACAGACGCAAGGTAAATATCACAGGACTTCCTTTATGCAGGTAATATATTCTTTTAGTTTGGCATGCAAGAAGTAAGCAGAAGAGGCACTATGGACCTTATCATCATATTTACCTGCATATACCTGGCAAGAACTAAAAAATCAGTATTCTGAACCAAATCCAAGATCTCGTCTTCTCTGTTATTCTCTTTGCTGGTGCCCAAATAATGATAAGGAATACTATTCCTTTCAAGAAATCGAACCACATGCGTGTTTGGGAATCTATCATGATTACTGTTACGAATGCATGAAGAATCATAATTAGTATCCTTGAAACCAGACAGATATAAAATAAAAAGGGTGACATTCCAAAAAGTTCACCTGATTACACGAGTTATATCAACCGGAAGTCTTCCATCTTGCCATGAGTGTAACAAATCAATCAGGCAGTGTTCCTGCAGCAAGACAAACACAGGTTTAAATTAATATCGATGGCATAAAAAACAACAACTGGAAAAAATATAACCAAATGCACCTGCTTTGAAGCAAGAACAGCAATCTTGAATTTGGGGTCTAGCTTAGGCACCCGGACAACGGACCTTGTTGCATCAAACATTTTTGAAATCCTGAGAAAGTCCTCATCCATTTGCAACCGTGGCCATTTAACAGGGTCAAAAATAAACTCACTGCCACATTGCACAGAAATCAAAATACACCTCCACTTGCTAGCACAATTAATAAGTCAAGCTTGCTCCCAACTACCCTAAACACACAGACCCATTAGCAAAAGCATTAAAATAGAAAAATAAGATTTTGAAAGTCTACGAACCAAATCCAACCACAAAGACTCTGATTCAGCAAAATAACAAACAAAAAGATAGGAAATGGAGTAATAAATTTGATGCAATACCTTCTAGAATAGAAGACATTCTTGTTTTCAGGGACGAAAACATCAGCACCGAGAATGTTTCCACCTCTGGAAGCGATACAATCTGATAGCTTCGCAACAATACCAACAGCGTCCTAACCATTGACAAAGACAGATATACGTATCTATCTATCTATCAATTCAATACGAAGAGCCATTCATATTTATTTGTTTCACTAATAAAGAAATGTAAAGGGGAGTGACTGACTGACTATCTTACAGGGCATTGGAATACGTGGATGCCGTGGGTAATAGAGGAGGAATCGATGGACTTGAAGGACCTGATGCTGCTGCTTCTTCCAAGTTCAAATACTTGAGGGACTCTTCTTTGTGTCAGATTCATATCTCTTCTACTCTTAGGAAAGTATTCAAGATTTTTTGCTGAAGCAGCATTGCCCAAGGCTTACTTTTTACCCTTACCCTTTGGGGTGTGGTGGTGCTGGTTGAAGCTCACATTGCTTTCACATTTTCAGAATGTTTCTTTTTGTCTATCATGACGGTGTCGTTTTGTTGAAGTTGTTGATGACGTTTTATAGACGAGATTCTGCACGATCTTGACACGTAATACCCGGTTCAATGGTCATTGTGATATCCAAGTGGTCAACCCCACACAATTCTCAGCGCCAATCTCACTCACAGTCACGGCACAGAACTCAGATCCTGGTTGTAGTCCCAACTCCTGGCTCGTAAGCAAAACTTTGAAATTTCGCATCTCCTTTTCACTATATCCTCAAAGAAACTGCAATCGATCAAGCAAGTCTCCAGTCGTTGAAGTACGATTATCGTAATTACCGAGATAGTATAAATTAGAAAATGCCTGTAAGTCTCTCTCCCTCCCTATTGTGGATCTGGATCTATTATCACTTACAAATTCATTTCGAAATTAGAAAATCTCAAATTGTAATTCGGTGCGGATGCAGTACAGGAGAATCATGGAGGTAGAGCCGCCGAGTCCGTTAAGGTACATAATCGGCGCAGCAATAATGATGATCGGAGTGGTGTTACCCGTCGGTTACATGATGTTTCGTAACAAGAGGGGTCCTTCTTCTTCTTCCACTTACTCCAAACAGACGTAGGTGTGCCTTTGCCTATTTTCTTCCTATTTTCCTTAGTAATCTTAGGTTTTGTTGGTGTTATTAATTTGTTAATTCTGGTTAAATCTGATTTTCTTTTTTCTTTTTTCTTTTTTCTTTTTTTAATATTCTCAGGGCAAAGTTTTGATAGAGATTTAAAGAGAGGATTTTTATACAATAGAAATTGCGCTGTCTGGGTTAAGTTTGAAGGAGTTGCAAGAAGAAAAAGATGAGGTGCATTGACAGAAAATCTAATTCTGTTATATTTGTTATTGCTGGGGAACTCTGAGTTTTATAAAATGGAACTGAGTGTGGTTTGATTCTATGCTTTTGATCTAGTAAATATGCTAATGCCATTTCAAACTCGTCTTTGTTCGTTGGATGAATATGTGTAAGAAGGACAGGCACTTGATTGAATTTGTCTTCTTGTTCTGTTTCTAGCCATTATCATCTAGGGAACCTGCGTATGAGAATACGCAACGGGCTATGTGTTTTTGTGGTGAATTTCACATTTGCTTTGTAGAATCTAGAATGTCAAGTGATGTCGCTGACACTACAGAATGCTTGTTGTTTGAAATTGGTGATCTTTTTTTTGTTTTTTTGGACTAGCGTCATGGATGTGCCTGGCGGCTTGGGTTATGCTAATTACTGATGTGTTACATGATGGTTGGATTTGCTGGATTAGCATATGGTGTAACAATGTTCTGTCGGTACGTTCACTCTGTATTAATTTGAGCTGTGATACCGAAGAATTGGAAATGATTTGTTAGAATGATTAAAGTTGATGTTTTCATTGTGGAAGCCCATGGATCTGGGAATGTAGAAAAGACTAGAGAGTGGAAAATGCAAGTGCTTGAAATGTATTGCCATTTTGCGGGCAGCTACTATGGAAACTTTTTACGAGCTACCTTTTGGAATTGAAGTGTTTGGTAGTGCAAAAAATGCAGGATACACAAGGATTGGTGATGAGGTTTAGTGAAAACCCCCCGAGGATGATGTTGTTTTCAAAGTTGATGATTGGACTAAAAGGTTGAGAATGGATCGCTGGACTTGAGAATCATGAACACTTGCAAAGCAGGTCCTTTGTTGGATTTAAGGGATCATTCGATGCTTATGTTAGCTCAAATGTAGGAGTAGAGAAGCCTTAAAGTTGTTTAGTGTGCTTGATTTCAGAGTTTAAAGGTGATGTAATGGAAGAGATGATCAGAAGTTGAAGGTGAAGAATATGAACAAAGAAAAATTGGAATCTTTTACCTGATGGTTCATGAATTCTTATATAGCTATGAACCATGTCAACTTGCATGAAGATAAGGATAAAAAGTGGTAAATATTGCATATTTATTTTTAGAGTTTAGGGGGTGTTTGAGAGTTGAGAGTGAGTTTTAATTTTATTTTATTTTTTGGTCAAAATTTAAAGTTTTTTTTTCACTTCCAATTAATTTTTTTTAATGTTTTTGAATTGTTTTTATATATTATGTTAAAAATGAATTTTATATATATATATATATTAATTTGATATTTTTTTAATTTTATAAAACAATTAGTAAGCACAGTTTTAAGTGAGTAATTAGTAAGCACAGTTTTAAGTGAGTTGTGGGGTTTACAAGGCTTCTTTTTAGTCGTTCTTTTCTCGAGTCCAGTGGAGCAATAGGCTACATGATATACTCGAGTTTAAAGGTTAGGTTACATAGTATATCCGAGTCTAAAGAGGTGTACTTCGCACTCGAGTCCTGACACCCAAGTAATCATGACTACTTCTCCGAAGGAATAAAAACAGTTGAATTTCAGGCCGCCAAATGTGTTTCAAAGCATTTGTTTCATTTTGCTTCTCTATTTATTTGATTCCCCTCATTAAGAATCGTCACCTTTATTGACCGATCAAGAAATCACCCAACCTCTAAGAATGTGTTCTTATCCTTAAATAGAGCATTTTCCTTGGTCTTTTGCATGATCTTCAATTAACACTGTTAATTAAGCCTGATTAAACAAATTGATGAGCAAAGAAGGATTTGCTGAGACATGAAGGCCAATGACCTTCCAAAAATGAGTAAGTGCTGATTTCTGACAAGCAGATTAGTTGACTTGGCCAAGGGCAAAAACAATTCAAAAGTGCCTAAAGAAAATGATGAAGAGGAATATACCAAGCATGCATGACTAGGCTGCCTACTGGGGGCAAAAGAGATGGATTAATCAATGATCGGGGCCTGAAAACCAGGAGGCAAGAGCGGGCATAAATAGCAGTAATGGTCCTCCAACAAGATGAGGTCTAAAATAGTTTATCTGAAATCACGACAGGGGAAGGCAAAACTGTTGAAATCTTGATACAAATTAAGGAGAGACCCGCAGCCTAAATCGGCAATCTTGCGAGCTCAAGCAAACTAGCAGTCGAAACCCAGCGCTATTTGAATCTACGATCACAGCTCGACAAATTGAAGAGGGTGTTGAACGTTTTTGGAACGACCTTCAGAAACACAGCACGCACAAACCCAAACACCAACACAATTGCATGTATGTGTCTTGAAACAGTAAGATGTGACCCAGGCAATTGTGTGGGCTGCTCTCTTCGGTGTTTCGACTTTCGAAATCATCCAGGGCACGATTACTCATCAACATGCCATCATTGTTTTCAAGTACCTGTCAATGTTTAAAATTATTGCTAGTAATGGTCTCTCATTTTCAATTCTCGGATGCCAGTAAACTAGTTATATCTAATTGAACTGAGGGTTCTGTCTATGTTTTGACTAAAAGCTGGAGTTCAGTCACAGCCTTTTGCTTTTAAAGTTTGGTGATTATTGATGGTTTGAGCTCTGCAGTGCTTGATCTTTCCTTTCATGAGCCGTAAATAACCGTGTTCCATTGACAATCTTGCTTTCTGGTTCAGGTACCAGATATAATTGACATATGCATATGTTAGGGATGCTTGACCTTCGCATGTTTGCTAAAGGCAGTAAAAACGAGCAAGAAATGTCTGTTTGTGGTGTAGGAAAGATAGTCCCCCATGTAAATGAATGTTGAGTCTGCTTCGTCTTTGATTGCATTTGCCATCTCCCTCATATATAGGCAGTCCCCTCTTTTTCTGCTTTGTATTGTTCGGATGATTGAACATCCAATTGTCTGTCGTTTTGATTTTAACATCCAATAGTTCCATTTACTGATTTTCCCAGTATGCTGCTCCATTCTTGGGCATGTATGCATGTCCTTTCACTCAGACATTGAAAGCTGAGGATGGTCGAGTTAAGTGAGTTGTCTTCAAGTATATTGGAGTTGGATTGTATATATTTGCGAATACAGTTAGGCTTCCTTTTAAGTGTGATTCTGCATGAACTTGTTTTCTAGATGCATCATT
>Ga0307517_10014006_pt1 | contig 10822 bp, 11 predicted proteins | sample 23_EM_MG_FD_194515 | JGI IMG/M metagenome (GOLD analysis project Ga0307517, IMG submission 194515) | Populus trichocarpa ectomycorrhiza microbial communities from riparian zone in the Pacific Northwest, United States - 23_EM | ecosystem: Host-associated > Plants > Roots > Unclassified | place...
TCACTCAGTTGATGCTGGAGCCCATCGCGGCGAACGCGACCGACAAGCTCAAGGGCCCCGCCGGCGTCGCGACCTTCTACGCGTCGATGCTGCTCGAAAAGCGTAACGGCACCGTGGCGTTCGTCGATACCAAGAAGATGCCCGCCGGCGCGGCCGTCACCGACGCCGAGGCGAGCGCCTATTACAACCGCAACGTCGCGCGTTATTCGATCCCCGAGCGCCGCTCGGCGCGCTATGCGCTGATCACGCTCGACGAGCTCAAGAAGCGCGCCACCCCGACCGATGACGAGATCGCCAAGGCCTATCAGGCGCAAAAGGCGAAGTTCGACGCGGGTGAGAATCGCTCGCTGAGGCAGGTCGTGCTGCAGGACCAGAAAGCCGCCACCGACCTCGCGGCGAAAGTCCGCGCCGGCACGGCGATCGAGGCCGCCGCCAAGGCGCTGGGGCTCGAGGCCGCGGCGATCAACGACGTCAACAAGACCGCTTATGCCGGCCAGTCGTCGCCCGCGCTGGCCGATCAGGTGTTCGGTGCCGCCCAGGGTGCGGTGGTCGGCCCGGCCAAGACGCCGCTCGGCTGGGTGGTCGCGCATCTCGACAAGATCACCAAGGTCGCGGGCAAGACGCTCGATCAGGCCAGGCCCGATCTGACCAAGGAACTGACCGACCAGAAGCTGGCCGTCATCGCCCAGGCGCTGCGCGACCAGATCGAGGATTCGATCACCAATCGCCAGACGCTCGACCAGATCGCGGCCAAGCTCAACCTGACCGTTCAGACGACGATACCGCTGACCGGTAACGGCACCGACCCGACGTCGGCGACTCCGGTCAAGCCCGACCCCAACCAGACGACGCTCTATCAGCTCGCCTTCCAGTCCGAAGCCGATGACGATCCCCAGCTGGTACCTTATGGCCAGGACGGCAGCTTCGCGGTCGCCAAGCTCGACAAGGTAATCCCGGCAGCGGCACGGTCGTTCGCCACGATCGCCGACCAGGTGAAGAAGGACGTGACCATCGACCGCCAGGTCAAGGCCGCGCGCGACATCGCCAACGCCATCGCCGGCAAGGTAAACAAGGGCGTCCCGCTTGCCCAGGCGATGACCGAATCGGGCATCAAGCTGGACGGGACCAAGCCGGTGTCGGCCAACCGTGCGCAGCTGTTCGCGACCAAGCAGCCCCCGGCCCCGCTGGTGCTCCTGTTCAGCAAGCCCAAGGGCAGCGCGTCGCTGGTCGAGGCGCCGTACAAGGGCGGCTGGTTCATCATCGTCGTCGACTCGATCGAAAAGGGCAACGCGGCGGGCAATGCCCAATTGGTCGACAAGATGCGCGGCGATCTGGGCGCGAGCATGGGCGACGAATATCGCCAGCAATTCGCCCGCGCGGTGCGCGACAAGGTCGGCGTGAAGAAGAACGACGCCGCGATTGCCGCGCTGCGCCGCGACCTGCTCGGCCAGGGCGGCGACGGCAGCGACCAGCCGCAATAATAGGATGGTCGAAGGAGCCGACGCCGCGCTGACCGCGCTCGCGGCCGGACGCCCGGCACTCGTCTGGCGGCGTCAGGTCGCGGACACCGAGACGCCGGTCGCTGCCGCACTCAAGCTGATCGAACCCGAGCGCGGGGATTTCCTGCTCGAATCGGTCGAGGGCGGCGCGGTGCGCGGACGGCACAGCCTGTTGGGGCTCGCTCCCGACCTCGTGTTTCGGGCGCGCGGCGCCGAGGCCGCGATCAATCGCCATTGGCTGACCGATCGCGCCGCGTTCGAGCCGTGCGAGCAGCCCACGCTGGCCGCGTTCCGTTCGCTCGTCGCGTCGTGCCGGATGGACGATGTTCCGCCCGAATTACCCCGCGCGCTGGCCTGCCTGGTCGGCTATTTCGGCTATGAGACGGTCGGTCTGGTCGAGAATTTGCCGCGCCCCGCCGATCCCGGCCTGGGCCTGCCCGACATGATCTTCGTGCGGCCGACGGTCGTGCTGATCTTCGATCGGCTGGCCGATCAATTGTTCCTGGTGGCGCCGCTCTGGCCCGATAGCGGGCTGGCTCCCGAACGCGCGCTCGCGCTCGCCGAGGAACGGATCGACGGCGTCGCCGCCAGGCTGGCGAGCGCGCCGATTCCGGCTGCGCCGCGCGAAGCCCCGAGCGACCTCGTGTTGACCCCGGTGCTGCCCGAGGGCGCCTATCGCGAGATGGTGCTGAAAGCGAAGGATTATATCTCAGCGGGCGACATCTTTCAGGTCGTCCTGGCGCAACGCTTCACCGCGCCGTTCGCGTTGCCGCCGATCGAGCTCTACCGCGCGCTTCGCCGGGTGAACCCCTCGCCGTTCCTCTATTTCCTCGATCTGCCCGACTTCGCCTTGTCTGGATCGAGCCCCGAAATCCTGGTCCGCGTGCGCGATGGCGAGGTCACGATCCGCCCGATCGCCGGCACGCGCCCGCGCGGCAAATCGGCGACCGAGGATGAGGAAAACCGCCGCTCGCTGCTCGCCGACCCCAAGGAACGCGCCGAGCATTTGATGCTGCTCGATCTCGGCCGCAACGACGCCGGCCGCGTCGCCGCACCCGGCACGGTCAAGGTCACCGACAGCTACACGATCGAAATGTACAGCCATGTGATGCACATCGTGTCGAACGTGGTCGCCGACCTCGACGGCAGCAAGGATGCGCTCGACGCCTTGTTCGCGGGGTTTCCCGCCGGGACGGTGTCGGGCGCGCCGAAAGTACGCGCCTGCCAGATCATCGCCGAGCTCGAGTCCGAGGCGCGCGGGGCTTATGCCGGCGGAGTCGGCTATTTCTCACCCGACGGATCGATGGATTCGTGCATCGTGCTGCGGACCGCGGTGGTCAAGGACGGCGTCATGCACGTCCAGGCCGGCGCCGGCATCGTTGCGGACAGCGAGCCGGTTTACGAGCAGCGCGAGTGCGAGGCTAAAGCCGGCGCGCTACTCGCCGCCGCCCGCGAAGCGATCGCCCGCGCGGGCGACGCTCGCTTCGGGCAGTAAGCTTACTGGTCGTCCGACTGGCCGTTGGCCTTGGCACGACGGTCAGCCGCCCAGGCCCGCGCCGCCGAACGCGCGCACCCGGTCTGGCCGCCTGATCCGACCGGCGAGCAGGTATCGGGCAAACCCGCAGCCTCGCGGCTGGTCTGCTCGTCAGCCGCGACGCGATTCGTCCAGGCCTGACGCGCCGGCGGAATCGGCCCCGCGCCGCGCAACGCCTTGGGGATGCGATAGGGATCGTCGACCGTCGTACAGACGACGATCTCGTCGCCAGTCGATGGCGGACATTTCTGGTCGGGCTCCAGCACAACCGAGCGGATCCGCTTGACGGGCTGGCCGGTTTCAGCCTGCTTATCGGTCGTTGCCTGCGCGAACGCGCCAGCGGGCACGGCAAGCAACGCCAGGGCGGCAAACGCGGTACGGATCATCGGTGCGACCTTTCTTTGGGCACTTCAACGCCCCTCAGATAGGATTGATCCCGCATCATTCCAGCCGCGTGCGGGCCGAAACGCGGCGAAACGAGGGCGTAACGACGATTGTCGCGGTGCAGCGAACGCGCTAGCGGGCTCGGAATGATCCTGGTCATCGACAATTACGACAGCTTCACCTGGAACCTGGTCCATTATCTGATGGAGCTGGGGCAGGATGTTCAGGTCGTGCGCAACGACGCGCTGACCGCGCGCGACGCCCTAGCGAGCAATGCCGAGGCGTTCCTGATCTCGCCCGGCCCCTGCACGCCCAACGAAGCGGGGGTCAGCCTGGATCTGGTCGCCGCCGCCGCCGACGCCGGACGGCCACTGCTCGGCGTGTGCCTGGGCCATCAGTCGATCGGCCAGCATTTCGGCGGGCATGTCGTGCGCGGCGGGCTGATGCACGGCAAGACCTCGGCGATCACCCATGACGGCACCGGCTTGTTCAAGGACGTCCCCTCGCCGTTCCAGGCGACGCGTTATCATTCGTTGGTGGTCGAAGACATTCCGGACGAACTGATCGTCAATGCGCGCGCCGAAGATGGTTTCGTCATGGGCTTCCGCCACGCGACCTTGCCGATCCACGGCGTGCAATTCCATCCCGAGAGCATCGCCACCGAACATGGCCATCAATTGCTCGCCAATTTCCTCGAGCTTGCCGGGCTGAAGGCAAAGGCGCTGGCGTGACGATGCGGCGGCAGAAATCTCCCCTCCCGCTTGCAGGAGGGGTCGGGGGAGGGCTTGTCGTACAGGCCGCCCTTGGGACACGCCCTCCCCTAACCCCTCCCGCAGGCCGGAGGGGAATGTGACGACCTCCACGCTGCCTGACCCATCGACGCCCTTGTCGCGCGAATCGGCGGCGCAAGCCTTTGCCGACATCCTCGACGCCAAGACTTCCGAGGAAGCGATCGCCGAGTTCCTGATCGCGCTGACCGATCGCGGCGAAACCAGCATCGAGATCGCCGAGGCGGCACGGGCGCTGCGCGCGCGGCTGATCCCGATCGACGCGCCGGCGAACGCGATCGACGTCTGCGGCACGGGTGGCGACGGCCATCATACGCTCAACGTCTCGACCGCCGTCAGCCTGGTGGTCGCGGCAAGCGGTGTGCCCGTCGCCAAGCACGGCAATCGCGCCGCCAGCTCGAAGGCGGGCGCGGCCGACACGCTGGAAGCGCTGGGGCTCGACATGGAACGCGCCGGCGCGCTGGCGCAGGCGACGCTCAACGACCTCGGCATCTGCTTCCTGTTCGCCGCCAACCATCATCCGGCGATGAAGCGCATCACCCCGATCCGCCGCCGGATCGGGCGCCGCACGATCTTCAACCTGATGGGGCCGCTCGCCAATCCGGCGCACGTTTCGCGCCAGCTGATCGGCATCGCCCGGCCCGATTACACCGATACCTATGCCGAAGCGCTCGAGCAGCTCGGCACCGAGGCAGCGCTGGTAGTGTCGGGCGAAGAAGGCCTGGACGAGGTGTCCGGCGCGGGGCCCACCGTCGCGGTCAGTGTCGGTCGACTGTCCTTGCCCGGCCATATCACGCCCGAGGATGCCGGCCTGCGGCGCCATCCGATCGCGGCGATCCATGGTGGCGATCCCGTCTATAACGCCGCCGCGCTGCGCCGTCTGCTCCAGGGCGAGCATGGCGCCTATCGCGATGCCGTGCTGATCAACGCCGCCGCCGCGTTGGTCGTCGCGGGCGCCGCCGACACGCTTACCGAAGGCGCCGAGGAGGCCGCGGAGACGATCGACAAGGGCCTTGCCAACGCGCTGCTCGATTGCTGGATCGCCTATAAATGACCAATATCCTCGACCGTATCCTCGAAACCAAGCGCGCCGAAGTGGCGGCGAAGAAAGCGACCACCTCGCTCGCCAGCCTCGAAGCGATGATCAGCCGCCGCGACACGCCACGCGGGTTCAGAAAGGCGCTCGACAAAAAGGCCAAGAGCGGCCCTGCGCTGATCGCCGAGGTCAAGAAAGCCAGCCCCTCCAAAGGCGTGATTCGCGAGGATTTCGATCCGCCGGCGCATGCCCTGGCCTATCTCAAGGGCGGTGCGGCGTGCCTGTCGGTGCTCACCGACGAACAATATTTCCAGGGCGATGACGCCTATCTCGCGCTGATCCACGAGACCGTCCCGCTGCCGTTGCTGCGCAAGGATTTCATGATCGATCCGTGGCAGGCGCATGAGAGCCGCGCGCTCGGTGCCGACGCGATCCTGATCATCGTCGCAGCACTCGACGACACGCGCATGGCCGAGATCGAGGCGGCGGCGATCGATTGCGGGCTCGACGTGCTGGTCGAGGTGCATGACGAGAAGGAGCTCGATCGCGCGCTCAAGCTCAAGTCGCGGCTGATCGGGGTCAACAACCGAGACCTGCGCGACTTCACGGTAAGCTTCGACCGCACCTACGAGCTGGTCGGCAAGGCGCCGGCCGGGTGCACCTTCGTCGCTGAAAGCGGGCTGACCAGCCGAGCCGATCTCGACGCGATGCGCGCGCATGGCGTCAATTGCTTCCTGGTCGGCGAGAGCCTGATGCGCGCGGAGAATATCGCGGCCGCGACCAGGGAATTGCTGGGCACCTGATCTCCCCTCCCGCTTGCGGGAGGGGTCGGGGGAGGGCATGTCTCGATAATGCCCGAGGCAGACACCCCCTCCCCTAACCCCTCCCGCGAGCGGAAGGGGAATCTGACGCACCTCGACGAGACCGGCGCAGCGCGGATGGTCGACGTTTCCGGCAAGCTGGAAACCGAGCGCCGTGCGGTCGCGACCGGACGCATATCGATGTCTCGTGAAGCGGCCACCGCGATCGGTGCAGGCGATGTGCCAAAGGGCGACGTGCTCGCCGCCGCACGGATCGCCGGGATCATGGCCGCCAAGCGCACCGGCGAGTTGATCCCGCTTTGTCACCCGCTGCCGATCACCAGCGCCGCGATCGATCTCGCGGTCGACAGCGATGGCGTGACGGCGACCGCGACGATCACCACCACCGGTCGCACCGGCGTCGAGATGGAGGCGATGACCGCCGTCTCGGTCGCGCTGCTGACGATCTACGACATGGCGAAAGCGATCGACAAAGCGATGACGATCGACTCGATCCGCCTGCTGTCGAAGACCGGCGGCAAGTCGGGCGACTGGCACGCGTGACCCCGCGTTTCGACTATAGCGCGCTCGCTGTTCCGGAATGGCCCGGTGCGAAGTCTTTGGCGTGGACCGACGACGCGCTGATCGACTGGATTCAATCGGCAAGGGTCTACGGCCTTGACGGGTCGCTCGGCGGGGGCGGCATCCATTACGGCTACCGTTTCGACGCAGTGGCGACCTCTCCAAGCGGCACCTTCGTGGTGCTGTACGAACGGCTCGGCACGAAAGGAATCGTGCTTCGCGACGGGCGGGTAATCCGCGAAATCGCCCGCAGCTATTATCAGGCCGACGCTTTCGATTTTCCGATCTGCCTGTTCCGGTTGGCTGACGGCCGCGAAGCCATCGCGCACGCGCCGGACGACTATAACAGGATCGAGATCGACCTGCTGGAGAGCGGTACTCGGCTGACTGCGCGCCCGTCGGACGCGCCCGAACCGGTCGATTATTTTCCGTCGGCATTGGCAGCCAATCCTACCGGCAAATGGCTGATGAGCGCCGGCTGGGTGTGGCATCCGTCGAACCAAGTCGCCATCTTTTCGATCGTCGATGCGCTAAGCGATCCTGCCGAGCTCGATGCCGATCGCATGGTCGAGGGTCGCGCCGAGATCACGAGCGGGTGTTGGATCGACGGCGATCGCGCGGTGCTGGCATCGGAACCCGAAGCCGACTGCTACCTCGACGATGATGAAACGCAGCCCAATACGATCCCTTATCCAGGCAAGATCGGTATTTACCGTCCGGCGACCGGGGAATGGGACGGACAGGCCGTGATTGACGAACCGATCGGGCAATTGCTGGCCGTCGACGATGAGCACGTTCTTGCCTTGCGTGATCATCCGAAGCTGATCCACGTTCGATCGGGTAAGATCGTCGATCGATGGCCAGATATCGCGAGCGGCCCCTGGGCTGGGTGCATCACACACCATCTCGACGATCTGCCGCCGGTGGCATGGGACCCCAAGGGCCGGCGACTGGCGGTCGCCGCCCCAGGTGTGATCCATATCCTAACGCTGACCGACGCCGCCTAGTCGAGCGGCATCGTTATCGCGATCCAGGCGATATAGCCGACCACCACGACGAACGTCAGCCCGCAGCATCCGCCCTTGACGTCGCGCGGCGTGTCCTTCGCATCCGTCGCGCGTGCGCCGAAGAATTCGAGCCCGACCGAGAACAGCACCAGACCGCACAGACCCAATATTGCGCCCCAGAACAGGCGCCACAGCCAGCCGCCGATCCAGTTCAATGTCGCGCCATGAGCATCGAACCACATGCTCAACTCCGGTGGCGAGACGCCGAACATCCAGGCGACAGCGAAGACGATGCAGAGCAGGAAGAACAGGAACGTCCACAAGGTCCCCGCCCCACGGAACATCTGCCCCGAGCCGGCGAACGGCCAGACGATCCGCGCCAACGTCCAGAGCCACCGGAAAAAACCCGCGATGAAGCCCATCGGCCATATCCCCCGTCGCGTGTCATAACACGAAAGGCCAGCCTGCCTGCTCTCCGAGACTCCCGGCACGTCGAGCTGACCGGCGGGCGCCCTGATCGAGCGGACTATTCCGGAGGATCACAGCGTCTTGTCCGGCGTGCGTTGACCACCCCCCCTCCCGGGCTCACGCTTGCGAGCATTCCGAGGGGGGATGGCAATGAAAAAACTGTTTCTGCTGCCGCTTGCGGCATTGTTGATCGCGCCGGTCACCGCCGCCGCGCCCGCGGCCGATGGTGATCTGACCAAGCCGATTCGTCAGTTTATCGACGGCTTCAACACCGGCGACACCAAATCGGCCTATGCCGCTTACGTGCAGGGCGATGTGTCGATCATCGATGAATTCGCGCCGCACCTCTGGGTCGGCCCCAAGGCGCCGCAAACATGGGCGGCCGATTACGACAAGCACGCCAGAGCGACCAAGGTCACCGATGGATCGGTCAAATATGGCCCGCCGACGCGCAGCGAGGTCGAGGGCGCCAAGGCCTATGTGATCATCCCGACGGTCTATAATTACAAGGAAAGGGGCGCGCGGATCGCCGAAGAAGGCGAAATGACCTTCGTCCTGTCCAAGGGCAAGCTGGGGTGGAAGATTAAGGCCTGGACCTGGTCGGGCGTGAAGCCACACCCGGCGGGCTGATCGGGGTTCGTCGCGCGGCGAACCGCTGGCGAAAGCGCCACGGGCTGTGGCATGGCGTCAAGGATGACCCCGCTGCTTCCCGTCGCCGATGCCCAGGCGCGCCTGTTCGCGATGGCACCGCGCGTTGCAACCGAGCGTATGCTGCTGACCTCGGCAGCGGGGCGCTGGGCCGCCGAGCCCGTCATTGCCCTGCGTGCACAGCCCGGCGCCGATCTGTCGTCGATGGATGGTTATGCGATCCGGTTCGATGACTTGCCCGGCCCCTGGCGAGTGATCGGCGAAAGCGCGGCGGGGCGTGCCTTTGGCGGTACGACCGAGCGCGGCGAGGCGGTGCGGATATTCACCGGCGCGGCGATGCCCGCGGGCGCCGACAGCGTGCTTGTCCAGGAAGAAGCCGAGCGTGAGGGCGACGCGCTGCTCCTCGCCGGCGAGGGACCCCCGCGCCGCGGCATGAGTGTGCGGCGCAAGGGACTCGATTTCGAGCGGGGCGCGGTGCTGATCGGCGCCGGGACGCGCCTGACACCCGCCGCCATCGCGCTCGCGGCGACTGGCGGACATGGTGCGCTCAACGTCAATCGCCGCCTGCGCGTCGCCATCCTGGCAACGGGGGATGAGCTGATCGCGCCCGGCACGGCCAGCAACGATCCGTTGGCGCTCCCCGAGGGTAACAGTGCGATGCTGGCGGCAATGCTCGCCGATCTGCCGGTCGATGTGACGGTGGCGGGGATCGTCCCCGACCGGCTCGACGCGCTCGTCGCAGCATTCTCCGGCGCGACTGCCGATATCGTGGTCACGACCGGCGGGGCGTCGGTTGGCGATCACGATCTGGTCCGCCCGGCACTCGAAGCGGCGGGCGGCACGCTCGATTTCTGGCGGATCGCGATCCGGCCGGGCAAGCCGATGCTCGCGGGCCGGCTTGGCGAAGCGATGGTGCTGGGCCTGCCCGGTAATCCGGTATCGGCGTTCGTCACCGCCACCTTGTTCCTGCGGCCATTGATCGCCGCGATGGCCGGCGCGACCGATCCGATGCCGCATACGCTGCGTGCCACGCTCGCAGACCCCCTTCCCGCGAACGACCACCGGCAGGATTATCTGCGCGGAGCGATCGTCGATGGTCGCGTCTCGGCCGCCGCGCTGCAGGACAGTTCGATGCTCGCGACGCTTGCCCGCGCGACCTGTCTGATCGTCCGCCCGCCACACGCGCCACCCGCCGCTGTCGGCGATCCGGTGGACATCCTGCCGCTCGCTTGACTTGATCCGCAACGTTCCGTAAAAGTTCCGCGTCTGTTCTAGACGGAGGAACGCCGATGCTCACGAAGAAGCAGCACGAGTTGATCTGCTTCATCAACGATCGCTTGAACGAAACCGGCGTGTCGCCGTCGTTCGAGGAGATGAAGGAGGCGCTCGACCTCAAGTCGAAGTCCGGCGTGCATCGCCTGATCTCGGCGCTCGAGGAGCGGCAGTTCCTGCGGCGTTTGCCCAATCGAGCACGGGCACTCGAAGTGCTCAAGATGCCCGAGCGCGCCGACAACAAGCGTGCCGTGGCCGCGCCGCCCAAGAGCAACAATTTCCGCCCCGCCCCCGAACCGGCCAACGACGTGATCGAGATCCCGCTGCATGGCCGGATCGCGGCCGGCGTGCCGATCGAGGCATTCGAAGGATCGTCGATGCTCCCCGTCCCCGCCGCCTTGCTCGGCAGCGGTGAGCATTATGCGCTGGAAGTGGCCGGCGACTCGATGGTCGAGGCCGGCATCCTCGACGGCGATTACGCGCTGATCCGCCGCACTGACGTGGCGCGCGACGGAGAAATCGTCGTGGCGTTGATCGAGGAAAGCGAAGCGACGCTCAAATATTTCCGCCGCGAGGGCGCTATGGTGCGGCTTGATCCGGCCAATCGGGCCTATGACCCGCAGCGTTACGCCCCCCAGCAGGTGCGGATCCAGGGCCGGCTCGCCGGTCTGTTGCGGCGCTACGATTAGAACGCGAACCCGACATAACCCAGGGATGGCGATCGCCAGGCTGGCGGACGGTGACGATCCGTCCGCTCGCAAGGCTGATCGCCATCCCGCCGGTGCGGCGCAGGAATGGCGCGTC
>Ga0307517_10014007_pt1 | contig 10821 bp, 11 predicted proteins | sample 23_EM_MG_FD_194515 | JGI IMG/M metagenome (GOLD analysis project Ga0307517, IMG submission 194515) | Populus trichocarpa ectomycorrhiza microbial communities from riparian zone in the Pacific Northwest, United States - 23_EM | ecosystem: Host-associated > Plants > Roots > Unclassified | place...
GGCGAGGATCTCCGCCAGGTCGTCCAGCGCGCCGGTGCGGATGTCGACGACGACCGGGGAGGGGATGAGCCTGGTCAGTACCGGCATGCGATCTCCCTGGCCCGGCTGAGGTCGTCATGGTTGTCGATCTCGACCCAGGTCAGCTCGCCGATGGGCGCGACGTCGACCTGGAAGCCGCGGTTGACGAGCTCCTGGTAGCCGTCCTCGTAGTAGAGCTGCGGGTCGCGCTCGTACGTGGTCCTCAGCGCGTCGGCCAGCTCGGCGGCCGCGGCGGGCTCGATCAGGGTGACGCCGATGTACTCGCCGGTGGCCTCGGAGGGCTCCATGAGCTTGGTGATCCGCCGCACCCCCGTGGCGGGGTCGGCGACGACCTTCATCTCCTCGTCGGCGAGGTGCTTGACCGTGTCGAGGGCGAGGATGATCCGCTGCCCGTTGCCCTGGGCGGCGAGCAGGGTCTTCTCGACGGAGACCGGGTGCACGGTGTCGCCGTTGGCGAGGATGACGCCTTCCTTGATGACGTCACGGGCGCACCAGAGGGAGTAGGCGTTGTTCCACTCCTCGGCCTTGTCGTTCTCGACGAGGTGGAGCTTGACGCCGTACTTCGCTTCCAGGGCCGCCCGGCGCTCGTACACCGCTTCCTTGCGGTAGCCGACGACGATGGCGGCGTCGGTCAGGCCGACCTCCGCGAAGTTGGCGAGCGTGAGGTCCAGGACGGTTCGCTCGCCGTCCACCGGCACCAGGGCCTTGGGCAGGGTGTCGGTGTAGGGACGCAGACGCCGTCCGGCGCCGGCCGCGAGCACGAGGCCGATCATGCGGGTTCTCCAGTTTCGTCATGTACCGCGGGTGCCCCTGAGGACACCCAGAAGCGGATGCTCTCGATGAGCACCACGAGGGCCAGCAGCACGGCGAGTGCCGTCAGCGCGACCGTGAGGCCGTTCTCGCCGGCCGCCGCCGCGCACACGACGGTGACCAGCAGCGTCCGGCCCTCGTGTCCGCCGATCGCGAGCACCAGGGCCCTGGGGGGCGCCCCGGTCCCGCCACGGATGCGGTACACCGTGTCGTAGTGATGGTAGGCGACGGCGGCCACCAGGCCGAAAGCGGCGGGCAACGCTCCGTTCACCCCGGAGACGGCTGCCAGTACCAGGATGGTCGTGTACTCCCCGGCGCGGAAGACCGGCGGGACCAGCCAGTCCAGGGAGCCCTTCAGGGGCCGGGCGACGGCCAGGCCGGAGGTCGCCGCGTAGACCAGGGCCGCCAGCGCCGGCCACCAGCTGCCGACGGGGGCGAAGGCCGAGGTGGCCACCACCGCGGCGGCGCCGAGTATCGCGACGGCGGGGGCGGTGAAGCCCGGCAGGCGGCGGGCGAGGCCCTTCGCGGCGGCGGCGACGCCCTCCGCGAGCGGCCCGGAGTCGGCCAGTTCGGCCAGGGCCTGGGCTGCGCGGTCGGTGCGGTTCGCCTTGCGGGTCAGGGAGCGCAGTACGCGTCCGGCGGTGGTGTAGCAGGCGGCGAAGGCGCAGCCGGCGATCAGCACGACAAAGGTGATGCGGGGGGTGGTGGCGGCGGTGAGCACCGCTATGAGGGCCCAGCGCTCGCCGATCGGCAGCACGATCATCCGGCGGACCCACACCGTCCAGCCGACGCTGTCCAGCTTGTCGGACAGGGCGGCGGTGGGGGATGTGTTGGCGGTGGCGTCGTGGTTGGCCTCGTTGAAGGCGAAGTCGACGACATGGCGGCAGGTCTGCAGCACCATCGCGCCGAGCGCCAGGGCCCATACGTCGTCGCCGCCGCGGGCCGCGCCGAGCGCCAGGCCCGCGTAGTACGCGTACTCCTTGGCCCGGTCGAAGGTCGCGTCCAGCCATGCGCCGAGCGTGGAGTACTGGAGGGAGTAACGGGCCAGCTGGCCGTCGGTGCAGTCCAGGACGAAGGACGCGATGAGCAGCACGCCGGCGGCGACGTAGCCGGGGCGGGTGCCGGTGGCGGCGCAGGCGGCGGCGATCAGGGCGACCAGCAGGGAGGCGGTCGTGACCTGGTTGGGGGTCAGGCCGCGGCGGGCGCACCAGCGGGCGAGGTAGCGGGAGTAGGGGCTGACGAAGTGCGTGGTGAAGAAGCCGTCCCGGGACTTCACGGCGCTGCGCAGCCGCACCGCCTCGTCGTCGACGTCCGCCACCGCCGCGGCGGCCTTCTCGCGCTCCGCCTCGCCGGTCGGCACGGCGGCCACCAGGACGCCCAGCTCGGGGCGGTGGACGGCGACGCCGTCGGCGTCGAGGCGGGCCGTGAGCTCGTCCGCCCTGGCGTCCGGCAGATCGGCCACCGCCCGGGCCAGCGCGGGCCGCGCGGCGGCCTGGACCGCCACGGCGCCGGTGACGGCGGCGGCGTCGAAGCGCGGGTCCGTCAGGGCCAGGCGCAGGGAGTGGACATGGCCCACGAAGCGCGGGTCGACGACCGCGACGCGCTCCCCGGCGGGGAGGGCGGCGAGCTGCGCCGCGACGGCGCCGGGGCCGTCCGCCGCGACGACGACGAAACCGAGTGCGCGCAGATCGCGCTCGATCGGCGACGCCTCGACCGGCTGACCGGTGAGGATGGCGGTCGACAGACGGACTCACTCCCTGGATTCGCGAAGGCTGCGCCCACGTACACGGTCGGGCGGCATGAGCGGAGAGGCTATCGGATTCCGGAGATCTTCCGTTCACCGCCCGTTCTCTTCATGGTCGCGCGGGCGCCGGTGATCATCATGGTGGATCGCGGCTCCCCCGGCCAAACGCCCCCGGCCGAACACCGCCTCCCGCCGCCGATAGGGTTGGCCGCATGACGTGGCTGATCACAGGCGGGGCCGGATACATCGGAGCTCACGTGGTGCAGGCGATGACCCGGGCCGGTGATCGCGTGGTGGTCTACGACGACGGCTCGGCCGGCGTCCCGGAGCGGATCCCCTCCCATGTGCCCATGGTGACCGGATCCACACTCGACCGGGCGGCCCTGGACCGGGTCATCGCCGAGCACGGTGTGACCGGGGTCGTCCACCTGGCGGCGCGCAAGCAGGTCGGCGAATCCGTCGAGCGGCCGCTCCACTACTACCGCGAGAACCTCGGCGGCCTCGGCACGCTCCTGGAGGCCGTCGCGGCCGCCGGCGTCCGCCGCTTCCTCTTCTCCTCCTCCGCCGCCGTCTACGGTCTCCCGGACGTCCCCCTCGTCACCGAGGACACCCCCTGCCTGCCGATGAGCCCCTACGGCGAGACCAAGCTCGCCGGCGAGTGGCTCGTACGGGCCGCCGGCCGGGCCCACGGCATCTCCACCGCCTGCCTGCGCTACCTCAACGTGGCCGGCGCGGCCGCCCCCGAGCTGGCCGACACCGGGGTCTTCAACATCGTCCCGCTGGTCTTCGACCGCCTCACCCGGGGCGAGGCCCCGCAGATCTTCGGTGACGACTACCCGACGCCCGACGGCACGTGCATCCGCGACTACATCCACGTCGAGGATCTGGCCGACGCGCACCTCGCGGTGGCGCGGCGTCTTTCGGACCCGTCCGTCTCCGGCGACCTGACCGTGAACATCGGCCGGGGCGAGGGCGTCTCCGTCCGCGAGTTCATCGACCTCATCCTCGATGTCACCGGTCACACCGGCGTGGCCCCCGTCGTCATCCCCCGCCGCCCCGGCGACCCCGCCCGCGTCGTCGCCTCCTGCGACCTCATCCGCAAGGAACTCGGCTGGTCCGCGACCCGCGACGCCCGCGAGATGGTCGACTCCGCGTGGCAGGGCTGGCTCCTGCACCACCCCGAGGCCCGGCGCGGCTGATCTGCCTCACCCATCGCCGCAGGTCACCGCACATGACAACGGTCTTCAATGCTGAGTTGCTTACCTGGGGCAACGGAGCTTCACTTGGTCGGGTCCGAGCGTCCGCCCGGACCCTGACCGGAAGGGGCCGACGGCATGGGGGCAGGGCACTCGCACGGGGGCGGGCACTCGCACGGGCACTCCCACTCGCACGCACCCGGCGGCACGGCCGCCGCCGCGCACCTGCGGCCGTTGCGCATCGCCCTGGGGATCACCCTGCTGGTGCTGGCGACCGAGGTCGTCGGCAGCGCCGTCACCGGCTCGCTCGCGCTGCTCGCGGACGCGGGCCACATGGCCACCGACGCGGCCGGTATCGCGATGTCGCTCGTGGCGATCCACTTCGCGAACCGCCCGCCCAGCGAGCGCCGCACCTTCGGCCTCGCGCGGGCCGAGATCCTCTCGGCGGTGGTCAACGCGGTGCTGCTGTTCGGCGTCGGGGCGTACATCTTCTACGAAGCCGTGAGCCGGCTGATCACCCCGTCCGAGGTGGAGGGCGGGCTCACGGTCGTCTTCGGCCTGATCGGCATGGCCGCGAACTCGGTGTCGCTGGTGCTGCTGATGCGCGGCCAGCGCGAGAGCCTCAACGTCCGCGGCGCCTTCCTGGAGGTCATGGCGGACGCCCTCGGCTCACTCGCGGTGGTCGTGGCAGCCGTGGTGATCATGACGACGGGGTGGCAGCAGGCCGACCCGGTGGCGTCGATCCTGATCGGGCTGATGATCGTGCCGCGTACGTGGAAGCTGCTGCGGGAAGCCGTGGACGTACTGCTGGAGGCGGCGCCGAAGGACGTGGACATGGCGGACGTGCGGCAGCACATCCTGGCGCTGCCGGGGGTGGAGGATCTTCACGACCTGCATGTGTGGACGATCACCTCCGGGATGCCGGTGCTGTCGGCGCATGTCGTGGTCCGGCAGGAGGCGCTGGACTCCGTCGGGCACGAGAAGATGCTGCACGATCTGCAGGGGTGCCTGGGGGACCATTTCGACGTGGAGCACTGCACGTTCCAGCTGGAACCGGCGGGACACGCGGAGCATGAGGCACGGCTGTGCCACTGACCCCTCGTTCAGGTCAGGCGCGCGGTGCAACCACCGCACTCACCTGCGCGTGAGGCAGACTGAGGGCTTGTCGTCGATGCAAAGGATGGCCATGCCAACCAGTCCCGCCACCGATCGGCCCGGCGTCTCCTCGGGCCCCTCCGCCAATGGCTCCGCCGCCCCGATTCTCCTCGAACTGGTCGACGAGGCCGGCGTGACGATCGGGACGGCCGAGAAGCTGTCGGCGCACCAGGCACCGGGGCAGCTGCATCGCGCGTTCTCCGTCTTCCTCTTCGACGACGAGGGCAGGCTGCTGCTGCAGCGCCGGGCGATGGGCAAGTACCACTCCCCCGGTGTGTGGTCCAACACCTGCTGCGGCCACCCCTACCCCGGCGAGCCGCCGTTCGTCGCGGCCGCCCGCCGTACGGCGGAGGAGCTGGGCGCGCCGCCCGCGCTGCTGCGCGAGGGGGGCACGGTCCGCTACAACCACCCGGACCCGGCGTCGGGGCTGGTGGAGCAGGAGTACAACCACCTGTTCGTCGGTCTGGTGCACGACCAGCTGCGCCCCGATCCGGGCGAGATCGGGGAGATCTCCTTCGTCACGCCGGTCGATCTGGAGGAGCTGCGGGAGACCGGGCCGTTCTCGGCCTGGTTCCCGACGGTGCTGGAGGCGGCCATGCCCGCGATCCGCGAACTGACGGCGGACGCGGGCTGGTAGTCCGGCTGTGGACTACGGGGCCGCACTCTCCGGCAGGGGGAGCGCGGCCCAGACCACCTTGCCGCCGGACTCGGTGTGCTCGACGTCGCACATCCCGCCGGCCTCGGCGGTGATCGCCTTGACCAGCAGCAGCCCGCGGCCGCCGATGTCGGAGCTGTCGGCCTGCAGGGCCTTGGGCCGGTAGGGGTGGTTGTCCTCGACGGCCACCCGCACCCAGTCCGCGCCGGTGGCCAGCTCGACGGTGATCTCCGGGGAGAGCAGGGCCGCGTGCCGTACGGCGTTGGTGACCAGCTCGGACACGATGAGCAGCAGGCCGTGCAGCAGCTCTTCGTCGGCCGGGATCTGCCGGTCCGCGATCAGATCGCGCACCGCGTGCCGGGCCTGCGGCACCGAGGAGTCCACCGCCGGTGCGGTGAAGCGCCAAGCGCCCTCGTACGGACGCGGGGTCTGGGTCGGGATGGCCGGAGCCGTTGCCGGCGCCGGTTCGGGCGGGACGCTCCCGCGGACCTCCATGGCGGCATTCACCCTCGCATTTCGCGCGATGCTCCCCGCAGTCCCCGCTGAGCGGGGTCCGCCTCACAGGTCGAGTGTCCGCAGCGGAGGGCGGGAGTCCGGCGACCTCACCGGAAATCCGCAAATTTCGACCGCCATTGACCACATCCGAGCGAAATCGAATGACCCTGTCACTCGGGTGATCGCCCGTGATCCGCCGGATCGGGCAGTTCCGTTCCCGCACGGGCCTCGGAGACCATCCCCACGGCCCGCCGGCCGCTGATCCCGGCGGCCAGCAGCCCGATCCCGTCGAAGAGCAGCGCGAGGGAGACGAACGTGCCGATGACGTAGAGGCTGCTGTGCGGCCAGTTCCCCAGCACCAGAACCGCCAGCAGGATGCCCAGCGCGCCCTGCACCAGCGTCCAGACCATCTGCGGGCCGCGAACCACCAGCGCGCCGAACAGCCGGAAGATACCGCCGGTGAGGAAGAGCAGGGCGGCGAACATGGTCAGCGCGGCGGCCGCCGCCTCCGGCAGCTTGATGACGACGATGCCGGCGGCGATGTTGAGCGCCGCGACTACCAGCGCCAGCCAGAAGAAGTTGGTGGTGCGGTTCTGGACCGCCTGCGCCAGGCCGACGATGCCGCCGATGAGCAGCAGCCAGCCGAAGAGGATCATGGTGGTCAGGGTCGCGAACGCCGTGTACACCAGGCCGACGATGCCGCCGATGACCAGGATCGCGCCCAGTGCGGCCACCCAGCCGAAACTGCGGCTGATCCGGGCCTCGGGGGGCTTGGGGTGCTTGCTGCGTCCCTTGAGCGCGGCCATGCCGGCCTCCTCGCATCGATTACGCGACATATACCCCGATTCACGGTGATCGTCACCGGGTGATCGTCGCGGTATGACCGCCCGATAGGATCCGGTCATGCCCCTGCTGCTGGATGTGACCGGTGCGACCGCCACGATCACGATCAGCGATCCGGCCAAGCGCAACGTCATGTCCCTGGACATGTGGCGCGCCCTTCCCGGCCTGCTCGACGGCCTCGCCGCCGACCCCGCCGTACGGGCTCTGGTCCTCACCGGCGCCGGGGACACCTTCTGCGCGGGCGCCGACATCAACGACATGACGGACCCGGCGACGGGCTCCGCGCTCACCCAGAGCGCCGCCGTGGCGGCCGAGGAGGCGCTCGCGGCCTTCCCCAAGCCCACGATCGCCGCCATCCGCGGTTTCTGCGTGGGCGGCGGCTGCCAGCTCGCCGCCGCCTGCGACCTGCGTTTCGCGGCCGAGGGGGCGAGGTTCGGGGTCACCCCGGCCAGGCTCGGCATCGTCTACGCGGCCTCCTCCACCCGGCGGCTGGCCGCCCTGGTGGGCCCCGCGGCGGCCAAGCACCTGCTGTTCTCCGCCGAGCTGATCGGTGACGAGCGGGCCTTGCGCGTGGGGCTGGTGGACGAGGTGCTGCCGGACGGCGACGCGCTGCGCAAGCGCGTCGAGGAGTTCACGGCACTCCTGGCCGCGCGGTCGCTGCTCACCCAGGCCGCCGCCAAGGAGTTCGCCGCGCTGGACGCCGATGCGACCGAGGCGCGGACCGAGCACTGGGCCCGGCAGGCGAAGCTCAGCGGAGACACGGCGGAGGGCGTGGCGGCGTTCCTGGAGGGACGGGATCCGAGCTTCGGCTGGACGATGCGGTGACAGCATGCTGACCGGTCGGTAACGTGGCCCGCATGACCACTTCCGCCTTGGAGCCGCGCGCCGGACGCCGCTGCCACAACCCCGTCAACGCGCTGCACTCCGCCATCTACTTCGCACCGGAGTACGACGACGAGCTGGCCGCCCTCGGCCTCGACCGCGGTTCCATGGCCTATTTCGCCGGACGGGCCGCGCCCATGGGCGCGGTCGGCGCGGGCGTGGTCACCGCGACCTTCTACAACTTCAGCCACGCGCTGGTGTCCCGCATGATCCCCGCCGCCTGGGCGATCGTGAGCCCCGGGGCCGTGCTCGACGCCCGGCTGCGCGCGGCCGACGCGGCCCTGACCCGGCTGCTCGGCCCGGACACCGTCGCCTCCCCCGAACTCGCCGAGGCCGCCGCCCTCGCCCTGCGCGCCGCCGAGGCCTGCGGGCGTGAGGCCCGGCCGCTCTACGCCGCCAACGCCGACCTCGCCGTACCCGAGCGGCCGCACCTCGCCCTCTTCCACGCCGCGACCCTGCTGCGCGAGCACCGAGGCGACGGCCACCTCGCGGTACTGGCCGCCGCCGGGCTGGACGGTCTGGAGGCCGTGGTCAGCCACTGCGCCACCGGCAAGGGGTTCACCCCGCGCTTCTTCCGGCTCAGCCGCGGCTGGAGCGCCGAACAGTGGTCCGCCGCCCAGGACCGCCTGCGCGAGCGCGGCCTGCTCGACGGCTCCGGGGAGCTCACCCCGGACGGGACCGCCCTGCGCCGTGAGATCGAGGACACCACGGACCGCCTCGACCGGGCCCCGTACGAACACCTCGGCGCGGCGGGCGTCGAGCGGCTCACCGCCCTCACCGGCGGCTTCGCGCAGACCGTACTGGCGGGCGGCGGCTTCCCGCTGGAGCACTTCGGCAAGGGCTGAGCCAGACCTTGCCGGTGCGGCAGGATGACGCTCGTGGAGACTCTCAGCGCCGCCGGCATCCGTGCGTGGCGCATGCACGCCCAGGGCCTGGCCGGTCCCGGGGCCGCCGCCGACAGCGCCGTCGAGGCGGTACGGCGGGCGGCGGGACTGCAGGCGCAGGACGCCAAGGCGTGCCGCCTGCAGTTGCGGGCCCGCAGCGCCGGGCTCACCGCCGCCGACCTGGACGCCGCGTGCGGCTCCGCCCGGCGGGCCGTCGTACGGACCTGGCTGATGCGGGGCACCCTGCACGCCGTTCCGGCCGAGGATGTCCGCTGGCTCAACGCCCTGCTCGGGCCCCGGGTCGCCGACTCCCAGCGCGGGCGTCGGCAGCGGCTCGGCCTCGACGACGAACTGCTGGCCCGCGCCCTCCCCGCGCTGGACAAGGCGCTGGCCGGGCGCCCGCCGATGCTCCGGGACGAACTGGTGGCCCGGCTGGGCGAGTTCGGGGTCGGCCTCGATCCGCGCAGCCAGGCGCCCGCGCATCTGCTGCTCTACGCCGCCGCGCTGGGCATCGTCTGCCGGGGCCCGGAGGCCCCTGGCGACAAGGCGACGTACGTCCTGCGGGAGGAATGGCTCGCCGGGGTCCCCGACGCCGGGCCCGGCCCGGCCGGTGACGAGGCTCTGGCCGAGCTGGCCGTGCGGCATGCGGCGGCGTACGGGCCGGTCGGCGAGGCCGACTTCGCCCGCTGGTCCGGGCTCGCGCTCGGGCAGGCCCGGCGGGGCATCGGCGCCGCCCGGGCGGACGGCCGACTCGCCGAAGTCGCCGGGCCCGGCGGGCCGTTGCTCGTGGCCGCCTCGCAGCAGCAGCCGCCCGACCTGGCCGGATCCGTACGGCTCACCGGGCACTTCGACCCCTACCTGCTCGGCTACCGCGACCGCGATCTGCTGCTCGCCCCGCCCATCGCCTCGCGGATCGCGACCGGCGGCGGGCTGCTGATGCCGTGCGTCCTGGCCGACGGCGAGGTGGCGGGCACCTGGCGGCACGAATGGTCCGGCGGGGGCCCGGGCGCGGGCAGGCGGCTGGAGGTGCGGGTCGAGCCGCTGCCCGGCCCGTCGTTCTCCCGCGCGGCCCGGGCCGGCATCGAGGCCGGTATCGACGCCGAGGTCGCCGACCTCGGACGGTTCCTGGGCGTCGAGGCGGCGTGGCGGCTCATCGGCTGACCCGGGCCCGGGCCCGCGCCCGGGAAGCAACCTTTTGGCGGGCGGCGGCGACATGGGGGCGTAAGTCATCGACGCGAGAGGCTTCACCCATGGCATCGACCGGACGTCACCGGTTCACCCGAAAGCGTTTCACGGCAGCGGCCGTCGCCCTTGCGGCGCTGGGCGGGGGGACGGTGTACGCGATCGACTCGTCGTCCGGCGAGGCCCAGGCGGCGGGGGGATGCGCCGCGTACGAGTCGGTCACGATGGGCAAGTACTGGATCAACAACAACACATGGGGCGCGGACAGCGGCAAGGGCTGGTCCTGCGTGTGGGACTCCTACCAGTCCGGGGACACGATCGGCTGGGGCACGAACTACCAGTGGTCGGGCGCGAGCAGCTCGGTGAAGTCGTACGCGAGCAGCGTGCTGGGCTGGCACTGGGGCTGGAAGTCGCAGGACACCGGGCTGCCGGTGAAGCTGTCGGCGAAGACGCCGGTGAAGAGCAAGTGGTCGTTCAAGGTGACCGAGTCCACCGACAGCGTCTACAACGTGGCGTACGACCTGTGGCTGCACGACACCGCGAACACGGACTGGCAGAGCACGCCGAAGCACGAGGTGATGGTCTGGCTGAACAAGGACGGCGGAGCCGGGCCGCTGGGGACGAAGAAGGAGCGGGTGAAGCTGGCGGGGGCTTACTGGGACCTGTACGTCGGCGACATCGGCTGGAATGTGTACTCGTTCGTACGGGTCGGCAACACGACGTCCGCCGACGTCAACCTGGACGACTTCCTGCAGGCGCTGGTCCGGCGCAAGCTGGTCGCGGCGACGGACTACCTGAGCAGCGTCGAGGCGGGCACCGAAGTCTTCACGGGGAAGGCGCAGTTGGACACGACGGCGTACTCGACGGACGTCGGGTGACCTCGGTGGTCCCGGCGTCGGTGTCGGCGTCGGTGGCCGTCCGGTTTCCACCGCGGGC
>Ga0307517_10014009_pt1 | contig 10821 bp, 11 predicted proteins | sample 23_EM_MG_FD_194515 | JGI IMG/M metagenome (GOLD analysis project Ga0307517, IMG submission 194515) | Populus trichocarpa ectomycorrhiza microbial communities from riparian zone in the Pacific Northwest, United States - 23_EM | ecosystem: Host-associated > Plants > Roots > Unclassified | place...
GACCCACTTGAGTAGCACTTAGGCGCCGTAAAATCATCAGGGGAATATAGTACATACCTGTTGCTAACAAGCCGTCCCGAAGTGGTTCACCAGACTGTACCCGTCCCATCAAGCGAACGACGACGGCTAATTCATTCTGCCAGATGTTCGTCTCCAAAAGTCGGATGGCTAGCTCCAGCTCTTTTACCGAAGGAAAGAATTCCTGAAATGCCATGGTAAAGGTTTCCAGGGGAGAGCATCTTTGTCTCCACGCTTACTTATAAGAAGCAAATTGCACAGCATGTCGGCTGGTGGGGTAAAGACACGAGAACGACGGACGAACTATGATTAGATAGAGGAATCCTGGAGTCGTGAGTGGTGAATAGAGTCCTGTATCTTTGCTTACGCTCTTCAAGGTGTGTTCTTTTTGGGTTGGACGGCGAGGTTTGGTTCGCTGCGAACTCAGACACCGGAGATCGATAGGTACTTAGTCCGAGGACAAAAAACACATCCTTAAGACGCCAGTAGGATTCGAACCTACGCCCTCAAAGAGGAACAGATTTCTAATCTATCGCTGTCACCACTTAGCTATAGCGCCTTGATGTTAGTAGGTAAGTCCCAATTACACATAGTGCCGTTTCACATTCCCTCTATCTATGCTTGAGCCATATCTCCCAATATTAAGGCGCTATAGCTAAGTGGTGACAGCGATAGATTAGAAATCTGTTCCTCTTTGAGGGCGTAGGTTCGAATCCTACTGGCGTCCTAGTTGTTTTGTTTTTTGTCCTTGGACTAAGTACCTATCATTTGCCTATCATCCATCTTCTTTCTTGGTTGGGTTTTTAATGGTGTCAGGCTTACATCTCACACCCGGAGGATAAGTAATATTTCGGAATAATCTGCATATAGTTATCACTGATGGAAAGTTAAAGCGCCTGGTATTTATCCAGTGGACTGCAGCCTATTTAGTTATACTGTACAGTAGTACCAGCGTTCCGACCTCCCGTGCTTCGTATCGACCCCAGCCTCTCTGGTATGATAAATATATTGGGAGGGATATTTATCACTGTAGGCTGGGTCGAGACTACCTAATCTCCGGTCAAACTAACAAAATTCGGCGTCGTTCTTTATTCCGGCCACAGGCTATAGGCCGCTACTTTTGTACAGCCGAAACAACTTGCCCCAAAAAGGGTATTTTCTTATCCCTCTAACAAAAATTACAAAATGCTTCCTTTTCACAGTAGGAACAAAGCTGTTAGAGGGATAAGCGATCCGATAAAGTTATTAAGTGCGAGCGTGGCCAGTGGCCACCATCTCAAAAAGGAAATTCAGGTGCTAATCCAATCTAATCATAATCTTTAAGACTCAAGTTGGCATACGCTCAGGAAAGTCTTTGAGAGGTATATTTGCAAGAAATATTGTATTTGACATATTTCTGAGAATTTCGAGTGTAGTTGCAGCAACGGCCTATCATCGTGAGTGGTGCGGTGATCCCCGGGCCAAGTTACCAGGCATAGAAATCTCCGGAGTTACCCCCCTCGGCCCTTGTGTATTAGTTACCCAACCCTAATGGTATCGATCTGACAGGAAGGGAATATTTTTAATTGATAGATTACATACATAGATGGACAGATAAATTCTCACTCCATTCCCTAGACGGCGGCCAGTTTGTATGTACAACAACAATTCTCAGGATGGAATTGAACAGTCAAACATCGACAAAATGGATTTCTCAAGGGTAGCACCAGAAGCCGTCCAACCTGCCCTATCAACTACTAGTACATTTACTGCCCCAATTTCCGACTCGATCCTATGGTTAAAATCCAGCGCATCCCACAGTGTCTGTGGGGTCAGCATGCCATCTGCAATTGATGTCGAAACTGGATCTGGTAGAGGACTAGTGTTGCACACGTCGAGGTACCGTTTGGAAAGAAACATCTGTTGGTTGTTTGAATTATTGAAACTCGATTTGTGTTGAGCTTCAAGTTGTCCTCAGCCATGGCTCCTGGCAAGTCATTGTTAAGGTCAGCAGCGGTACAATTTTTTTGTTGGCTTGTGGAGAGTTTGATTCGAAAAGTTGCCTTTGGGTGCATCGGATGCAGCATAAGCGAGGGTAGGTGAGGGAAAGAAAGAAAGCACGACTGGAGGCGCTCGCGGCTCAGCCAAAATGTATCTTCCTATTTAGGGTATTTTTCAAAAGGGCAGCTGGTGATGTCGTGCACAGCGAGCCGGCAAGTCCAGTTTTGCAGTCCAAACCATGAAATCCCTCCAGGAGAACAAGTATGAAAAGCCTGAAGCCTTGCCTCCCGAGTTGGGGCATATTCCATAGCATACAATTTATGTAAAATGGAATCATATACTTATGAAGGAAGGCGAGGAACAGAAAAGGTGACAAGGTGACGTCCCCTCTGTCGGCCCTGCCGAAATCGAAGCAGCCTCGTGCCGCCGACGAACGAGCGGCATTGGAAGCGCCGAACCCCAATAACAAAGGGACAGTGGCCAACACCTCGCCTTCCTCAAAGCCTTTCCCTGGTGGACTACCGAGGGGTATGATTGAGGAGAGAGATGACCGACACCTCATCCATTCTGAAAAGGGGAGTAACAGCAAGGGGGAGGATAGCTCAAGTGCGAATGAAAGGTTACCGGAGTCTACCACAAAACCCAGCAAAAGGGAGAAAGGCAGGAGGTAGACTCACCACAATTTTTTTCCCTTGTGTTTGAAAGATGGGGTATATGTATATTTTCCTGGGTAACTGAGTGGCAGACGGTGAGCACTACAATTCTCCCCTCGTCATGGGATCTGAAAGGTTGAAATAATCCGATTTTATAGGATAGACCACCTCACATAGCGATACCTCTGTTCATTAATCATGAAGAACCAAATTGAAAATTAACAGCCATAGCTTTGGGTGTGGATTACTTTGCCCCACGTCCCTTCAACGTCTCCGTTGGTGTGGTTCTTCCGATTTGTCTCCGGGAATTTTTTCTGTTTTGCGTCCCAACCTAATCCTTCGAAACGGAAAAAGGGATTATTTGGACCGGCGATGCAAAGCAGAAGGTGAGAATCTATCGGTCCTCATCCCACTCTCTCTGCGCCTTCGAGCTACTCGTCTAAGATATCCCCGTTTTCCGGTTATGTATGTGGGGCGTAGAAAGTACAAGATTGGGATCTTCGTCATGTTCAGGACTAAGGATACGCTGGTCACTGGTTCCCTCCAAGTAATGCAGAATAAGAGTCGGACGACCTAGCAGGACCTAGATGTATTGTGGATCGGTTTTTTCTACCAGGTTCAGAATCATCAGCCCCAGCAAAAGGCATGAAGTGGAGTTAAAATAACACCTTCAAAAACTCCTCAACGGCTTGCACCACCTTGACCTTCTCCAATCCAAGTGGATCATTTTTGATCAAATCAAAGGGTGAGAGACGTAAGAGAAGAGCGTGCAACTCCCATGATACTGCTGGACCCTCAATTCTTGAAAGCAGAATCGGAAGAAGATCGAATGCCAGCTTCCCAACCTCGTAATAGCTTGTGCCCCATACTAGCGGAACCAGGGTGTGTATATCAGCAATATCTGTGAAGCGCCTGGAATGCATTCAACCATTCATGTTAGCACGATGAAAGTGTAAGGGTTATAACCTCACTTGTCATGCAGAAGGTCCAGTATATACTTTGCCAAGCCTACACATGTCTGGGAATTGACCCAGAGCAACCCAGATCGCTCTCGATCCACCAAAAATTTAGACATTATTCGAGAGAATTCTATGTTTGCTTTCGTCCCGCCAAATAATAGATCAAGCATGGGAGGGCTGATTGGTAATGGGCGTTGTAAAATCACCGAAACTCGCTGCCAGTTATATTCTTTCGGATCCAGCTGATCCAAAAGTGTAACAACGGCGAGATAGCAATGGGACCGTGATGACTCGGAGGCAAATGAATCGGACATGAAGTATGCTCGAAGCCACCCATCAAATGCTGCTAAGTGGTGATCTAGCAAAGTTTCGGTACCATCTGGACTCAGCCGCTGTAAATGTTGTGCATCAAATGAGGCAAGCCATTTACTGAACGAAATCGACATACCTGTCTTCCGAACCAACACATTAATTCTGGAATTTCCTTAACAAACCGCAATGCTTTGTCGTTTACAAAAGCTGCAAAGTTTAGCCTGCACAAGTCCTCAAGGAGCTTCGGGGATGGACGAGCTTTGACACAACAATGTCCAAATATCCAATGAAGAAGGACTTCATTTTCCTTTAACCACGGAAATCACGACAATAAGGAAAGGACATACATCGATTATTCTTCATTGGGGATTCCGTTATATCGTTAATATGCTTCAGGGCCAGTCCAGTGAGTTTCGCGTATGCAGTGCCTTGATCAAGAAATAAATCCACTGCACGAGATCGATCCAGTAGGAAATCGGGGAGCGAAGCATGAAAGAATCGGAGTTCTCCAGATTCATCCCCTGGAGGTGGAATATAAATAATAGAATGGAGGTCGGTCAAAATCATATCTATCTCGCCAGGTCTGTAAAACAGAAACTTTTCGATCAAGGTTGTCGTTTGTTTCAGCCATGGGAGGAGGCATTGCGAGAAGAGTTGGAGAACTAGGAACATTAACAAATCCTGCAATTTCTCGGTATCAGCGACGGACGAGAGGATGAGGTGGTATAGGCCATCTAGCTCAGCGAAAGGTGTCTCCTGGCTAGGATTAGATTGTCCGAAAATAATTTTCAATCTATCAGGAGGCCAGTGACGATGGGAATTGATATATTTTGCAACAGTGGATGCGAAAATGAATTGCCCAGAGGATTTCCTTACTAGCCGTCCGATATCTTCTGAAGTTGGCCATGACATGGGGAAGTGAGTTCTGGAAGGATGATTTCGTGTGATTTCTTCGAATGTTGACTCAAGGAAGACCCGAATGTCGTCATCAGGTTGGTAGGTGTCGTCTAACGCAATACTGAATGAACGCGAGCCTAGATCGTTGTGGTCATTGAACGCTTGACGGATGTGCTGCTCTGGTCGACTTGCGACGAGGAAGGAGAGCGGGATATGGAGATGTTTTGCGGCTGTGGAAAGCGCGTTCAAGATGTGGGTTTGGGATGAGGTGGCGCGGCATTCGTCCAGCCCATCTAGAATAATTAACCGTGGACGAGAAAGGAGGATCGGTGCAAGTGTCTCGTCGGTCGCAACAGCATTCAATGGTTTGATGATGAGTGCTTGAATCTGTGCTTGAATCGAGCGTGAAAAGAGGGCGGGGTCCTGTTCTACTGCCTCCAGAACATGAACACGGATTTCTGGTATGGATATGACAAGTTGGTAAACCAGAGTTGCCACCAGCCGAGTCTTGTCGTTGCGTTCGGCCGCATTCCTGGAGAAAAAGAAAGCAGCGGCAAGAAGCCCTGCCTCCTCAAGAAGCTCTGCGATGGTTTGCGCAATTGCTGACTTGCCGGCTCCCGCAGGACCGTATAACCAAAGCAACAGCGCGACCTTATTTGGATCCTTCACCCAGTCCATGATCTTCTTTAAAACGGCCCTCCGCGTGCGTGGATGACACTTGGGCGGGTCATAACGTTCATCCGAATTGTGAAATGCGCCTGGAGCGTTATGTCGCTGTAGCAGCTCCATCACTATGAATTGCTATCAGTATTTTTATGGTTAAGATGTACTTAGTAGGCTCACATCTCTTGCCATCGTTTGCCACCTGGTGTGAATGGAAATTTCTCTGACCCATGATGAAGGTCCCTCCATTGATAACCGTATTCTTCGCGAGTGGAAACATAATGGCCACTCTCGGGAGTTCTACCTGCCGTTGCGATCACTGAGATCGTATCATTTGCTCAGAGAGGGGGGTGAGCAAGAGCAAGAATTCTGACAGGTCGCCCTATAAGATACCGGAGCACAGCCACGACTTCGTTGTACGCAGCATTGTAAGGTCAGGGGCCTGGTGAGGGCTGTTGTCTGTTATGCCAGGGCTGAGGCTAATAAGGGCAAGCGCGAGCGCTGAGGATAACGGTGATGGAAATGCGTCGAGCGCGAGGGAAAGGTTGGAGAACGCGGTTAACATCAACGATTAACACAAGTTGAGGGAAGTGACTCCGCCAGAGTCTATATCGATTGTGTCGCCACTAGCTCTTGAAATTTCTTCGCAAGTATCACATCTTTGCTGCGTATCTCTCTCCGCAGTATCCCTACATATGTAGAACCCTTGCAACTTATTCTCCTCGACTATTTGGACGACACTGCACAGCTCGAAATCATTAGATTTTTTTTGCATCGAAACCGAAAACTCGGTATAAAAACTAGCGTGTCATCTACTCTATTTTACTTGCATGCCAAACGTTATGCGAAATGCGTGGGTCATCCCCTTCAATGCTACACCCTCCATGTTATGTAAACGTCCAGCCCAAAACCTACGCAAAGGACCATCAACGAACGCGGTACAACGCGTAGACTCGAGATATCATATGTGGGAAGAAAAAAAATGAGCTGATAAGTACCAGCAATTCAAATCCAAAGCGCCACCGTCCAATCAAGAACGCAAATGAATAACACAATGGGAAGAATCAGCCCATCATGCCTTCACCATCCGAATACGCCGTACTACTGGCATATGGCGAGCTCAGCTCGTTGTATCGGGCAATCTTCAGCCGTTGACTGGGTGGAACGACCTTATCGTCCAGACCTTGACGCATACCACCGTGTAGGACACCAACGCGTTTCATAGCGAGCAGCTGCAAGGGAGAAAAAAGAAGATTGAGTTAGTATATGCGCAATAGGGCGAAAATGATGTGGGTAGGTCCAGGGCGGAACGTACATTATGGGCAGCGTTTGAATGATCATAGACACCCCCGAAGAAGGCCGTCGTGGCGTCTTTGCCGATCATCTTTATCAACAAATGGGGGCCACCAGGGTGCTCCTCAATGAAATTTGACGCGTCGTGGATGAACCCAGAAATGAGAATGAGAGGGCGTTTGAGGGCTTGCTCCTGGTCTTTAAGTGAACGTCAGCGAAAGATTGACTGTGAAAGGGAGGTTTGAAAATAACATACAACTTTCCCAGCTGATAACGGGCAAGTCGTTGCTATCACTCGGCCATGCAAGTCTTTCTTGTGTCTCCTTCAGCTTCTTGAGTTCCATGGTCAGTTGTCCCTTGCGAACTTCGTTCTCAGGGAAAACCTTCATCATATGTAAATATATGCGCATATATTTGACGAACACGAACGCACTTTGAGATGGCTCGCAAGTCCGAGCTGTTGGCACACCCAGATAAACCACTTGGTAGGGTCGTATTGATACCACCTAATGGCGTTGCGGTAGTCCATGGGGAATTGATGGTGGAAGTTGTGATAACCTTCGCCAATCGTGACGAGTGCTGTTGCAAAGTGATCCCTGGGAGTATGCTTGTCATCGAAAGGTGTTTCTCCAAGCCAGTGGGCGAGGGAATTGACGCAAAAAGTAGACTATAAATAAAACGCTGAGAATAGACTCTTTCATGCATGTAAAAAGGAAAACGTACGTGATGGACGAAGCACAACCTGAGAACACCCGCATATACGTACCCACCTCGGGCATCGTTCCAGAGTAGCCACGGAATAAAGGTGGGGACGATGAAGCTGACGATGAGGATCATCGGAAGGTAGTACCTGTGCTGCCACCGAATAACGGGGTTCTTGCTCAAGTCGCTGACGTCGGCGACACCGGGCTTGCGGCGAGGTTTCACCAACATCCAGCCAATGTGGGAGTAGAAGAAACCTTTGTGGGCATTGTAAGGATCCAGCTCGGTGTCGGTGTAGCGATGGTGAGCGCGGTGGCCACGAGACCACCATTTAATGGAACCTTCAACAGCGCCCGCGCCAGCAATAGCGAGGAAGTACTGCAATGGTATCGACGCGTTATACGAGCGGTGGGCCCAAAGGCGGTGGTACCCAGCGGTAATGCCAAGGCCAGTGAAGTAGTAGTAGAAGATGGAGAAAAGGAAGGTCTCCCAACGGAGTTTGGTAAAGGAAGCGCCAATGACGCCTATAACTGGGGTGACGCAGAGGATGACGACGTTGAGCCAGTTAAGGTCGTCGCGCCAGTTGGCCCAGTTGAAGGGCGGAAGGGGTTTCTGTGTCGTTAAGGTGTGCTGGACGTAGTTGTCGGGGATATGGAGGTCGGAGGGAACGTCGTCGTCGACCTTGGGCTTTTGCTTCGGGGCCGGCATCGTGCCCGTCGTTCGAAAAGGCTTTGGCGGGGGGATGGAGGACGTGAACGACGTTGAGGTCGTAAAGGAAGGGAGGGCGTGGAGCAGGGAAAAGAATTCAGGTCCAGCTATTTATTTTGCCATCATTTCTTTGGGGATGCGACTCCCCACACTTATCTTTGGGTTGCTCTGGACATCATCCAGATCCCCGGTCTCTCCAAATCCCTTCCCCAGTTTCCTCCCCTCCTCGCCGCCCACACCCGCCCATCTCCCTCCTCATCGCTGCTCGCCGTGCACCAGAACGCCCTCGACACGGTCACGTGGGCACATAATCTTTGGGGTGTCTATTTATGGCAATTATGGTCGGCACATAACTTAGCTGAGGAGTGCATAATGAACCACGTATCCCATCCCCAAACTCTTCTTGACTTTCTAATACTGCGCAAATGGGGCCAGGCTCCGTGTTTTCCCAACAATCTCCACATCGACATACAAGCTCTAGGCTGGTACCATTCTACTGACGGTACAGAGAATCACGCTCAACCTTAGTCCTTTGGGGCACCCGACTCCCCATGTTTTCTCGCAGTATTGCATGCGGGATCCCTAACGCAGTCAATATTCAAAGCTGCTGATACTCTCCAGGCATCGATTTATAGCTCAATCCAGTCGGATCCGTTTTATACATCACTAACACTGCCGAGGGCCACGATAATGCTTGACATGAGTAGCGATGTAACCTCCCTTTTTTGAATGCGCTTCCATTAGCTTCCTCAAGGCTCGCGGAGTCAGACTCCCATTTGAATCCAACGAGTGTTCCAAAGCTAAACTTTGAACGCTAGACCTCCTTTAACCTGCGCACTGAGTGCTCATGCACATGCTTTGGATATTCCTATCGACCATCTTATCACAAGCCCATCTACCTTTCAAATTGACTATGGTCAGATGATTTTCATCATGTCATTGGAGCAAAACGAAAACATAGTACGCAGAATATCTGGAGAACAAGTACTGCACCGGCAACTCCCTCCAGAACCTACTATATAGAAAAGCCGCCAGTTATTCGCCATCTCTGTAGCTCGCAGCGGCCTGAAATATATGTACCTAGTGCCAAACGGCGCTGCCCGAAACGTCGCTGGGGGGGTTGACGAGCTTACTGAGCCTTCCGGTGATGGTAGGCCCATTACGGAAAATAAGCGCGATGTCGTCAATACCGACACGTCCAGAAAAGGACCTGGTAGAGGTGAGATCGCCAATGCTATCGTACTTGAGCGTGGCGTCGTCGCTGATGAACTCGGGTACGGCGGTAGAGAAGCTTCCGGTCGCGCTGAACAAAATATTGTTAATGAGGAAAGTACAGACGAAGCGTCCAGCCACTCCAGGAACGCTTCTTATGAAGCCCTTGGCAGATAGAGACATTGCGATGCGAGAAGCGCTTGATAAAAGGGAAATCATTAGGATATGGTTAGAAGAACCAAGAAAAGGGACATCCACCTTTGATTGGTGAAAGGGAAGAAAGTGTCGATGAGCAGTAGGTGCATTCAAAAGCAGTTCTTATACGAACCCAGGGGAACGGGGCTGGTGCGGCCGACGTCGCATTCATGCGAGCTGTTGCAAGCTGCACCACGAAATCGGCAGGCAACTGAGGTGAAAATTGAATTGTCATACTCAACGGCCGAAAGGATACTAGAGAAAATTATGCCAATAGTGGATCATCACTGTCGATGTCACTGACCACATCCAGTTCAAGTCGCAATTCACCCATCATCAAGCCTCCGTTTTTGACCGCATGAATTTCCTTTCACGTTAGGTACCAAATTGGACATCAATCAGCCGTTCATGAGCAACTCGGACCTGGGCCTTACACCTCAGTCCAAAGAGTATAGACCGTAGAGCGGGAAGGAGTCAATGGTAAAAGTACCTGAGAAGTCAGGGTCGATGGTAAGCGCCAGAGAACGGCGTCTTGAACGACAGATCGACACGCAACACCGTGGATCGCTCCGAATATCACCACTATGCTGACCATAGTCTAATCACAGAATTATTTTCATCTCCCGAGGCCGCCGGTCCCACTGGCGAAGAGTGTGTACACCATGTGGATTTGTTACCGCTACTTACCCAAGGACTGTCGGATTATGACCGAGGGCAGCCCACTAAGCACCGGGCTCACGAGAATATTCCAAAATCGCGGGAAGGTGAGAGAGAGCGGCCTTTGTATCAGAGTAGAATTGCCGAGATCCAAAAATCCGTTCACAAGAATGACTGAGTGTCATTCACGCCTTTTTCTTCGTGCACTGACCGGTTAATCGAATCGACCACAAGTGAGACAACCCGTCAACAACCCCAAAAGAAGGGCCAATCCGACTTGTATTGCGATACTTAGTCTAGTAAGTACGCGTTGCCTGATATATAGTGGTCGGGTGGTTTGGGAGTCAGAAATACGCGAACCATGTCCGAGCCTCGCTGGCCCGCAGTACCGCAGCATGCTGAAGTTCATGGGTGCCCGATGAGGTTACGAGAAAAATGGACGAAACTGATAGCAAGAAGTAAGTTCCAGAGAGTAGGATAGGACAATGCGATACTGCACTGGTTGCCCTGCCATGATTCGTGCGGTTATCCCAGTTTAGATTTTTTGTTCTGATCACCTCCACCTATTTTAT
>Ga0307517_10014011_pt1 | contig 10820 bp, 6 predicted proteins | sample 23_EM_MG_FD_194515 | JGI IMG/M metagenome (GOLD analysis project Ga0307517, IMG submission 194515) | Populus trichocarpa ectomycorrhiza microbial communities from riparian zone in the Pacific Northwest, United States - 23_EM | ecosystem: Host-associated > Plants > Roots > Unclassified | place...
AAAAGTGAGACAATCACAACCAACCATACATTAGGAACAGGGATTTCTCAGTACAATGATTTGAATATATCGCAAAGATACAAACAAGAGACTTCTTCAAAATGTTGGTAGCAGTGACAACTAAAAGCACAAATGAACTAGAGAAAAATTCAATTAACCTAAGAGATTACCTTTTGTGAAACTCACCCTCAAATTCCCTTCCCCAGATAGACTGCCCACCAGTGCCATCTCCCAATGGGTCTCCTGTTTGTATCATGAAACCCTTGATGACATAGTGGAAGATAAGATTATCATGGTAGCCATTCCAGCAGTGTGTCGTTAAATTCTCTACAGTTTTTGGACATTCTTCAGGGTACAGACTCGTGAACGTCTCCCATTGTAGTACGCAAAATCTGGTAAAATAAAATTCAGATTAGCCAAGAACATGTTCGATGGAATCATTAATCATATGTGGATGCCATTTCAGCCAGCAATTTCTAAAAATGCACTAACAATTGAAGGCTGTCTTATTCATGTGACTCATAAACATACAACAAGACCTTCTTCAACAATCTTCACTCTTAAGCAAGTGAAAAACTAAAAACAGTGTATTCAGAGTATATTCCCATACTTCATATAAAACGTATGAATGCACAGCAAGCTCCACCCTCCCACACACAAAAACAAATCATGTTTGTGCCAAGACATACTCAGAGTGAATCATGCAAAGATAAAGACACGTGTTTGCATGAATCAAAGGAAATTTTTAGTAAATGCAATAAAAAATAGCACATTTAGTATACTGAACCTAACTGGATATGGGGAAAAAACCCACCACGTTGTCAGGAAGAGATGTTGCCACTGCCTTCCCTGAATCTGATACAGCTAAAAGTTCATTGGGTGGAGGTTTTTCATTGAACACTTCCCTACCTTTAGTCGCATCCTCAGGTTCCTCCGCTTCTCTCCAGCTATTCGCACCATTAAAACAATCATTAAAAACAATGTAACATTTCAGATTAACCAACAATCCAAAGTGTTGGGGCAAACTTCCGGTGCATAGAAACAATGCCAGAAATACATCTTTCCTAGTAAAAAGTAGAAGCGACCTAAATATATACGAGCATGCTAGTAGGCTCTTTTGGGGGAAAATGATCTAACAGGTGGAAAAATGTATGACAGAAGTTGTTTATCCTCTGACATGCTAACCAGAAGTTACTCACACTTTTCTCACTTTTACAAATCGTAACTGCTTTTCACATTGGTGAATTTGCTTTGTTATTAATTATTGGCCATGTAGCAAAAACAGTAATTTTGCCCTGCATTTTGCATGATCAGCCAAGTTGAGGAGAATTAGCAACTGAATAGATAAATTGTGTTTCTTGAAAGCACAGCACAAGAGAGTAGGATCTGTTAAAGGCTCTTTGCTCTCATTGACATTTGCTGCAGCTGTAGGAATTTTTCAGATTTTTTTACTGCTTCGGTCACCTTGATACAGGGTGACTATCCTTGTTCTCCACCTTTCCAAGAATTCAGGCAACTTTATTGGTCTGTGAATTTACTAAAAACATGTGAAATAAGGGGGGGGGGGGTGAATGATATGTTAGGAGTGCAGCGATGCATATACGTACAAAAATATACTCATGCTTTATACTTGTAAATAAAATGCAGCGTAGAAAAAAATAAATTAAATTCCTGATTTGTGTTAGCAGTAGTATCTTTACTTTTATTCCAAGGAGGGTTGCATATATAAGGAAGTTTGAGCTTTTGTCAAAGATAGCATTCAGTGGAGGTGCAGTTTCTGTCTTTTCAATTTCTTTCTCAACAGCCATTCTTCACCCAAAATCAATAGCCTCTAACCGGTACAAGGGAGCATCACTTCTCTGGAGATCTTGAGCCTCCTAACACAACGCATGATAATTGATCATTACAGAAGACTCCACGAGCAAATAAATTATAAATGACAGTATACTCATAACTGGTATCACCTCAAGAAATTCATCATAAACTAGTCTTAACTTACCCGTTCTAAACCAAAATACGCGTATCCTTCGATCAGGTGATGTAATGGGAAACTGCTTGCCATCTGGGCTCACCTGGTGAACAATGGTGTAACATTTACAGTTATCATCACAACTTTTTTTTTTTCAGTTTTTTGCATCAATTTTACACAGAAGCAACTAAAAAGACTAAGCATACAAAAAATCAATACTATACACTGATGTCAACCACAAAATAGTATAACATCCATTTGTAGGCCACGCTCATAAAACGTCCAGAATTTGTCGTACCTAAATAGTGGAAACACTTGTTTTACACTTCACAATTTCAAATAGATTAGTATCACCTTTCAATCTAAACTTCACCCTGCAAGCACCAGACGAGAACTGTTAGGAATCTGCCACAATAAGAGAAAAAAAGAGACAAACATGTACAACCAGCAACAGATGTCTCACCAAGACATGAAAAAAACATAACAAAAAATCTCAAAGTTGTATCCCTGTGTAGTCAGGGACAATATACAGAAAAACATAGTAGGATAATAGTAATATAAGATTCTCAATGCTCAACACTTCGGCCAATTGCTATGTCAAAACAAAGTTAAGTGATTCATCAATATTAGGAACTCCAGGATTAACAAACATTCATTTGATGTGTAAAAGAAACTGTACAACCATAAACATTTCCAGAAAAAAACTTGCTGAAGCGTAAATTTCATGCTTTGAGATATATTTGTTGGGAGTGGTGAAAACAGAGTTGACGAGGCAAACCACGCATATAGTACTGCAAGAGTGCAAAATTTAAAGTATATGTTTCCAAGTGATACATTAATGGAAGACAACTTGAAGTATATGTTTCCAAGTGATATATTTGTTGGGAGTGGTGAAAACAGAGTTGACGAGGCAAACCACGCATATATTACTGCAAGAGTGCAAAATTTAAAGTATATGTTTCCAAGTGATACATTAATGGAAGACAATTTGAAGTAACTTCCTGCATCAGGAACTCATGAGGGTGCTAAATATAGGTGCACATACTCGCTCTCTGGGAACTGAAGTATGGTGGGACCCCCAATATTCAATAATCCCCTTTGCATCAGCAGATATCACTGTGTCAAATACAGGGTTGTAACTTCATAACTTTAACTGGTTCCAAATGTATCTGGAGAAATGGAATAGAAAAGGAAACAAAGAAAGTTAAGGTCTTCATCATGGAATAAGAAAGAATACAGGAGTTAAAACCCCATGTTATGAAAATGGTGAGCTGTTGATGTTGCAGCTTTGACATCCCCTTGTTTGTAGACCCACTCAGCAGTGCCATGAACGTACGGAAGGCAGATCATGACCATCATGTCATAATTGACAACATCATGTATTTTCACGGACCGATCATTTGAAATTGTGCAACAAAGCAGGCCATTTTTACAAATTAAGGTAAGCTTGCTCGAACTGAAGAGGACGCTTGGCTCGGGCCTTCGGCGCTGGACCAGGTCCAATCATTGCATACTCGTCGTTCTCGACTGGCGTTGCCGTTTTGTGGCTCCTCCATTTTTTGCTGCTGATTTGCACGGTGTAGATCTGGGTGGCGTGTGGTAGAATTTATTAAAAAAAAAAACATATATAAATAATATTTTTTATTTTTAATATAAATATATTAAAATAAAATAAAAAACTATTAAGTATTATTATAATAAAAAAAATTATTGGGATTGTTTTTTAATCTAAAATATATTAAAATAATTTTTTTTATTTTTAAAAAATTAATTTTGATATTAATACATCAAAATGATCTGAAAATATCAAAAATATATTAATTTAAAATAAAAAAAATATTTTTTAAAAAACGCTTCCAAAACACAATGTTAAACACTGCCTAACGTGGTTATAATTATTTTTCAAACTGTTTTTTATTTAAAAATATATAAAATAATATTTTTTATTTTTAAAAAATTATTTTTAACATTACTGTATTAAAATAATATGAAAACATCAAAAAAATATTAATTTAAAATAAAAAAAAATTCAAATTAACACAATTTCAAAAAATTTAAAAGGAAATAATATACTTTGAAAAAAATAGTATATTTGTACAATTCTGAATGATAATTGTTAAAAATCTATTATTTAATAGAACAGTTTAAATAAAAACCGCTAATCTCAAAGAACAGCTGTTCACAACAGCGGTTCTGAAATTCCAACAAACAGAAACCAATTTCATTTTTCTATTTACAAGTGAGCACCCAAAGGATTACCTTTTGCGATGCCTCTCAGAGGAGCTAGCAAATCAAGGCTGAGTGAGAAGTGTAAACTTCAGAGATGTTCAAGTGCTAATGGATGGGCAGCATACGAGGGTCTAGCAAGAGAATTACGTTCAGCAACTCCACATGACCTTGATATTCCCTCATTCAGTGGTCGAATGGAGCTTGACAAACAAGATGATCACTTCCTCTTCGACACGAGCATTCAAGGTGAAGTAGAAGCGTGTCAAATTCTTGAGGACACAAGTTTCCCTATATCTGAATCTTCAAGTGATTGTTGAAGATGGTCCTATAAATTCTGCCTTAGGGGCTTCAGTAGAAACAAAACATCACTCTGCTCCTGGAACAGGCTTATCTGGAAAAACAAAATCAAGAGACGGCCTTGGGAAGAACAGGGTTAGGGGAAAGGTCAAGGAATTTGTTCAAATTTTCAACCAGGAAGTTCCAGAGAAACCCAGCTTTGATCTTAATGACTCACAACATCAAGATTCTAGACGAAAGGAAAGGAGCAAATTCAGGACTGAGGATACCATAAATGAGAAAATGCACTCGAATATTGTGTACGAGAAAAACATGCCAAAATGCTTCAATCCTGGGTACTCTGCTGAAAATGATTTTGCATTTACTTTGTCAGATTTTAGCAACAACAGATACAATTCGATAGTTTTCTGGGTGAGAGTTATGTCCATCACCTAGTGAATCTAAAATTTTGAACTTTTTTTTTTTTCTGTAATTTTAATGAGGATGAATGTCTTACACAATCTCAGAAACAACATCATGATACAACGGCTATGACAAATTTACAATTACAGGTTTTAAACAACTTTTATAATCATTAGTGTTATTAATAAAATTGTGTTTTTTAATAACAAATAAGTTAAAATTATATTATTTTCTAAATATTTTTCTCTCTTGCGATATATCCCCAAAACTTTTATCAAACTATCCTCGAGAGAGTAGCAGAGGAGGTGATAGTTTTTATTTTTTTTTTGGAATTTCTCGGGTTTTAATTTCTGGTTAATGCGGGGGTCGTTGTACAGACTTGAACGGGAACTTATTCTAAAGCCTTGTTTGTGTTATGTTTAAATTTTTCTGTTTTTATTTATTATTAAAAAAAATTAATAAAAAAAAACACTTTTTTATTTTGAAAACATTTAATTGAGTTTCTAGGAAAATATTTTCTTTTTATTTTAAAGAAAAACACTTTTTAGAAGTTACGAAAAATTCAGAAATATCTTATTATGTGTTGATTATATTAAATTTGATTTTTATTTTTTTTACTATTATTTACTTTTCTCTTGTCATTTTCTTAATTCAAAATTTTTATCTATCATATTTGTTTCCTATTCTTTTGATTTTTATTTATTTTTATTTGAAATAATTTATGGAATTATAATTTTTTTTAATTTCATCATCTTTCAACTATTTTATCTATCAGATTTAGTCTTTATTATTTTTATTTATTTATTTTATTTGAAATAATTTTAGAAATTATATTATTTTTTAATTTTATTATCTTACTTTTTTATCTGTAAAATATAGTTTTTATTTTTTTAATAAACTTGAAAAAAATTAAAAAAAAAAATTGAACTCATTTTTCTCAACTTAGTTAAATACTAGAAAGTCTTTTATAATTTATTTTTTATGATATTATTAAATATTAAAAAATAATTTATTTTTTATAAATTCACTTTCTAATAAAATTATTTTTTAAAAAAACTTTAGTATAGGCTGTAACAAAGATATAATATGTGTGTGTGTGTAAAGACTATGGTAACAGGAAAGAAGCCTGGGAGGTCGATAGGATAAGAGCCGAAAAGGTAAAGGGTCCGAAGTCACGAGAGATAAAGGTCCTGGCTACGAGGGAGATAGGGTCCATGAATTACAATTTGTCCATTAATTATTATTTTTTAAAAAATCATTGACAGTGAAAAAAAACAAAAAAAACTCTCTGGTGCATGTTGTATCCTTGAGTTTTTCTGTTGTCACGAGTTAAGAAATTTATCTTTAAAAAAGGGCTCTAGCCATTAAAAATGGCAACTAGATGAATGGTTAAAATAATTACATAAAATATGGTATATATATATAGGGTAAGTTATATATATATATATATATATATGGTACTGTTATTGTAGCCCCAGGCAAAAAAAATTACATAAAACTAAGGTTTACTGTGCAAAATGCATCGTTTATCTTCTCATGTGTTTACGAGGGAGATAAGACCGAATTTTCAAGCTAATTTATTGAGAGAGTGAGATTGAGAGTCGGAAGATTAAAGTAAAATTATATAGAAAATGATTCGAAAAGTTTAGGCAATGTATTTATTATTGTAATCTCAATACTTTATAAATTATAGATGTTGAATTTGTTAGGTTTCCAAAATTAAAAGGAAAAATTCAATTTTAATTCCAAACTTTATTTTTTTTTATTTTTTATCCTTAATACGAGAGAAAATTGCAAGAATTCAGCATTAGAGAGAGAATTTTTGCTGTTATCGATTTCGATAACCAAAACGGTTGAAATAAGTGTCAAATTGTTTCTTTTAACGAGATAAACTCACATTAGGGGGTTTTTTCCCTTTAAATTCCCGTACAAACAAATATGATCATGGTAAAATATTTTATTTCATGTTGATTTCAGGTTTTATAATGATTTTTTGAGACCATGAATAAGTTTATCAAGTTTTCTATGATATTTTCTAGATGCTCTCGGTAAGCAATGGCTCGAAATTTTGGTTTTTAAAACTAAAAATGATCAACTCTATTTTTCTGGCAATTATAGTGACCGGAAAATAGGCAAAACAACAACATGTCGCGTGATATTTTTGTTCAAAAATACCTGGGGCGGGCGACAACGCAAAGAAAAAAAGAGGTTCGGCCGCACGGGACTGTCTTAGCAAAATGGGTTAGGTGGGTTGGCCTAGCTTTCCAAACTCAGCAAATGCCTGATTTTTTTTTAATTTTTATATGTGTTTTTTTAGATTAATACCCTTTATATTTTTTTTTGTTTATAGAACCTCTTTTATATGATGATTTGTTTTGATGAGCATTTAGTTTTTAAAAAGGTTTTTATGATTATTTTTATTTTTTGTATAGATAAACTTTATTTTTCAATGTAAAAAATATTTATTTTCATATAATATTTCTAAAATGTGCAACCTTGGATAGTATTGTTTTTTTTATTATTATTCAATCAATTTAATGTATTTGTCAATTTCTATTATCGTTTGATAAAAAAATTTAATAAAAAAACTTAAAATCAAAATTATTTTTATAAATATTTTTAGCAAATTCAATGGGACAAACGTCCCGTTTTTGCGATATTAAATATTTTGATTTATATCTGTTTTTTAATTTTATTTTTAGCTGTTATTTATGACTTTTTTTTATTAACCCATATAATTTTTTTTATTTAATTATATATATGCATAAATGTTTTTATTTTCAATTATAATATTTTAACTATAAAAAAGGTGTCAAAAAACTTGTGCAATATCTTTAACACGTGAAAAAGCACGAGTCTTGAATCTAGTTCCTTCCTATGACACGCCGTGGCTTATTTTCTTCCCAGAGAACATAATTAATTCTAATAATTTTCAAAACTTATATTTATTTAATTGTATGATAATTAAAATAAATATGTACATGATTTTAGCTTTCAAGATAAAAAAAAATGTATTATTTTAGTTAAAATTCTTATTTTTTGTTCATGTATTTTACTTCATATTTTAACAAAAATATGTATTTTTTGTCAGCAACTTTATTTTTTTCATTAAAATCTTTGGACAAGTAAAATAAATATTTTAATAATTTTAATTAAGGAGAAAAATGTATTTATAAAATTAAAACTATATTTTTGTATTCATGTATTCCTTTTTTATTTCGATGAAAATATGTCTTTTCCATTAAAAATATTTTTTTAAAAATAAAAACATATCATGGTTTGAAATAAAAGTTTCAATAATATATATATATATATATATATATATATATATATATATATATATGTGTGTGTGTGTGTGTGTGTGTGTGTGTGTGTGTGTGTGTGTGTGATTATATGAAAAATAAAAAATAATTAATTTAAGTAAATTATATAAAAAAATCTATGATAATAAATAACAGAATATATATTTTAATTTCATTAAATATTCATAATACTTGAAATTTCATATTTAACCTGCTCGCTCTCATTCAAACATGTATATATTAAAAAAAAGAAACGTAAGAAATTTAGAGAGAATCATATAGATAGTTTTTCTTGTATTGTTGTGCACATATCCATGACTATTTTTATATAAAAATAAAATAATATAATAACGAAATTATAAAATCATAGAATATTTAAGTCATGTTTGGGTGTGAAATTTAAGTTATTTTTTTAACTTTTAAGTAAAGAAAAATAAAAATATATTTAGTTGGAATTAACTTCTGACACAAATTAAAAATTAGTTATAAAATTGATTTAAAATCTTGATTTAATCAGAAGTTAAAATTTGAACTTTTAATCTATGAATTATACCTTCTATTACATTCTTTCTTAAAACAGTTCTTAAACATCCTTCCAACTTAAATTTATTTTAACTCATCTAGTAAATATCTAGATAATGTAACAGCAAGGGAGGCCTCGGCTTCATCCACAGAATGTTAAAACATTTCCAACTTCATGGCATATAGATAGCATCACAGCACCACAATTTAACGGACACAACCCCAATTAAACAGTTGGTGCCTCAGATGATAAAGAAGATTAGACCTCACCGGAGAATTATTATGCAAGAATCATGTGACCTTTAAATAGCAGAAAAAAACGAAAATTCTCCTAAACCCCCAACAAATCACATGGGCGGAGGTTAATTTGGTCTCCACAAACAAGCAACCATTCCCTCGTGGCCTGGTGCTGGCCATGCCCCCAGGGCCCCCGTGGACAACCTATCACGCGGTGCCACCAGCTTTGCTCTGGGAAGTCAATGCCATTCTTAATGTTTATATTGTCAGGATCCAAAGTTTCCGACACTTGCATTGACCGTGAAAATGGAGAGGTTTGCAAATCACCGCATAATTTCTTATATAGAATATTGAAATAAGCAAGTGACTGCTTCGCTATTGCTCAACAATCTTGGCTAAAAAATAATCAAGAAATGACCAGACTATTGTGAGAGGTATTTATTAATTCTTTTGCTCAAATTACTAATAATATTCTACAGGGGTCTCAGGACAACTTTCATCTGATACAACTTCTGTATTAAATGGTGGAGGAACATATGGTGGAGGTGTACATCGCAACAATGCCCAATTAACCCCTTGGAAAAAAGGATGGTGCTTGACTGCCGATGCACCCATGGTGGAACCCATTCGTCTTGCCGGATCTTTAACCAGTAGCTGCGAAATAAGGTCCTTTGCTGTGGCAGGCACAACTGGTTCTTTAGGGAACTCGAGTGCTCGAGCCACGATATTAGCTAGGGTTAGCTCATGGTCAACACCTCTAAAAGGCGTAACCCCATAAAATAGTTCGAACATGAATATTCCTAGTGTCCACCAATCCACAGGACTACCATGGCCCTCGCCGGATACAATCTCCGGCGCCAAATACTCGTGGGTCCCAACAAATGACATCGACCGAACATCAACGGGCTCGGCTACGAACTCAGGCCCACCTCGGTTGCCCATCTTCTTCTTGCGTTTACGTCTTGGGTGGAAACATGAAACAGCAGGGACTATACAGTTAGGAATAATGCATGAAGATGAAGTATAACGAGGATGCTCAACCAGGTAGTCATTTTTCGGGGCTGCAGCAGCGTGGTTTTTGTCGGAGATTATCTGAGGCGTTGACGTAGAATCATCACATTTTAACGAGAGGTCAAAATCAGTGAGCATTATATGACCATCTGATCGAACAAGAACATTTTCAGGCTTGAGATCACGGTAAACAATCCCCATCATATGAAGGTACTCTAAAGCCACAATCACCTCCGATGCAAAGAACCTGGAAAAATCACCAACAGAACACTTGAGTTACTATTAATTAAGAAACTATTTCCTTGTTAACCCTCTGTTTGAAGCAAACCTGATCAAGATTAGGAAAAAACAAAATAGAATAATAATGCGATCTCGAGTAAGGGTCCACCGAGGACTACACGGTTCATCAAAAAAGGAGATGATAAGTGCCTGGAATATTTTGATGCAAATGTAATGATACATTTGAGCAAGAAAATAATTGAGATGCTGCACGACTCCTAAGCATGGCGCAGAAGGACCTACTACTGCTAAATTGTATATTGGCATCTTGGATTTGCAGGCTTTGATTATCATATCATTAAACCTCACAAATAATTAATATTTTTACTCTCTTTTTGTTTCATGATTCATACCCCCCAACGACAAGGGACCTACGTCCACAGTATCTACACTCTCATGCGAATAAGGAGACACTGAAAGTATAATATCTTGACATGTAGGGCGGAGAAGAAAAGCACATAAAGATTCTGATAACATGTCCTTCTGTATTTGCATATTCGTATTTTGGTGTTAACTTTTCTTTTTCAGTACAATGTCAGAACTTTTGTTTATTCCTACCTTTCTATGTATCA
>Ga0307517_10014012_pt1 | contig 10818 bp, 9 predicted proteins | sample 23_EM_MG_FD_194515 | JGI IMG/M metagenome (GOLD analysis project Ga0307517, IMG submission 194515) | Populus trichocarpa ectomycorrhiza microbial communities from riparian zone in the Pacific Northwest, United States - 23_EM | ecosystem: Host-associated > Plants > Roots > Unclassified | place...
TTCCATTATCTCTCTCTGATTACTATTTTTAGAACCGTATTCCGATCCAAATTCATTAATTTATTTTTAAATAAATAATATTTTTAAAAAACATACCTTCATGATACTAAAAAAATGATGTAAATACTGGATGGAGTTGCTAATATTTGGAGGGTTGATTCGTGATCATTTTGCCAGGTGAAGTTGACGAGCTTGTATTGTTTACAAGAAACAAGAAATTGACACTAAAGATAGGCGAAGGTTAGCTAATTAATGAAGATAATGAGCCCGCAAGGCTCAAACAGTCTCACCAAAACCCTAGTCGGGTCAATTCCTGAATCTTTAAAAAACTTTCAGATTAACAAAACTTGTAGACAACAGTAAGCCTCAGAATTAACAATCTTTGAGCCACTTGCTTAAGCAAAACCTTAGCTTGCCAGGATAAATATTGTCGTACAATATGCTTGGCCTTTGTTTGTGATATATTTAACGTATTCTATAATCAATCATCTTTCTCCTAGCTAGTTGCTCTATGGTATTAGCTATGGAGAAACTAAGGTTTTGTGTGCTTGCTTTTTCCCTCCTTGGATTTTATGTCATAGCTAGGGAAGAATACATGTCTGCAATTGGAGATCCTGGAATGAGAAGAGACAGCCTTAGGGTGGCAATTGAGGCATGGAATCAGTGCAATGAGGTTGGCGAGGAAGTTTTTGGCATGGGAAGTCCTAGGATGGCAGATTGTTTCGATGTAGATAATTCAACATCACAAGGTGCTGTATATATATATATATATATATTCTGTTTTACTTTACCAGATAAAATTCATAAATTCTTACTTCGGACTTTAAGTCTATTTCTTTTTATTCCTCGCTGAGGTTATGTTTATGATCATGACTGTGAAATGCAGTAAAGCTTATTCACATGGTAGACGAAAGAGACAACAAGCTTGGCATTTCAGATGGTTCGTATGGAGGCATTAATGCCTCAAATGTAGATGTGTATGCAGCAAGTAAGGAGATATACCTGGGTGATAAATGCCAAGTACAAGACAATCCTAGACCATGGCAGTTTTGGATGATCATGGTCAAAAGCGGAAACATGGACACACTAGCAGCTACATGTCCCCAAAATGGCAAGAAATCGACGCCGTTCCCACCGGAACCTCGATTTCCATGCTTCGGCCTTGGCTGTATGAACATGCCCTTGATGTACCATAACTATACCAGTCTGCAAGGGGATAATGACAGTAACTTGAAGGGAAGTTTCTACGGGACGTGGGACTTAAATGTCGATCATGTTTCGAAGGCAGCAGTGAGTAACGGCACTTCTTACTTCAACATCACTTGGGAAAAGGAGATTGGTAAAGGGAGTTGGGTTTTCCATCATTTCTTAAAGACATCATCAAATTATCCATGGTTGATGTTATACCTGAGGTCGGACGCCACAGAAGGATACTCCGGTGGATATCATTACGAGACTAGGGGGATGTCCAAAATAGTAAGCATTTTTTCCTTCCAATTTAATCTCTAGAATCGTGGTAATCAACATCCAACATCTTACATGTACCTAAAATTAGCATGGCTTGCTAGTTTGGAGTTGTGAGTTGTGGAAAAAAACACCGTGGAACTAACGGAAAATGATGCTGACGATATAAAATTATAAAATGGCTAGAGAACATTATGCTTATGAAGGATACCAAGTTATTTTCATGCACATCATAAATATCCTTCAGGTTCCAAAATCACCAGATTTCAAAGTGAAGTTCAGACTAGAAGTAAAGCAAGGAGGTGGTCCAAATAGCCAGTTCTACCTCATGGACATAGGAGGGTGCTGGAAGAACAATGGAAAACCTTGCGATAGGGACGTGACCACAGACGTTACACGATACAGTGAGATGATCATAAACCCTGAAACAAAATCTTGGTGCAAACCAGAAAGTCTCAAGTTGTGCCCACCTTATCACTTCTTTTCAAATGGAACCAAGATCCACAGAACCGACAAGGAGAACTACCCTTATGATGCTTACCACCTCTGGTGTGCTCCAGGCAATGCTGAGCACGTTGAAGAACCATATATTCTATGTGATCCATATAGCAATCCTCAAGCACAAGAGATACTGCAAATTCTCCCCCATCCTATCTGGGGGGAATATGGGTACCCCACAAAGAAGGGGGATGGTTGGATAGGGGATCCAAGAACTTGGGAACTCGACGTGGGCAGGCTGTCTCAGGCACTGTACTTTTACCAGGTACATTCTCTCGTCTTTCTTCGAAGGTGGCCTCTGGTCTGGGATGCCGCCAAGTTAGGAATTGCTTACTATTTTATAGGCGTCGTCTTTGATGTAATGCAGGATCCAGGCACCACGCCTGTGGAGAGACACTGGACATCGATTGACTTGGGAACCGAAATATACATCAGCAGCGATCAAGTGGCAGAATGGATCGTCAGTGACTTTGACATCGTTGTTCCAAAATTAAGAATGATACACGAGTAAGAACGCAAAATGCCCAAGCAAGAATATTATAGTCAAGCTTCATGAATTTCCTGAATTTTTGTAGCCTGTTTCTTTAATAGTACTGCCCTCGTTGGCAGGCACATTGACACTCGCCCACTCATATCAGCCTAATATTTTCCTTTGCTGAACCATGGTAAAGGAGAAAAAACCAAAATATAGTCGAGGCAAATTGTACAGACAAACAAAAGGCCTGAGTGCCTAAATTCAATCTAGTTGACAAGTACAGTTCTCTTCTAACCGCCCCGGCATCATTTCCCATTTTGTTGCTTAAACGATAATAGTGATTTACGACTAGAGTACTCATCCAAACCACAGAAATTCCTAGGAATGCTATTTTTATTCTGATCAACGAATTGAATTACATAAGATGTCTAATTACACAGCATGACTAGATACAGGACGTGGACTAAACCCTTAAAACCTATCATTCTAGAAAGATAAAACAACTACTCCACCTCGAATTCTAGACCTAAATGCATTTGCATAATTGATCGTGATACCAACTCAAATAAAATAGACTAAGTTAATCCATACTGAACAGTACCGACATTCCTATGAGCAGCTACAGCTACAGCAGCAGCGCCAACTGGACCAAACTGAGATTGTGCCTGCAGCAGTTTTGCATCAATAGCAATTCTCTCATTTAACTGTTCCACCCTAGCTTGTGGTTGGCAATATGGGTAGGCGTTCACATCCATGGCCATCCCAGAGGATGGCTTGGCAGCCATATTACACAGAGGAGGTTGCTGTTTGGTTTGTGAGTCTTTTTCAGGCTCGGAGATAGACTTCTCCTGCACCATTGTGTTTGTCCTGAAGAAGCAGTGCGGAGAGACAGTCTGGGGAGGCAGAACTGAGTTTCTATAAAATATCCTTGAATCATAGGCATCTTTGACATTTCTGCCATTGTCATAGGGTACAGCCGATCCCACAACTCTCCCCTGCTTTGCTGTGCAACCAAAAAAAATAAAGAAAATAAGGAGATGTTTAGTTGCCTTAATGGTTCACAAAGCAAGCTGGAATCCAGCCTGGGAAAACCAAAAATTCCAGAAAGCAGGATAAAAGGTCTACATCTGGTGAAACAGTTCACAAGACGAATTAGGAAACTAGTCCTTGCTTCTAGGCTTCAAATGAAAACTGCTTTTCGCAGCAAGAAAATGGCATATATCTGCCAGGAATTGATCATGCATGGAAAAGAAAAGGAAAAACAAAATAAAAAACAAGAAACTAGCTCTTCCATAAGTCACTATGTTATGATGATGACTCAACAATTCCCTACAGACCTTGAACATTCAGGTGAACCATATATTGCTGTAGTTATCAAGTAAGTCTATGCTTAACAACAGTAACTGCTGAAAGATGAAGCCCTCCAACATCCAATTGACAAAGAGAAACAACTTGCAGAGGCTTTAAGAGTCAAATACAAAAGTTTTTCACACATTTAGCCACTTGGCTTGATTCACGAAAAAAATTGCCTCTTTACAGAAAACAAGCAAAATAAGCAAACTCATACCTGATGGCACTCGCGGAGGGGGCCTTGCAACCTTTGCTGGATTTCCAAAACTTGCATCTGGTACTCTAAAATTTTTAGAAGTGTCTTCTGTAACCTGCCTGTTGTCAAATGAGGTTGAAGTTGATTGCATATTAGGAGGGATTGTGTTTGAGTGAACTGTAGACCTGCGAGCAAAAGAAAAGATTAAAAAAAAGAAATGCAAACATCTATGGTGGAAGATCACAAGCATTCCAGATAAAACAATACTCTATAGCCTCAAAACAAATAAATCAGAAACCATTTTATCATATCAATGACTCAGAGAGCAAAAGAAAAAATAATTGCAAAGTCATACCGTGGAAGTGAGACATGCTTCCTCTCTGGAGGTATCACTGGTCCACTTCTACCACTGTTTTCCTCGAGATATGCAAACTGCTTTCTAAATTGCCCTATGGCACTGCATTTCAAAGTATAGACAAAGTAAACATAGAAAGAAAATGGAAAAGGTAATTCCTACTACTAAGAAAAGGGAACGATAAGCTATACATAGGAAGAATTTAGTACCTAGGATAGAGAAAATTAGTGTTTTCATTTCCATTCATGTAGTCTTTGAGTAGCTGTGGATGGTATTCCAGTATTTCACGGTATAGCAGTTCCCTAACATCTTCCTTTGTTACCCTTCTCCTTTCAAACTCAAACTCCAACTTTGAGATTGGCTGACAGGATGGTTCTCTCTCAACTTTAGCTAGGCCCTTAAAGTAAGGGTCGGCTAATGCCTATTATATAAAACTAACATCAATCAGGAAAGCAGAAAATAAAGGTAGGGAGTGACAGAAGAAGCTCCATTCATTTATCAACAAGAATTGAATGCCAGGACACCATTCTTATACAAGTAAATAAGACAAAGAACAGACCTCTTCAGCAGTCACTCAAGAATTGAATGCCAGGACACCATTCTTATATAAGTAAATAAGACAAAGAACAGACCTCTTCAGCAGTCAGTCTATCTTTTGGATCAAATGCTAGTAGCCTTTGCAGTAGCCTGAGTGCCAACGGATCTACATTTAGAAATTTCTGTGCAAATGGCACAGGCTGTTTTTTCCTCATTTCAGTCAGGTATTTCCTTGCCTTGTCATTCCGTACCTGCATTTTAATCCAATACAAATTACCATCAACAACATGAAAGGGAAATGTTACAACTGACTGGGAAAGAAGGGAGGGGAAGAGAAAAGAATCATACTCCAGAAATGGTTTCTGATGAGGGCGTCCCAAGAAGGTCGGTAATTAAATCCAATTGATGAACAACACTTTTACCCGGAAACAATGGCTTCCCTGTCAATACTTCAGCAAAGATGCAGCCAATGCTCCAAATATCAATTGCTGGAGTATACTGCGCACAAGCACAAGCACAAGCACAAAAAAATTAACAAGCAGCATAATAGAGCTTCATAATGCAATTAAACCACTCCAGAGAAACAGACATAACCTGACACAGTTACCTGAAAGACAGATATTTCAACTTCCAGGAGAGTTCATAGTCCTCCCTGAACAACAATTATTTTAATCTAGGCATTACTGCTTACTATAAAGCACTCAATCATTTTATAGAGAAGTAAATATTTTGCTTCAATATTATGCCGTAGCTCATAACAAGGACAACCCATTGTACTATATTTTCCTTTAGCTTAATATCCCAAAAGCTTGTTGTGAAAACAAAGATATACCAAAAAGCTATTTTTTATGCTGGACAATAACATAATAAACAGAGTTTTATTCAACAAAAGAAAAAACCTTAGCATTAACTGAAACAAACTACCATTGTAAAGCAATACTTATTATAAAAGTATCTAAGAACCAAGCACCAGTAAATTACATGTGAACCTATTCCAAATTGTTGGTCCACTATAGCATATACCATGTTCCAACCAAGTTGGCTCTGGAAAAGAAAGGCTACACGTGGCAGATATAAGACATACCTTTGAAAAGAAAGACCCGCACAGCTCCGGCGCTCTATACCATCTTGTAGCAACATAGTCCTGCAATATGCATTTATTAATGCAAACTTATAAACTGAGAGATACTGGTAAAACTGATATTTGTTATAAAAAATGCTGAAATACATACCGTCCAAAAAACAGTTGTTGGTGTATCACTAAATGCTACTCGTGCCAGCCCAAAATCACATACTTTAAGTTTGCAATTTGCATTTGCCAATATATTCTTGGGTTTAAGATCTCTATGATACACATTTGCTGCAGCCAAAAAACCTTAGTTCAGAACAGAGGTAGACCAAATTTACTTCAATTTAAAATTTTAAAAATAAGGGCAGCATTTACATAAGATGCTGACTAGGTAGATAGGGACCCTTCTGCTACTTGAAAGGATTAGAGATGGCAAATTTTGACACAAAAGTTGAATGGAAGACAGAATAGATAACAAAGAAAGAGTCACCTGTATGCATATATTTCAGTGCACGTAACATCTGATAAAGAAAGAACTGATGGTGTTCCCGTGTCAAGTCATCATTAGCTTTGATGACTTGGTGAAGATCAGATTCCATGAGCTCAAAAACAACAAATATGTCTTTGAATTCTCTCTTTGAGGGCGGCAACATGATTCGCTTGATCTCAACGATATCAGGATGCCGTAAAAGCCTAAGTAACTTTACTTCTCTCAAGATTCGAATAGCATCAGAAATATGCTCAAAAACATCATTGATTTTCTTTATTGCCACCTTGTCTCCAGTATGAGTGTCAATTGCAGCACAAACAACTCCATAGCTTCCCTTTCCAATAACTTCTAGAATCTTGTATCTATTGGCATCCCCATACTCGGTGAAAAAGTCAATCTCTTTTAAGTCCTGAAACAACACAAAAATTTTCGAATCTAAGCATGCAATGATCTAGCTGCAGGGATTGAGTATTGAGTAGGTAAAGAGCATCTAGAAACAAATTAACAAAATAATAGAAAACATGTACACCGATGGATGTACCCAGGAGCCTCTGGTAAAAAGAGGAGGAGAGGGAGAGGGGGCCTCTGGTAAAATGATGGTATAGATAAAGCATTTATTATGAATTATACATCAGATTACAATTTAATACAAGGCTCGCATAGCACTGAAAAATTTCTTGAAGAATGAGCTGAGAGAAGATTTCACTAATCAATACACGGGAAAAACAACAGGGAAGAAAAGCGAGGGGTGAATGGCAGAGAAATTGCGCAGCATCAACTTTAGGGAACAGAATCAGGCTCCAGAGTAAAAATATCAAGAAAAACTCCTTTATTTTCTGAAGGGAAGCCACATCAGAGAAAATCAGAACCATTTACCCAACCAATAAGGACCAGGAACCAAATTTTCAAACATCAAACCTAAAATCAATCAATTAGGTTTTTCAAAGTTTGGAAATGGGGAATTTCAGCTTGCATTTGTTTCAATAAGTATTAAGACGGAACTGAAAACACGTTATAATCCCAAAGCAGAAAGGCTAAAAACAGATCGTACTTTTGTATATAAGTAACATAAGCAGGTAAAATCCTAGTTAAAATTTATCTAGAACATCAATAACCTAATCTCACCAGGTACATATAAGTGGCTTTAATTTTCAAAATTCAAAACATATCATCAACAAATCCAAAGAGTTAAATTAGTTAACTAGAAGTAGTATCTAACCGCATTTTAAAACCAAACCAATGGACCATGAACTTAATTCAAATTGAGTATAATAACCCAATCTTACACATTAACTTCCTGATCAAATTAAGCCCAATTTTCTCAACTTTCAAAAAAAAAATTCATTTTCCTGCAGCATCTCACCAACCGAAAAGAGATTATCTAGAACCTAGATCGTAATTCAAAAGGATAATTTCCCACTTTCCCAGCCGAACAGATCACCATTAAAAAAATCAGATCTTTCATCTTCTCTGAAATTAAAAATTGCTTGCAAAAATCCTAAAACTCTTTTTTTATCAATAGGGTGGTTGAATTTGAAAAAAAAAATCGTTCAACTCCTTTCCCTTTAGTTTCTATGCCATCCCCAAAAAAGAAAAAAAAGAACCCACAAATTTAAGAGTAAAAAAAATGGGCCAAAATTCAAATTTCCCAAATTGAATCAAAGAACCCAGATCCCAAATTCTTTAAAACAACAGAACTCAAAGTACGACACCAAAATCAAGATCAAGAGGGGGGAAACAGAGAAGAAGAGAAACTAACCTTCTTTGGATGATCTTGTTGCATCTTTTAGATTTTCGAAAATCCACCACAAAACAATAAAAACAAACAACAAAAGAACTTGTTCTCTTTTATCTCTTGTTTTAAACAAAAAACAAAGGCTTTGTATTTATATCTCCTTCAATTTTACGGTTTTACCAACTGCATTTGCCTAACAAGCACCACAAAATCTATTGCCTTGTCACTCTCTGCTTCGAAGTTATCTTCTTGTCAACAACCATCAAACCCCCACTTCAAATTCTTCACTATCTCTCAAAACCCAGCACTAAAAACTCAAAAAGACTTGAACTTTGAAACAAGAACCTCCTGAATTAGTGAGAATTTAGGAGTTTTAGAAGAGATCTGTGAGAAAGAGAGCAAGGGTTGTGGGATGGATCTGACTTCTGAGGGGAAGAGAACAAGAGAGAAGAGCGTAACAACAGAGAGCAACAAAGAGAGATTCAAAGGGGTGCTGCAGTGATTGTTTAAATAATAAGGAGAAAAATAATTTGTCTTGTTATTGTTTATTTACCAAATAGTAAATATTCCTTTATTTATTTACCCTTTTTTTTTCATTTTCCATTTTTGCATACAAAAGGAAAAAGAAAACTCCTTTGGTACTTTATGTCTGTACGGATTCTCGATACGGGTAAATGACCGTATATTTTTAAATAAATATTTAATTTGTTTCTAAACATAAAATTTATAAATAAATATTACAAACAAACATGATAAGTAATATCTAATGTCATTTTTAGTGAAGGTTATTGTTTGCAAATTTTAATTAATATAATTTAATTATATTTTTCACTATATTGTTATTTTTTCAAATTTTAATCAATTAATTTTGTTACTCTCTTTTCAATTCCTTTCTTTGAGGTCAAGATATTATTTTTTCATTGTAAAAAAAGATTTTTTTTCTATTATTAAATTGAGTATGGATTTGATAATTCTATTTAAATATATAATTCTATTTATTTTATATGCAAGATCCTAAAATATCATATTTATATTTTGATAGTTCAATAATTTTTATTTTCATTGTATGATTTAAACTGCTTAAATTTTAAGATGAAATGTTAAAATATTTTTTTTCATAAAATTAAATAAACAATGAAACCCTTTTTATCTCTTTTATTATCATAATCCTAGGATACAAAAAAATCATTTTCAATTAAAACCAAATATTTTAATTTTATAAATTCTAAAAATAGTTACTTATAAATCATTTAAAATAATCTAGTAAAAAAACTATAAAATAGTTGAATAATACTCGTGTAGAGCACATTAATGTATTTTCTTATCAATCCATAACTGAACAATATGTTGAAACAGTTATTTTGATAATAAAAAAACATTCTTAAATTTAAAAAAAAAATCACATGTATTAAGAGAACTTTGTTGTAAACACTAAATATATTTTCTTATCTTAAAAAAATTCTACATGCAAAAATTAAAATGACTGTCATGAAATATTTATTATTATTTTTATATCACAATACAAAATATGTGTGAATACTAATATATAAATTCAAATCTATCTTTAATTAAGAAATAGATTAAAATATTAATATAGTTTCTAAAAAATTGGCTAATCTTGTTTTTATATTATATGCCTATTTATACATCACATAAACTTTAAATAATATAAAATCAAATTTTTAAATCACCTCTAACATATATAGCAACTTATTGATACTTTATTTTGACTTTTAAAGTTTTTTAAATACACAAGAATAGGTCAATAAAAATTAACAATTAAAATATTAAAAATAATCAAAATATATCAAGTCATTATATTATATCCTTAATGTTTTATTCACATTTGTATTTTATGTATTTGTATTGTATATAGATGATTTTATTCAAAGTTTATTCCTGTATAGTATTTTATTGATTTTATTATTTTAAAAAAAATTAATTTTAATATTTTTTATAAAAATTTTATTAATACACATGCGAGCCTTGTGCTAAGAATACTAATAAAAAATAAATTGTGGCCCTTTAAGGTTTTTAAGGCTAGATTGATTTTTTTGTGAGATTAGAGGTTATTTTGAGGTTGAAAATAGATTTATTAAGATTTATAAGATATTTTTAGGTGTTTTTACGTGAAAACACGTTGGAAAATGATTTTTTTTATATGATTTGAAAACTCAAACCCTTATTTTTAATGACTGAAAAATAAAATAAAGGATGATAGGTTGTCTGTCACAACAGACAATCTGTTTTCCATTAAAAAAAACTTAAAATAGATGACATGTTATCTTCTTTTTAAAAATATAAAAAAAAAATTCAGCTAGAAACATCTGAGCTTTTAGATCCCTCACTAAGTGAACAGGGCTAGCCTGCTCGGCCTAAGACTGCATGACCTCTTTTTTCTTAACTTTTTTTATTTAAATTTTAATTAATATAATCTTTTTATTTTTTAAATTATCTAGCTCACCTTTTTTAAAATAATAATTAATATTTTTTTAATTTCATAATACTTTAAATAGATTATTATAATTTTTATATATTTTTTACATAAATAAATTGTATTTATATGACTTATTTATAAAAATAAAAACCATTTATTCTTAACAACCAAAACTAACTTCTAAGATAAAATAAATAAAAATATATGAATAA
>Ga0307517_10014013_pt1 | contig 10818 bp, 4 predicted proteins | sample 23_EM_MG_FD_194515 | JGI IMG/M metagenome (GOLD analysis project Ga0307517, IMG submission 194515) | Populus trichocarpa ectomycorrhiza microbial communities from riparian zone in the Pacific Northwest, United States - 23_EM | ecosystem: Host-associated > Plants > Roots > Unclassified | place...
CTTACTGTCACAAAATTGGTTATGCTCCAAGGCGAAATAAGAAACTCATAAATGAGTTCTCAGATATAGGTATATTTTGGGAGCCTTTTTTGTTTCTAAGTATATGATCTTTTGTATCAGGCATTGCCTTGTTTTAATTGCTTACTAGTTTTGAATGCTTTCTTATTACCCCCCCAAATCTCACATGAAGTTGTCTTTCCTTTGTAGAAACTTCTCCTGGCTATCAACCACCCACATCTTCTCATTCTAAAAAGAAGTATACTTCCTTGGGCAGTAAGATATCCCCTTCACATTCAGACCATGGGTATGGCAATGGGCATGCCTCCAACAAAGTGAATGTTAGAACAAATACCCCAACCAAATTTGGAAAAAGCACCATATCGCCTGGACCATCACCTCCTGCTCAGGATGTTAGCAGTGAAGATGATGACTGTGTTGCTATTCCTGTAAGAAAAGCAAATGGGAGCACTCAAAGGACCACTCCTACCAACAAGTCTTTTGAGAAAGATGGGTTGAATGCAACTCAGTCGTCTTCATGCATGGAAGATTCTGGATCTCAGCATGATTGCATGTCTGGAGGGGGGACTGTTCATACTGTCACAAGATCCCAAACAAAGGTATTTGTGTTATGAAGTTTATGCCAATTTACGTGCTTCATTTATGAAATAGTGTTTTTAGCTGGTGATATTTTCCAATGCTATCCTTTTTATCCCTCTTTACAATGTGGGATCTTATTCCCGATATGAGTCCAGATGGCAGTTTTAGAGAAAGAAAGCTACTTTGATGAGTTCCCTGTCTGAAGTTAATCAGACACTCTTCGGTCATTAAGCTATCTACTTTGTCATACTTCCAGAACTATTGGAAAAGAAGCAGAAAATGTTAATGATAGCTGGCAAAGATTCTTCTACTGTTGAAATCTTAGGGCACATCTGTATTTGTGATTATAGTCTACAGAAAGGCTTGGTCATCTTTCAAGCGCTACATGAAGTGACTTATTTCCTTATCATTCATCTTTATTAAATGATAAAAATGAGAACGTAGGTTTTGCATCCTTTCTTTGGGCTTCTGTGCTTGTTGTATTGAAGTTGATAGAAATCATATTAAGGCTGTTCAATTGACAGGTGGGTGATGTTGATAAGATGGATTGTTCCTTTTCAGAATCCGATGTGCTTGCCCTTGTTCATTTGAAACAAGAGAATCGTGAACTAAAAGAAAGGTCGGTTTTCTCCCTCTGTTTTTTAAGAACTGTGCCACATCTTATTTTATTTAACTCCTTTCTTTGTTTGCAGATTAGAGAAATTGGAAGGAGAGACTCGAGGGGAGTACAGGAATGGTTCTCAGTGTGAGAAGTGTAAATCTCTTGAGATACAGGTATGCAAAATCTCCACCTATCATTGGTTACTGTGCTGGATGGGATATTGAGAATACAGGATTCCAAGTGATATGTTGTTGGTGCTATTGTTTTCTTCATGACTTGATGAATTTGAGTTGTCCTGAAACTTCAAATCTCTCTCTGCTTCTTCAGTTGAAGGAAGCGCAGCGAAAGCTTGAAGAATTGAACAAGGAACAGGAAAGTCTGATTGATATATTCTCAGAGGAGAGGGTCAGGCGAGACCAGGAGGAGGAGAATTTGAGAAAGAAGCTTAAGGTTATCTGCATCACCTCTCCCCCTTTTCACCACTGGGTGGAACTTGTTGTCCGTGCTTTTTGAATGTTTTCTTCTTATTGATCATAGATGGACAACTCATGAGTTGTATCTCTGCAGGATGCATCAAATACCATTCAAGAGTTGCTTGACAAGGTCAGGCTGTTGGAGAAGATGAAATCTCCTTATCTCAAAGGACGTTGAGAGCTCTGTATATCAATCTCTTCCACCAGCTATATCTTGTGCAGACTGATCTTCCTCTATTTAGTGTCTGGTCTTCATCGTGACCTTAAGCAGAGACATATTTGGGCTTTCAAAATCTGCTAACCACTGACCATTCCTTTCTCCTGCACCTGGCCCTGGTATCCTTCTCTCTCTTTGCAGCAATTGCTTGGGAAGCTGTAGTTTCGGTGTTGGCTACCAAATTTTGTTCAGGCTCATGTCCTCCGATTTGATGAATCGGGGAGGAGAAGAGCTTCATTTATGGTTGTGAGAGGTCCCATATCTTAGCTGTAGTCAGTGCTGCATTGATTGAGTTTTGTAAATAATGTATACAAATCCTGCATGCATCCCCAGTTAATTGAGTTTGGACAATCACAATGGTAGATGAGTCACTTGCCATATTAACTGCATGCATCTCTCACTAATTAAGTTTGAGCTAGCATTTCCTGGTACCAGCCGAGTTGATCTGAATCTTGCTTGCCCAAAATGTAACTAACTATTCTCCAGTTCAAGGCCTATTGAACTCGAAATTGGGTTTGATCATCTTGGGAAGCTGGCTGTAAAATGATTGACACTGATTATTTTTTTCAATCCAGTTCATAACCACACCAGCGTCAAGCATTGATTGGTTAGTCGGGGGCTAGTTCGCACGCAGAGAAAAATCATCTATAGCCCATTCACTACAGAAGGCGTTCATAGGCTGGATTTAGAAACTTGATATCAATCATGCTTGTAAAATGTGACATCAATGAGGATTTCTTCGAGTTTATGAGTAGAGGTGGAATTATGTTGGGTGGTTAATGGTTGGGGCTATGACTCCCTCTAAAATTTGAAAAATGTTACAATTTTAGTTCTAAAATTTTGATTTTTTTTTTAATTATCCCCTTCAGGTTTAAAGCTTATTTTATAGGAAATACATGGTTTGCACCTTCAAAAAAAAAAAAAAAATCACTTATTTTCTTTTTGACCCTCCAATCCTAAATGTTTGTCCCGGCCTTGTTTATGAGAGATGATATATAAGGGGTTTCGGGATTGAGTTTAGAAATTAAACTTTATATATTTTTCCAATACTATTTATGTATTTTCCTGATACTAGTTTTATTTAATCACGTCAAATCTTGTTTTTACTCATGGAATTTTGGGGTAGTTTGGGATAGTAATAATAATTGTTTTTCAAAATGTTTTTTACTTGCAAATATTTTAAAATAATATTTTAAAATATATATATTTTTGATATAATTATATCAAAACAATATAAAAACATTTAAAAAATTAATTTAAAATAAAGAAAATTAAAATTTAAAAAAACTCCATTTGAAACCCCTTTTATTTCCCTCTCTCCTTGAAGTAGGTTTTCAAGCTAATTCTTCCGTGCCCAACAAATGGGTGTTGAAAGGGTCAAACTCATGACCTCTTGAACTCAAATCCATTATTTCTGGCATTCAAAACACTTGAATCTTTATTATTTGTTGAATTAAATATTACAATGAGTTTCAATTAGCTTATTTAAAACTCAAATCTGAGCTGTTTGTTTTTTATACCATTGTTTTCAGCCCATGTAGCTTCAGAATCATGCCTTTCCTTTTCTCTTCCAAAATTCAATTCCCTCCTTCGTTTTCAGAATAGAGGACTCTCTCGTCAATGGTTTTCACTATAAAAAAATTTAAATTACTGCAATACAACTCGTGGGTTGTTCCATGCGGATAAATATATAAGGATATACTAAAATATTTTTTCATAAAATAATTAAAAATTAGATGATGCGGGATAGCATATGGTGGATCGACTCAAAATAATAATAATAATAATAATTGATAGGTTGATTATTACTTTCTTTTTTTTGGGTGCAAGTGCCATTGCTCATTGTTCTTATAAAATGTTTCAAAAGATTCAAGCTAGATAATCAAAGAAAGATATATATAATTTTTTAACCACACCATTTTCTTGATATTTGACAATGATTTAAAAAAAAATTACCGGGTTAATTATAAAATTCAAACCTATAATCTCAACATTAAAATTAAAATTTAATTACCGAGACTACTTATTGGGCTTAAAAAACAAGATCCCTCGTAAAGCAAACGCATAGCGGATGTCATGGTTTATATTTAACATGTTATGCTGATGTCTAACCTTTTTTTCGATGCTTAGAAGTAGCTTCCTCTAGTCACCATGGATGAATACCTAAAAGCACAGCATGATTTCATGATCCGTTTTGTTTTAAAACTAATTTATATGAGAGTTAGTCTAATATAATTTAGTTTACTTGAGAAGGTTAGATTTAAAAAATAAATTAAAATGATTTATATTTTTTTAATATTAAAACAATAATAAATTAAATCAATTCGAGACTTGTGGCTTAATTTGTAAAACGGTAACTTGAATTATAGACTCTACGATGTTTAAAAATTTTATTTTTTTAATTATTTTTAATAAATTATTTTTTATTTAATAAAATATTAAAGTATGACATTAGAAGAAAAGAATTGAAAGGGTATAATTTTTTTTAAAAAAAAGGAAAAAAAAGTTTGTAAACTTAAAAAAAAAAAAAAAAAAATGCTTCACTGTTTAGTAAAGAAAGTAACGGTAGCAAATCATCTTTTACTTTTGAGGATCCAACTTGGTTATAAAGTGGGTTTGCTCTCCGAGTTATCTTTCAGATTTCGAAACTAAACCGACTATCGTAAAAAAAAAAATTTTATTAAAATATTTATTTTCTTTTTTTAAAAAAAAAAATACTTAAAAGTAGTTCAGAAAACAACATTACTCTTAACAAAAACCAACTGTACTCCGATTCCTTATTCTCCTTGCTCGAGCGATACCCAAACTTACAGCCAAAACGGCAACCGCAAATCAGCTGTCGTTAAAACAATGGATCACCGGGCTTAAGTTTCAGACACAGTTTGTCTTTATGTTTTTAAAAATTAAATTTATTTTATTTTATTTTTTAAATTAATAAGCTTTTGATATTTTCAAATCATTTTAATGTACTATATAAAAAATAATTTTTAAAAATTAAAAAAACTTTATTTTAATATATTAAAAAAAAACAATTTAAAAATTAACCACCACCACACCTCAACCATCCCTAAAAATTCTTTTAACTGTTTAGCCAATGGGAGAAGGTTGCCTTCTGTGATGGTTGTTAAATTTATGGATAAAATTGGCAATTCACATGTTGGATTATTTTATTTTTCATATTCTATCCATTATTTTTTAAATAAAAAATTAAGATATTTATATTTATTTACAAGGCTCCAAGTAGTAGGATATTTATTGTACAACTATTATTTACTATTCAACAAAATAATATATATATATATATATATATATTAAATGATAAAATTTTAAATGTTACACATGTATGTGTATATTATATTAATATTGAGAAAAAATATATATTATATTAGATTAAAAAATATAAATCTTTTATATGTATATATATTAGATTAGATATTCATATCATATTTATTATTTATCAGATAAGATATCTATTTAAAAAAAACTTATCTAAATATTTAGGTTAATATCCATTAAATTTAAATTAAATTATCATACTAATTAATTCAACCAGCACCGTCATTATTCTCTTAACTATTCTCCCTTTTTACTCTATCCTTTAAATCTTCTCAACCTCCTCAAGGTCTTGTGTAGCCATTTCTCACGAATATGTTTGCCTCCAATATCGTCCGACTTTGACATGTTTGTGATGGCTCAATGATAAAAGAAGTGTGTTTGATATTGTGTTTTAAAAGTATTTTTTAAAAAAATATTTTTTTTTATTTTAAATTAATATTTTTTAATATTTTTAGATTATTTTAATATGAAAAATAATTTTAAAAAATAAAAAAATTATTATTTTTAAATTTATAAATAAAAAATATTTTAAAATATAACAGCTAAATCTTAAAAAAGAAGAAGAAGCTAATTTGTATCGGTATATTCTTCTCGACGCCTGCGCTGGAACACCTCCGTGAGCATCTAAAGTCACCATCAAAGAATACCCACAAAAATACAAGACCCACATCGTTTGAGCTTCATTTACTGTCATCAAGTCAAAAACCTCCGTGAGCATCCAAGAAAGCAACCGAAATAAAAAGTTTCCCCCTCACATTCCGGCTGTTCATCCTTTTCACGAGACATGCTTTTGCAGATGTCGAAAGAATATGTGACTTCCTGATTTATACTTGAGAAGAGCCAAGTTTCAGATATTCTCGAGGGTTTATTATAAACATATATGGTTTTCTGGGTATCGATTTTATTTGTATTTTGCAATATCATTCTTGCTATGCGTTGATCATATGCTCATAGAAATATAAAAATCAAAGTAATTCGATTCAGCTCGAAATCAACATGAACTGGCTTGAGCCGAGGCGGGCATTGTTAACAGTGGAATGAACAGAGCAATGAACCCATAGCTCGGAATCATGATTAGATTCTTGTAACTGTCAACCCACACGAGCAATGTTGTTTGTCTCTTCCCTCTCACCCCTTGCTTAATTTAATATCCGTCGTCATCGTCGTCGTTATCAATATCCATCCTCCTTAAGTAACACAACCACGTGCACATTTTAACCCCAGTTAAAAAACCGACCATTCACAGTCAAAACTCCCACGTTCACTCCACGCTTTAACCCTGACCCTAGTTAACCCTTAATCAATCATAAAAAAAAAAAGCAGAGCTACAAATACACACAGCATTTGCTCTCTCTCTCCCTCCCTCTCTCTCTCAACTCAAAAACCGAGCCTTCAAACCAAACCCTAATCTCTCTCTCTGTCATCAACAAAACGCACGCGTTTCGGTGTTGATTGTTCTGCATGGATCTCTCTCGGGGGTGAAGAAGGAAGAATCAGTGAAAGCTCCGTAACCTGAGTACGTATGCTGTACACACCATTTGTATGGATGTACGTAATTGTATACGGTGTATTTAAAGAGTATGAGGTATAAATGCAGTGTTTAGAGGAGGATTCTGATGTTTTGTCATTTCTGGCTTTAACGATCCTCTCTCTCTCTCTGTCTCTGCAATTTTTGTCTCTTAAACCTCTCTCTCTGTGTGTTTTGTCTACACTGTTATAGCGCAGTAAATTCCGCTGTTTCTAGCAGTAGCTGTCATTGCTTTGTTTTTTTTTTTGTTTTTTTCAAATAAAGTTTTCCTGGAAAATACATGTTTTCCTTTTCTATCACAACCAAACACCTTTCTCTTCCTTCAACAACTTCCTCCTTTGAAAACTCTTGCTATTTTGTTCTTCCTCCTTTTTCATGCTTTGTTTCCAGCTCTGCTGCAAATCGCCGTCGTTTAGTCTTGTTTTGAAAAGCATCTTCTCCCTCCCTCGTGAGACCGCGACCTAGACAGGTTTTATAGGTAGTAGTAGTCGTCGTCTTAGCTGTTTTGAAAGTCAAATCTCAACCATTTGTTTCTTTTATAATCTGACGGTTGTTCTTTGATGTGAAATACACACACACACACGACGACTAATGAATAATAACATCTCCCTCGTTCTTTGATGCAGATTTCAGAGAAAGACAGCGAGATAGAGAGAGAAACATCTTATCATAAACCAAAGCTATCTCCGAGCCAGACTCACTCGTTTTGTTTTCACTGAGTTTCGAGCTGTTATTATCACTAGTCAGTCTATCTTATAGTCTTTGACTTCTTGGAGACGCCTTTTCTTTTGAGAGTTTCAAGAAGAGGAAGAAGAGAAGAGAAAGAGAAGAGAAGCTTTTGGTTCCTTTTTGGTTTTTTGAGTCTCAATGAGTTTTCCTTCTTCGACGATGACAACTGTGGTTTCGAAGACAATCGGCGTCGTTTTGGTGATGATCTTCTTGCTCGCTATACTACTATCCACGTTTTCATTTTCCTCTGGTTCGTCCCTGATTTTTTTATTTATTTTTATGGATTCCGACGAAAACGAATGATTTATTATTACTATTATCATCATTTTTAAATTATTGTTGTGGTCGGTTCTGCTTTGCTTTTAATATGCTTTGATGGATTGGGGACCTCTCTTTCTGGGACATCAGGGGTTCTCTATGTTTGTTCCATTTGTTTTTTTTTTGTCTTCATTTTTTATTTTTTTTATAAAATCCAAAATACCTGATCGATCTTATCTGTTTTCATTCTTCTAATTAATCAATTGTTTTTAACAATTTCCAGGTTTGGCTAAAGACGAAGGTGGATTCATGGGTTCGTCGAGTCACGTATTTCTTCACGAGGGAGGGAACTACACGGCCCCTGCCCCGCATCGCAAGCTCCTTGTTCGCTGTAAGGTTTCATATTTTGTGATTTTTCTTTTTTATTTCAAAAAAGAAATTAAGTGGTTTTTGATTTTTTAATATTTTCGAAATGAAATAAATGGGGATCAAAAGAATTGTGGGTGGGTTTTTGATTGTTTTGAGTGTAGGTTGATTGTTGTGAGGGGCCGGTCCTGAAAACTATCAGTCTTTGACACTCCATTTGTTTACAAGTGAAACAACTTTTATTTATTTTTCCAGCAAGTAATTATCGTCGTCTCATTATTCAGATGTGCGTACGATATATTTGTCAGAGGGGCACGTCTGTGTTTTTTTTTTTTGTTGCGTCTCATGCTAACGTGCACCGCTGGCAAACTGTGGTCCCCTGCTCTCCGCCCTTCTTCAACAATTGGGTTCATGAGAGTATCTTCTTGATGGAATTTAGAATCCCTTCGTGTTTCTGTCACCTTTTATTAGTCTTTTTGTTGAAAGTTTGCGATCAGTGCCTTGGTAAATTGTTTTGGGACATGCCAGTTGGGATTGATTTTGCATGGTTAAACTATTTTATGTTTATTACGAAGAGAGTGAGCCAAAAGTTTTGATCGAGTTTTCGATTTCAATGAAAGTGGATGTACATGGGGAAGGGAAACGTTGAACTTTGAATAGAGGAGGCATCATGCACCCCTACCCTAATCTAGCCTTTTGAGTTAATTTTGTCTGTTCCTTTTTCCTATATAATTCCTGTGATTCACCTCCAAAAAGTATTTTTTGTCTGCTGACGATTCCCTTATTGGTGGGTCAGCTGGGTGTGTTCACATTACGTTTCATCGAGGCGGCCAAGTGTGCGACTACCTTTAAATATATATAAAAAGAGAACATAGCTTTCACTATCATGGAATTGAATAAAAAAACTCACTGTTTTTTTCTTTTTTGCATCTGCTTTACGCAGCAATGGCAATGGAGGAGCCTAACAGGATAGGAGAAAAGTGTACCAGCGCTGATATAGTGGTAAGTCAGGGGCCCACAGCCCCTCTTTCCAGTGGCATACCTACTTACACTGTTCAGATCATGAACATGTGTGCCACTGGTTGTGACATCTCCGGAATTCACCTCAACTGTGGCTGGTTCAGCTCTGTTCGCCTCATCGACCCCAAGATATTCAAGCGCCTTCGCTACAATGACTGCCTTGTTAACGATGGAAAGCCTTTGGTAACCGGCGGCACTCTCACCTTCGAATATGCCAACACATTCTCTTACCCTCTGGGAGTCTCTTCTATAGTTTGTCATTGAAGAATATACGAAGACCAAAAGGTAGTACGTATCTCTAACAATAACAAGCAGCACTATCATTTAGAACCCACAACGGGATTTTGGTCAAGCACTCACTGCCCCTGGGGAGGCCGTTGTGTATTTTGTGGGTCTCCTGCTACTTGGCTGGCCGGACATTTTTTGGGGATATTGATATAGTTTGAGAGGTTTAGGATACGGTATAGAGAGAGGCCTGGAAGCTGAATTGGGAGAGTGAAAGAGGGCCGAACAATTGGAGGTGATTTTGATTTTTTGTTTGTTTTGTTTTGGGGTGACCTATCTGTATATGGTTTATATACTAGCAAGTTAGTATATTGGATGGTGAGACATGCCAAAACTTGCAAGTGTGATTAGAGATCATGTTTTACCCTTGTTTTTGGATATAATATCATCACTGCAAGCACACTGTGGCAAGTTTTATCTCCACTTTGTGTCAAATTCTGTTTGTTTTTTTAAATATTTTTTATTTTAAATATATTAAAATAATATTTTTTTATTTTTTAAAAATTAATTTTAATATTAGAATGAAAACATAAAAAAATATATTAATTTAAAATAAAAAAATTTAAATTTTTTATTCTTTAAGCAAGTTACAGTAAGATTAATACATCGCATGATTAGCAGCCCTTTCGCCACCTCCTTCGAGTTCGGGTGTTTCAAATATAGCAGTGAAGAAAAATTATTAAAATAATAATTTTTTATTTTTTAAAAATCTATTTTTAACAATATTTTTTAGTTTTTAAAATTTATTTTTAAATAACACTTATAATATGTTGGGCTTTAGATAATATTTTCATCTATTTTTATTTTATTCAATTAATTTTATATGTATTTTTATTTTTGTTATATTTTATTGATTTTAATAAATAAATTTAATAAACATAATTAGACAAATATTTTATTTTGATTGATTAAATTTTTTAATTCATATTTTTTTTTTTAATTTTTCTAGTTTTTCTTTCCATTAATATTGACGATTTGTTTTTTTATTTATTGATATAAATGATTATTAATTTATTTAATTAAAGACTTGCATAAATTTTTTGATTTAAAATTTGATTTTTTATGTAAAAGAACAAACCAAAATATCCATTTAAAAAAAATAAATATATGACCCTAGCTAGTGTTTGTATATATTACTTGTAAAAAACTCTATTATAGCTGTGTTTGTAAGCAATGCATGTTAATAAGCCCACGTCCTTGTTTTTGGATATAATATTATCACTGCAAGCACATAGTTCCATATTTTATATATTACTGTCTCGCCCTTTCTGCCGACACTGATACCCTAATTTGTTTTCTATATAAAGTTAACATATTTAAATTCTACTTACATATAGTCGCAGGAAGATTAATGATCATACATCGCATAATTTAATTTAGCCACCTCCTCTACTTCTTGATATTATAT
>Ga0307517_10014014_pt1 | contig 10818 bp, 12 predicted proteins | sample 23_EM_MG_FD_194515 | JGI IMG/M metagenome (GOLD analysis project Ga0307517, IMG submission 194515) | Populus trichocarpa ectomycorrhiza microbial communities from riparian zone in the Pacific Northwest, United States - 23_EM | ecosystem: Host-associated > Plants > Roots > Unclassified | place...
TCCCTTTTTTTGGGTGGTAGGCAAGTACCGCTGTGGATTTATGAAGTATGTTAGGCAACTACCATGTACTGATATATAATAGTGGTCACTACAGGTGAGTCAGCTCCTAGAATGAAATTGCGGGACTCCTTGTTTGCGACACAGTCAGCAAACTGAATCTCAGCGACGCAGTCAGCTGAGTCGGGACCTCGAAGCGACGCAGTCAGCTTCGTCCATTGGGGGGGGGGTGAACGTGTGGGACGAATTTTTTGAGGATGCGACGATGGGATGAACTTGAGGGTGCGACGATGTGCTGAGCTTGAGGACGCGACAATCTGCTGAACTTGAAGACGCGACAATGTGCTGGAATTGAGGATGGTTTGTTGATCGTGGAACAATTCGTTGCCAAACACTGCGTTGCCAAACACTGCGTTGCCAAACATTGGCGATTACAACAATGCAAAGTCCGATCTCTTTATCATCTATCAAGAAGGCTGACTGCGTCGCCCTCTGGTCAACGAGCTGACTGCGTCGCTCGTTTATTTCCTACAGGTTGACTGTGTCACCTGTTCATACTGACCTCTCTGCTCCTCACTTTAGGTACCTACCGGAGGCTGACTGCGTCGCCTCGCCCTCTGGTCAACGAGCTGACTGCGTCGCTCGTTTATTTCCTACAGGTTGACTGTGTCACCTGTTCATGCTGACCCCTCTTCTCCTCACTTTAGGTACCTACCGGAGGCTGACTGCGTCGCCATCTGTTTCGACATTGATCATGCAGCTCCTCCAGGACAACTTGACATTATGGACTTCGGACATGCAAGACTTTGGTTAGTGCTTACTCTGCCTAGCGGTATAAATGAAACGAGAACTGACAAAAATATAGCTGACAAGCCTTCCGATGCCAAGGATGGAGCTGAAGCTCCAGCTGATAAGTAAACTTGTCTGTACTCCATCACTGTCGAGGAGCGAAATCTCCTCTCTGTTGCTTACAAGAATGTTATCGGTGCCCGTCACGCGTCGTGGAGAATCGTACCTCTATGGAACAGAAAGAGGAATCTAAAGGCAACGAGGCTCAGGTTTCCATGATCAAGGGCTATAGAGAGAAGATCGAGAGCGAACTGGCAAAAATCTGCGAGGATATCCTCGATGTCCTAGACAAGCACCTCATCCCCTCAGCCACCTCAGGAGAGTCAAAAATTTTCTATCACAAGATATGAGAGTCACCTCTCTGAGTACAATTCGCCCGATTGATCGTTCCTTTAGGATGGGTGATTACCACCGATACCTTCCTGAGTTCGCTACTGGCGATAAGCGTAAGGATAGCACTGACAAGTCATTGGAGGCCTACAAGGCTGCTTCTGACGTTGCCGTCACTGAGCTCCCCCCGACACATCCCATCCGTCTTGGTCTTGCCTTGAACTCCTCTGTCTTCTACTACGAAATTCTCAACAGCCTCCATCCATTTAATGTGCGTGTCTGATGCGTCTCTACGCGTTTGTTACTCCTATTGACTGCCAGACAGATGTCCGAATCCCGCGTGTTAAAACCCAACTTGGGCTCCAGGATAGCGCCGACAAGTCATTGGAAGCCTACAAGGCTGCTTCTGACGTTGCCGTCACTGAGCTCCCCCAGACACATCCCATCCGTCTTGGTCTTTGCCTTGAACTTCTCTGTCTTCTACTACGAAATTCTCAACAGCCTCCATTCATTTAATGTGCGTGTCTGATGCGTCTCTACGCGTTTGTTACTCCTATTGACCGCCAGACAGATGTCCGAATCCCGCGTGTTAAAACCCAACTTGGGCTCCAGGATAGCGCTGACAAGTCATTGGAAGCCTACAAGGCTGCTTCTGACGTTGCCGTCACTGAGCTCCCCCAGACACATCCCAAATGTGCGTGTCTGACGCGTCTCTACGCGTTTGTTACTCCTATTGACCGCCAGACAGATGTCCGAATCCCGCGTGTTAAAACCCAACTTGGGCTCCAACCCAACTTCAGCTCCAGGATAGCGCTGACAAGTCATTGGAAGCCTACAAGGCTGCTTCTGACGTTGCCGTCACTGAGCTCCCCCTGACACATCCCATCCGTCTTGGTCTTGCCTTGAACTTCTCTGCCTTCTACTACGAAATTCTCAACAGCCTCCATCCATTTAATGTGCGTGTCTGACGCGTCTCTACGTGTTTGTTATTCCTATTGACCGCCTGACAGATGTCCGAATCCCGCGAAGACTCTGTTTACCTCGCCAAGCTCGCTGAGTAGGCTGAGCGATATGAAGCTGCTCAAGCTTCTCGTGTCCCACATTTCATCAGGCTAATGGATCACCTCAGAAATGGTCGAGAATATGAAGCGTGTTAAAACCCAACTTGGGCTCCACCTTGGGTCGGTTTGGCCAAGTTGGGATGCAAATAGTGCTTCGGACCACGATTTGCATCCCACCTTTGATCGCAACTTGGGTAGCCGATCACACCTTGAGAGTTGCGTGTTGGGGCACATATATTTAATTAATTAAAAATGAGAATGTATTAGGTACATGGATTTCCTACATAAAAGTCAGATTTTTTCCACTCAGAAGATAAGGGGAGGCCGAATATCGAGGAGAGTTGTACACTTGTCGATATCTAATCAGCAATTTAATATTATCTCATCACGTGGGAGGCTTGTCATATCGATGTTGAACAAATTCCCACACTCTTTAATCTTTTCTCTTCATCGACAACGCTTCAATTATCCACACATGTCCACCATAAGGCGCAAGTCAACTCAGAACAAAAAGACGGTAAGTGAATCTTATATCCCCCCCTAACTTAACGCGTTTCTCTAGGTCTGGCCTTCCTTGGGGATAGGAGGAGCTGACTGCGTCGCTCCTCCTCTTTGTCTCGAGCTGACTGCGTCGCTCGAGAATTGGACGAGCTGACTGCGTCGCTCGAGAATTGGACGAGCTGACTGCGTCGCTCGTCCCCTCGATGGGAGCTGACTGTGTCACTCCTTCTGTCCAGCCCCAGCTGACTGTGTCGCTGGAGATCCTGCTGCGCTGACTGTGTCGCGCAGCTGGCCCCCAATCTTTTCAACACCCTACGCCTTTTTTCCCTTCCCCTCTGGTGTTGGCATTCTGCTTGTTGAGCTAACCCTGGCCTCTCTGTTCTGTTTAGACCGCGTCGATTCCACAACCAGTGGCCAAACGAGTCCCGAGAATGCCTCGTAAGCCTTCTGTTGCGATCCGAGCACCACAACGCTAACGACCTCTATTGTAGGGGGGTATTTCGATTACTACGGACAGGAGCGAGATGTGAATGATAACGCGCTGTTGGATATAGACGAGAATCCTCAACGTCGTACGTGTCTTCTCCAATATCCATCGCTTCATGACTCTCTGATGCTGCCCTTCATTTCTTCTAGCTCTCTGTGCTACAGAGGGTCTCGTTGCTTACGAATTGGGTAGATCCCTCCGCTATCAAGTCCCCGGGCTGGAGCGCGTGTATGTTAACCAGGAGAATCGCGACGAGAACGGGAATGCCATCCCGGGACACTTTTTCATCACGTCTCCAAACATGACAACGATCCCGGATATCACCCAGGACCCTCATGTCGTACGCGTCCGGAGGGACGGTCGTTTCGCAACTGCAGATTTCACTCTCTTCCCCCAATGGTACGCTTCCGGCACGTACTACCTCCCTTATGTGTGGAAAAAACCCGAAGATGTCAACGATCCCTACGCCACTATTTGGCACAAAGTTAGGAGAGAAGACTTTGTCAGGGAGGAAGGATCGAATATTGGGGGCATGGGTCGGTTGTCCGAATCTTTGGCTTTGCTTTGGGCACGGTTGCGGAGGGAATTGATGGCGAAGATCAAGATCGAGGTGTCATCTGGAAGGCACTCGAAGCTGGAGCTGAAAGAACTCCTCTTTTGCGAATGTGGGATGCACTTCGCATCGATCGCCCTGCTTTGCGCCCCACAGACCTACGAGGGGGTCCTCCTCACAGCGACTTCTTTTCAACGGTACTTTTTAGAGACCCTGGCCTGCTACGACTACCTCACGTATTGGAGGGATTTGCGGCCGAATCCGACTGATGAACCTCGAGGTGCCGCGCACGTCATTGGCACCTTGACGGTTGAGGTTGAGCTCGCTGTTGAATTTTATGACAAAGGTATCCCAGTGTGGCTCGTTTGGCACCCTTGCGACTTTCCGCTCTCGACCATCATCCTCAACTTGGTTTATCCTACCTTGGAGCTGATGGAGCTTGATTTTTTGGACGGCTCGGTGGCCCTGTGGTCAGGCCCCGCTGGGGCTGTCCGGAATCGTGTTTGCCAATCCCTCCGCATGGCGAACATTCGACTTGGACACTCCGCATACCAAGCTCCGCCGGGACCATTTCTTCCTGTGAACAATCAAAGTTGGTATTTCGCTGCCGCAATTTTGGACCAAACTCACTTTTACTCCTTGACAGATATCGTTTTTGCCCAAGAAACTTTGCCAGGGGCTCAGGTTACTTCGCCTGTTTTGCCAGAGCCAATGGACACGGCGCCCACACAAACAGCGCCATTTAATTCATCTTCCTCCTCTACGCTGCGCATCACCTCAACTGGCTTACGATCAAGCCTTTGTGGTTGAATATGGCCACGAATCGTGTTGGTGAGGATGGAAAGTGTTCACCGTATCCGGAACCCCAGGACTGGAGGGCTTTCATGGCTGACTTGTGTGTGGCAAAATGGGACTTGAAGTATCATCTTCTGGCTCGGGATCACGCAAGGATGCTTCCGAATCAAAGGAAGCTGAGAAGGCACGCCACGGTCGAGAGAAACGGCGGAAGATCAAGGATGACACCAATCGTGTTGACAAGTTCAAACTCGACACCTCGCTCTACACGTCGCCCTCGGATACCTTTTGGCGAGGGAAACTGTTGTTGACCAAGGATGCACTAAGGAACAACCAGTTCACTGTCAGGAGTTCGGTTGCCAAGGAAATTATCTGGGAGCTGTTCAACCAGAATTTCGCCCTGGAGCTCCTTGCGTTGGATCAGGTCGTTTTTCCACGCGACAACATGACGGATGAGGAGGGCATTGAGCGAGATGCCAAGGTGTCTGCATGTTTCCCAGATGGGATCCTTGTGGGCATGAGTTATCCTACGGTTGATCGAGGTCTTGGTGCTCTCCGCTGGCGAGACAGGATTGAGTATGTGGAAGCTTTCCGTTTGCTCTTGTCGACATGGAAAGGGGAAATGGTATCTGAAGATGTGGCACTGCGACTTGGGGGATTGCCGCTGGTTGTGTCCACTGCGACAGAGCAGCATGTTGAGGCATTGGAGATGGTGGCGTATGCCTTCTACTGCCAGACCTTCTTTGACCACTTCGGCCGTGCTCCCTGTGTCCCCTGCCGGCTTCCTCGGGATTGACTAATGGCGTAGTTGGACGTCTTTTTTTTCGGTAAGTGATTATGATCTGGTTTATAATTGGAAGTGTTCTCATTGGTTACTTGAACAGTGTTTTATATATATCATTTGTACTTGCGCGTGATTTGCCCCCCTTTAGGGGGGCAAATCAAATACATCATTTTTGGGCTGTGTGGATTGCCATTGATAAGCGATAAGCAGTACGCGGTAGGTTTCTTTTGTTCCTTTCTTTCGCTCCCCCACCTTGGTCTGTTCAAGTGTCCTTCATCCACAATGCCCTCTGCCTTCCGCCGTCAAAAAAAACACCCCAAGCAAGTTGAGGCTTCAACTTTGTCTGGATTGATTCCACAAGCAGAAGTCATTCCTATGCGCCGCCCTTATGCGTCGAAATCACTGCGTTTGAGCTTGGAGGGTCGGGTTTCAACTAGAAGGGGCCTGTTTGCCCAAGTATTGGCTGGAGAGCCTGAGGCATCTACAGATGTAAGGATGGATGGTATATCCCCACCACCTGTCATGGTTACAGATGAGGGTTTGGTGGATGAGACAGATAAATTGGATGATGATGCAGCAGATGTGTTGGCCAGGGAGGCTAGGGCAGCAAAAAAGCAATGGCAATGGAGAAAGTGGAGTGAAGACGTCATTCCTGCCCTGTTGCAGCCCTATATGGCTTTGCTACGTGAGACGCAAGGCCTTCGAGATGTTAACTCAAAGCGACATGTTGACAGTTGCGCTGGGTGTGTGAAGGGACGTTTATTGGATGTAACTTGTGTATATTTTGAGAGTATGCCAATCATTTGATGCATTTTTATTTCCATTTGCTGATAATTATTGTAGAATTGGAGAAAATCACTCTTTGCACCTGTACAGAGCTGGCATTGCAGCTTCTTCAGTGTGGATTTTTCCCATGTGCTCCACAGGAGCCCTCTTTGGCAGTTGATCTTGGTGTGTTGGACTTTGCTCGTGACTTGTTCATTAATGCTGCACCAAATACCACTGCCTGGTGTGAGACTCTGGAGGGCTTTTTAAGTGCCAGACACTTCAAGTTGACCACACGTGTATGTATTGCATATCAAGGTGCTAGATATATTATTGATATAGCTTTTTAAAATAGAATAGCCTCCGTGGCCGATTTGGAAATGCTTTAAAGTGGTATGCTACATTAACAAACACCAAGAACTTGAGGCTGCGTGACTACCTGAACACTGTACGTGGTGTGGAATTATCAATGGAGGATGAACATGAAGAGTATGAGTCTGAAGGTAAATTTTAACTATTTTTATGTTTTCAATATATATCTGATAATATTTATACCAGAGATTGTATATCAACCTGAGCATATTCCAGAATTAAATGAAGATCTGCCACCTAGGCGTAAGTGATAAGATTTAATGCAGTTTCTTGGTTTAAATTTAATTTGTGATAGAATTTATGGATCGTCCTGATGAGTACTTGCGTGAGAGATGTCCTTTGTGTTTTGGAGGTGAAAATTGGTCAAAACCTTCAGAAAAGTGAGTTTATTAAATTTTATTATTATTTATTATTCTAACTAAGGATTAGAGTTGATGCTATTGTTTGTCTTGATGCATGCTTTACACAGAAACGCCGCAAACCACAGGGTAAAGCATGGCATGAGCCTCATATTCATCCAGAGACTGTTTTTATTCCACCTGCTGAAGTGAATGCAGTTGAGGATATGGTAGAAAGTATACGACCAACACCCAAGAAGGTTGACAAAAATAAGGGAAATTTTCAACAGACACCTGCTAATCTGGAATCCCAGGAACCAGATTTTGAGCCAGGGATGCAAGTTCCAGCTGCTGTCCTTGATGGCTGCAATGACTCATTTGTTGCTGCAGATGAGAGGCGCATTAAAGCCAGTACTTTGTTTTTTGCAGACACAGGACTTATGGCATTAATTTGTCGTCATGATCGTGTTTTGTGGCTTGTGAATATGACTTCAGCTGGGGAAAAACAGCATTATGCTCTGTGCTTGTTACAGAAGCTATTCAATTATATTCCAGATACTATGCGCATTGGTATTCTTTATGATATTGGATGTCAGCTTGATCGAAGCTGCAGAAAATATGGTTTTTTGGCCTCTGTTTTAGATCGCATCATTTTTGGAATATCTGTCTTTCATGCCTATGGTCATCAGTGGCCTTGTCAAATCATTTATCATCCTCGAAAGTGTGAGGGGTTTGGCTTGACTGATGGTGAAGGATGTGAAAGATTTTGGAGTTCTATTCAGTCTTTGATTCCTTCATGCCGTGTTTCCACATACTTCAATCGTATTTATGCCATTGACACACAAATCAAAGCTCTGGACCAAAAGTCATTATTGAGCATGGGTACCTGGATACGACGCAAATGGATAGCTGTGGATACCAAAATGAAAGAAGCTGAGGAGATATTGTCAGAAGTGTATGAAAATAGTTATACAGAAGCTTTTTTGCGAAAGGAATGGAAGCTACAGGTGGCTGAACAGACAAAGCCACTAAAGAAACAATCCAAAGGACTTGCTGATCAGCAAATAAGAGAAATCTTGGCTTTAGGAAAAACTTGTGATGAATATAAAGAACAAATAGATGAACTAGAAACAATGATTCTAGGTGGAAATTATTTAGAAGGGACAAACTTTGATGAAGTTCAAGAAGATCTGGAAGAATACCAAACCAAATTGGCAAAACTACGAACATCTATTGCCAACAAAAGAAGTAAACTGTCTGTGGATGGAAGACTGAATCTTACTAAATTAATGGGAAATGTGTTTCTGAAGGAACGAATGAATGCATTGGCACTCAAACAAAGGATTCGTGATCGATTGCGTTATAGAAAGTTTGAATTGGAAAACATGGAACGTGCCTATCGCAACACTGTCAATCATGCAAAGTTGGAGGCTCATACCAACCAGCAAATAAAGCGTAAAGAGCCTGGAATTCAAACATTGGCTCGAAAATATAACACAATTTGTCAAAGTCTGGAGGAAAAAATCAAATCAAAAAAAGCACCTCTTGGTGCAATTGCTCCTTTGCCAATTGAAATGGATAACTTGTTTAAGTTAGATGTAGATGATGATATTTGGCAAGATATTGGTTTGACAGACAATAATGATGAAGACTTGGATATTCCTGCATGGCTAGGAGATGAATATGTGCGAACAGGTATAAAATCCTTGTTGGAGTTAGATCGTTGTATAGAAGAAAGACGTCGATTGATTTCAGAATGTATATCAATGCGACAATGGTTGCGTGAAGAGTGGGTGATTATGACCAGTGCTATTGGATACTCAGTTGATGACCCTGATGTCATATACCAGCTTAATGAAAGACGCAAAGTCTTGTTGAGGCTGTGTAATGCATGGGATGCAGCTATAAAAATTGTTCCTATTGGTGATGATCTTCCTTGGGGTCCAGATTTGGCTGAATTGGCAAATGCACGTTATTTTGAATTTAATGAAAGTACAAATATTCAAAGCATGCCAAAGAAGCAGGAATTGGGAAACCCTGGTGCTGAAGAAATTGATGAGATTCCAAGTGATGATGATAGTGAGATAGTGGATGAGACAAATGCTGCATCAATGGATGAATATGATATTGATATGAATTTGTTAGTAGATGAATTTTCTACACACTTGCACTATGACATTTAGTTGTATAAATATAATTTTATGCCTACTGAAAATATGTTAAGGAGGTTTGAAAATATTTTATATAGTACAAAAAAATATGTTATGAAGTCTGAAAATATGTTATAAAGGTTTGAAAATATTTTATATAGTAGGAAAAAATATGTTATGAGGTCTGAAAATATGTTAAGAAGGTCTGAAAATATTTTATATCAAATGAAAAATATATTGTAAGTACTGAAAATATGTTAAAGAGACCTGAAAATATTTTATATGGAGTTGAAAAGCTGGATCTTTTTTAAGTTTTGATCTTGGTAAAGGTATTTAAAGATTTGCTAGTTTATTTTATAGAAACAGATAATCCAGTGATGCTTTAGTTGAGCCAGTCATCAACAGTGTCCAGTCAGATGTGGGTACTGGGACCAAAAAAAATGAGCCAATAAAAGAAAAGTGCCTTCCAAGAAGACAAAGCTTGACGAAACAAAACCACAAAATGAACAACCCAAACAAAGAGGCAGTGATTAGCTGGTAGTCTATAAGGTGATAAAAGCAGGTGACCAGATGTTGACTGCTCTATGGAACAAAAATTGATGGACAGATTGGGTTTGGATAGATGGGTATAAGATGTTTAAAGATGGTAGTGGAGGAATAAATGAAGTAAGTGAATGGGAAAAAGCAAAATTTTGTGGATTGTATTAATGATAGAGTGGGTGGATGAACTTCTTTTACCAATTCTTCTCTACTAGGTTAGGTTTGGGCAAATGAGGTATAAGGTATCTAAAAATGATAGTGTAGGATTAGATGGGAAAAAGCAAAAATTTGTGAATTGTGTTAGTGATGAGGTAGGTGGATGGGCCTTCTCCATCAATTCTCCTCTACTGGATTGGGTTTGGGTAGATGAGATATGAGGTGCCCAAAAAATGAGGCAATGTTTTGTGGATTATGTTAGTAATAGTATGAAAAAATAGATTAAGTAAGCATATTGTGATGATGCTGTCTATAAGAAGGTATGCCCATATAACAAGTCACTTGGGTATTTTCATCATTTTAAGCTAGAAGTGTGTATTTTTCTAGCACACTAATACAAACAGCTTTAGCATTACTGTATCATTTCGACTGCATGTTCAAATAACGCATCACACAGGGTCATGAACTGAACTTATGTGCATTTTATCACGCATCACGGACCCCTATGAACATCCACCAAATGAGGTTTGAAATGGCTTTAAAACGCATTTTTTCACAGCAGAATGGCTATGTATTCTATGTCACTCCCAATTTTGTTTGTCCGTCCCTCTTTCTGTTGTCTTCCCATTGTTTGGCCTGAAAATCAGAGTTGAGCAGCCTATTTTATCTGTATGTTTAATTGCAATGTCACTTTTGATGTCTTTAAATTACTCTGTATATATATATATATGAGCCCTGCAGATGGTGATGAAAAATGGAAGTGCCCCTGCCAAAAGTGGCAAAAAAAAAATTCCGCCGATTCTCATGAACTATTTTCTGGTTGTGTCATGCATCACAGCGCTTTGTGAATTTTTTCACCCATAAACTAGTGGCATAATACATCACACCCCATGAACATGTGGTCAAAATGATACAGTATCAGATCAAATGCTAATAGGTGGGGAAAAATTCCAAGCCAAATATTTTTTCCAGCCAAGATTTAAAATTTGAGATTTGGGTTATGTCTATACATTGCTGAATGGAGAACCTTAGTATGAACTGCTGCACCAAGTTTCGGCTTTACTGCATAAGTGGTTGGCCCTGTATAATTTATTCTTTAGTAGGACTCCTGGCACTGTGTGACAGAGTAAATATGTACTG
>Ga0307517_10014015_pt1 | contig 10817 bp, 12 predicted proteins | sample 23_EM_MG_FD_194515 | JGI IMG/M metagenome (GOLD analysis project Ga0307517, IMG submission 194515) | Populus trichocarpa ectomycorrhiza microbial communities from riparian zone in the Pacific Northwest, United States - 23_EM | ecosystem: Host-associated > Plants > Roots > Unclassified | place...
AACATGGACTTTAATGTTTGATACTAACATGTTTTGTATTTGTTATCTTATTCACTCTTAATACTTTGCTTGTTAAATGGTTAATCTAGATTTATGTTGTATAACCCTTGGTACAACAAATACTTGACACTTTCATAGCCCAACCTTATGGTATAACCGACACCTGTGCTATAAGAGGAACTTGATTTGCTGTTAACATAAGTTATAATCATGAATACCTGATAACATTTACAAGTATCAGCATTATTCGAATAAAATAACTAATGTAATCATGTTAACAATTTATAATCCGATTGGAACCTCATTTGTGTGTGGTTTCCAGTTGAGTAATAAAAAGAGTTTATACTTTTACTTGTTTGAAATACCATTAGTGGATCCTCTAACCTTGACAATTATTTTATCATTGTTTAATCCTTATATCAATATCACATCTCAAAGCTCTCTCCAACTCCTTTTCTGTTATTATCTATTTCTTCATTTGTAGTTTATACAGTTAACCTCCTTGTGGTTCGACCTCAGTCTTGTCAGGTTATTTATTACTTCGACACTCCTACACTTGGGAGAAGACATCAACTCTTTGGTCGTGTACGTGGAAGTGTTGATGATAGTCTGGAGCCTTCTATAGAAAATTCTATGGGGAATGGAAAAGGAAAAAGTGTGCTTTAGGAGCAGTATTTGGACCCAATGCAAGTCGAGGCTAATGTCATGGTTGAACGCTGTGAAATTATCAGGGAAGCGAGAAAGAGTAATAAGCATCACATATATTATAGTAGGAGCTTATCTGGAGGTGATGATGCTCGGAAGAGAATTGGTACTCAAAAGGGTAAGAAAATTATTCTCGGGTATATTGAAGTAAGAAAGGAAAGGGTCGATGATGAGGCTACTAAAGGTGTGGCCATCAGAACTGAAGATGTGACCACCAGAAGTGTTGTTAAGAGACTTAGCAATAGAATGTCTGGAAGTGGTAGGGGACCTCCTACGCCTTCGGCCAATTGATGTGGATATACAATTGGAATTCAGAGGGCTTAATAGTCCTCTGAAACAGCATGAGGTTGTGAACCTCATGGATAAGTCTGTGTGCTAGTATGCTGAATTTTATTGATGGTTTGTGGAGTGGATCATGGTTCTGATTGCTTCGTCTGTTATTGTTGTCTCTATGCTTGTTGCTATTTGGCTGGTTTTGTGGTATGCTTGGTGGACTTGTTTCCTTTAGCTTGATGCTGCCAATCTGTAGTTTTGCTTTTTTTTTTAGCATGTCATACCTCAAAGGGTCTCTAGTGGTAGTTCTTTTGCTGATGGATGTGCATGTTAGCAATTTTTGCCAGCGCTACACCTGCCTCAGATCCCAAGCTCTTCAAGTTCTCTTATTGCTACAATTGGAGTGCATGTTTGTTGCTTGGATTCTAACCATATTTTTTTAATGGTTTTGCTAGTAGCAAGGCTGTCCCTTTTCACTTGCAGGTTGTTTGTGTTGATGATGTTTACACGGAAGTTGTTGTAGGGATCTGTTGTAGGCCTTGGGGATACACTGTGTTGTTTTTGTTTCTGGCTATTGTTGTTCTAACCTGTGTTAGAGTGCATAGGAATGGCTGGATGATGCTATGGTTTTATTGTTGATGCTGCTTGATGGGTTGGTCTGGGTGTGAGCCTGGTTCGGCTGGTCTGGTTTTATAGCTTGCTATGTTGTGTTTTCTTTTTTGATCAAATGTAAGAAATTGGATAGATCAAAAGTGAAACAAAGCTGGAAACTAGCAAGTCAGAATATACAGGCATATACAAATAAACAAGCAAAGGGAACAGGCTCCATTGAATAAAAAAAAACAACGATAGCACAACCAATGTGCTTAACAGAACAACAAAAACAACATAGAAAACACAGCCACCATGGTAGCACAAACCAGCACATAGGCGCCAAGGACAACCAGTAGCATCAATCCAGCTGGAGAACATGAACCCAGCCAGAGAAGTAGCAATGACTCCAGCAATCTAATGAGTAATCAGCTACCAAGCCACGACAGCCAAAAACAATCCCAAGGGACATCCCTACGCAGAAGGACACCTCAACCAACTACCATCAGGACCACAACATAGCCAATCAAAACGACATTGCATAGAGCAGCATCACAAAGCCAGAGTGGGAAGCCATCAGTTGACTTCCATTCAGTATCTACAGAGCAGGAGCAAACCAACCAAGCACAAGAATGGAGTCACAACAACTCCAGCATACCAACACAACATGCAAAGCATACCAACTTAGGGCAATAGTAGCAATGAGGCCAACCATTCCCATGCAGTCAGCACAGGATGGATGACACGATCAAAGAGTTGATGTCTTATCCCAAGTGCAGGAGTGTCAAAGTAATAAATAACCCGGCAAGACCGGGGTCGATTCATAGGAAGGTCAACTATATAAATTATAAATAATATATATAAATTAACAAAGAGTTAAAGAGATCTTAGATTGAGATTAATGTGAGGATTAAACAATGATAAAAATAGTTGTCAAGGTTAGAGGATCCACTAATGGTATTAGAAATAAGTATAATGTAAACTCTTTTTATTACTCAACTGTAAAACCACACACAAATGAGGTTCCAATCAGATGATTTATCCTTAATAGTTCATTATAAATTTTTAACATGATCATATTAATTATCTTATTTTAGTAACACCATACTTTTAAATATTGTCAGGAATTCATGATGCTAACTTATGTCAAATCAAGTTCCTCTCATAACAACGATGTCGGTCGAAGACTATGAAGGATCAAGCATTTATTGTACCAAGTGTTATACAATATAAATTTAGATTAATCATTTAACAAGGTATTAAGAATTACTAAGATAAAAAGATAAGGCATATTAATAACAAACTTTATTGGATATAAATATTAAAGTACATGTTGAGTTTATATTATACATATTCTAACACCATCAGTGAAACCTTTTCCCCTTGACATAATTAACTTAGCTAGACATGATGAAGAAGAAGAACATAAATAAACAAGATAAGAACATAATTATGATATAAGTTAACTAAGAGTACTAAAGGAAATGAAAAGCATAAACAAGAGATTAATATAACATGAAAGAAAACTTGAACATTACAAAGAGAGAAAGCAAGAGAATGATCTTGATCTGAAATTCGAGATGCCTAAATGAATGGCAAATGCCTTCTTTTATAAGCCAAAAGGAACTATTCATTTGGTAATTAACTATTAAATTAGTGGCCAACTAATAACTTAGTGGACTTGGTGGTTTTGATATGGATTTGTTTCTCGACGAAATGACATTTCTACAATCTGAATTTTGCAAAGTGGTATTCATGAAAGTTGTAGGAATCTGTCTTAGATTTCCACCAAAAGAAGAATGAGCTCATTTGGACTTCTAGAACCCGAGATGGACTGAACACTGAATAGTGTCTAGGCTGCAGGACAAATTCAGACTTCTCTTTTTCTGCTAAGATTTGGACTCTAAAACCGAATAATTGAGTCTTGGACTCTTCATGAATGTTTTAAGCCTATGTCTTAGCTTTTTAGCCATATAAACCAGACTAAAATCCAATATCTACAGCTCCAGATATGGACAAATGACTGTATAATATTGCAGTTTGAATTGAACCACCATCTATTTTCTAAACTTAGCCCTTTCTTTGTCCCTTCACTTTCAATAGTTACTCACATCAATCAATCCTTTGAAATGTGAGATATGCCCGCATTTAAAATGAGCATTTACCATAAATTAAAGCTATCTTATACTATCAGACTTGTTATTATAAAATATGCTTAAGTTAGGAAATTTAATGATACTTTAAGTGCAATATGATGATATAAAGTCTTAATGAGAATGCACTTTTAAGTACTAATCACACCCCCCAACCGGCTTATTACTAGTCTCTAGTAATTAAAGCGTTAAAGTAGAAAAACAATTTACAAAATTATGAAAACAAGACATTCATCATTTAACTTCCATTAATCTTTTCAAATAAACAAACTCTCATTAAATTTATATATCTGCTTCATACTTCTTAATCAAGATATTAATAAATCTTTCTTTTATGCTTAATATATCAACACATAGTTATGGGGCTTTACTTGGAAGAAAACACAATTTTGTTCTAATGTTTTTCTAAGGTTAACTTCCTTGGGTTGTGATTATTATCTTTTTTTATATCTATATATATACATATAACTTAAAACACAATGCATCTTTAACTCATGTAATGAACTTTAGGCTAATGACTCCCAGACCAGTTAGTCTTAGGGCATTAGGTGTTGAGACACCCCTACGAGCTTAGTAACTCGGGTTACAGATACTAAAATGTAGATAGTGCAATGTTTGATTCCCTTAAGCTTTTCTCCTCAACCCATGTAACAAGCACTGGGCCAATAACTCCTAAGTCAGTTGACTTTAGGGTATTAGGTGTTAAAACACCCCTTCGCGCTTAATTGCTTAGGCTAGGGAGGCTACAAAACCAAACTTATCTATATTTTTATTTATTTATTTTATTATATTTATTACCCTTTTTTTTTGCAAATTATATACTATCCATTTCCCTTAGTTGTTATCTTAACAAAAGAACATAAATAATGAAATAATCCAATGTGCAACCCACAATCATATGTTAAAGTGTGTGTGTGAAAATGAAGGTTTATAAATACTTGTTAAATGAGTATATGAGCAGAATCAAGTAATAACAATGCGAGAGTTTGTAAATCTGAATATTTCAAGAAGTGTGTGATAGACCTTGTTATGAATGTTTACTAAGATGCGTCTCAAGAGTCAATACTCCTTACTCTACCATCTTAACAATAACAACAAAAAGTTTCATCAAATAGTTTTAATAACAACAAAAAGGTTTTTTTTTAACTTACGACTACTACCCTCTCCCCTCAACCAAAATGAGAAATTGTCCTCAATGTTTTAAGGTAGAAAGGTAGAGTATAGAAGACATCACTTGAAGGAGCGACTACTGACAAACCTGAAACACACTTAAATAAAAATAAGAAATAACAAAACAGAAAAAAATATTATGTTATTAAGAAAATCAAAAGACACAAGTTTTTTCAAATTAAGGCTCAAATCCAATCTAAGCTTTTTACGGCTTTCCCTATTTGACCAGTCTATTCGACTAATGGAGGAATCAATTACAGGGATGAAAGCTTGCAATTGATTAATCAATTGTTCAGCAGTAGCAACAAAGATTATGATTTGTCGTGCCGAAGATGTAAGAAAATTATGTTCCACAACATGATCAAGAAAAGATAACAAATGATCATATAAAACCATTAACATTTAGCAAACCTATAGGTTTATGGTGAATGTTCAGTTGGGCCCAAGAGAAAATATGAAATATCTCTTCTAATGTGCCCAGACCACCTAGTAAGGCAATGAAGGCGCCAGCTTGATCAAACATTGTATCCATTCGTTTAGACATTGTGGAGACCTGCAGTTCCTCTCCAATTGTTTTTCCAATGAGATCCACTTTGGCTAAAGCTTTTGGAATGACACTCAAAACTTGACTGCCTCCTAAAAATGCAGCTGTTGACACACTCCCAATTAACCTAAGGTTGCCTCCCTCATACACTAAATGAATCTTTCTCTCAGCTAGTACCTGACCAAGATGATTTGATGATTCTAAAAACTCATTTTCTTTCCCAGGACTGGATCCACAAAAAACACAAATATTTTTTATTTGATAACCTGAGGAACCTGCCATTTCTACACACTTCTGTATCTGTTAAATGTATGGGTTGAATAGAAATAAAAGGAAGGAAGAGAAGATTTTATAGATGAGAAATTAAAAATGCAATCATACCACCTATATATAGGCTAGCTGGAGTCTTTTTTTTTTTAGAACATGTGTATGTACAAGTAGTTGTGATTGTGGCTCACATCTTCCCTTGGTTTTACATCCAAGAACGGCTTAAACGCCCTCTATGGGTCAGGGATAAGCTTCCCATCTAGTTTTATTAAAAACTGACAAACATGGTCTTTTTTAGTTAGATTCCCAAGACTATGCCGATCATGTTCTTTATGAAAATGGGGCCATAAATCATGAATTGCACGATGCACATCTCCACTAGAATGCGTCTCAAGAGTTAATAGAAGATTAACTAAAGACTCCTTACTCAGGCCATCCTTAATGAATTGTATTTTATCTTCACAATTTATAAATACCATTCCTAAAGAACGACATTGTGTATTACAAGTCCATCTTGCACATCTGTGACAGACTTTCAGTGGTTTTGCACGATGTTTCTTTGCAAAAGTGCTTTTACCTATTCCAGGCATGTGCAAAAAAAAAGAATTGAAAGACTCAATTAGCCAGCAAATATCTTTAGGAATTCTATGGTTCATTAACAACCTCAATCTTTCACACCTAGCACGGTAAATTTTTGTAATCATATTTTGAGGCAAAACAGGAAAATATTTTTTTAGTTTTTCAAGAGTGGTTTTCATTTTCAAATGAGAAGTGGAGAAGAGATGTAGAGAAAAAAGAAGGAGCAAGGAATTGAACAAATATATACACAGATATCAGTTATCATGGGAAACCGAAAGAACCGACTTAAAAGTCATGGAGTACTGTTATCCGCCATTTGACTGGGGTTGGAGAAAGACTATCAAAACAAAAGTCACACCAAAAAGAAACACAAAAACAATGTTAGAAAAACAAAATAATCAATCTTTATAAACAGGATCACCCAAACCAATGGACTCATCTTCACTAGGAAAATTATCAAAGTAAGTTTTCAAACGATGTCCATTTACCTTAAAGACATTGTCATTCTTCGGATTCTCAATATCAAAGGCCCCATAAGGATACACATGTTTCACAATAAATGGACCGCTCCATCTTGATCTTAGCTTTCCAGGAAATAAGTGGAGTCGAGAATTATAAAGCAAAACTTTTTGACCAACATCAAACGTTTTTCTCAAGATTCTCTTGTCATGAAACTCTTTGATTCTTGCTTTATGAATTTTTGAATTCTCATATGTATCATTTCTTATTTTCTCAAGCTCATTTATTTGTAACTTACGCAGCTGGCCAGCATCATCAAGTTTTGAATTAAAAGTTTTGATAACCCAATAAGCTTTATGTTCAAGTTCCACAAGCAAGTGACAAGATTTTCCATAAACCAACCTATAAGGTGACATACCTAATGTTGTTTTAAAAGCAGTTCGATAAGCCCAAATTGCATCATTAAGTCTTAAAGACCAGTCCTTCCGATTAGGGTTCACTGTTTTTTCCAGATTTGTTTGATCTCCCTATTAGCAAGTTCTACTTGTCCACTTGTCTGAGGATGATAAGGGGTGGCAACTTTGTGTGTGATTCCATATTTCTTCATTAAAGACTCAAATGGTTTGTTATAGAAATGTGTTCCACCGTCACTTATCATGGCTCGAGAGATTCCAAACCGACTCAAAATATTTTCTTTCAAAAACTTGATCACTGTTTTATGATCATTGTTTCGACTTGGAATTGCCTCTATCCATTTTGAAACATAATCTACTGTGACTAATATGTACACAAAACCAAATGATGGAGAAAATGGACCTATGAAATCTATACCCCAACAATCAAAGATTTCAATGACAATAATAGGATTTAAAGGCATCATGTGACGTTTTGAAATAGATCCTAACTTTTGACAATTTTCACAAGTTTTGCAGAATGCATGCGTGTCCTTGAAATGGTGGGCCAATAAAATCCACATTGTAAGATTTTTGCAGTCGTCTTCTTTGTTGAGAAATGACCCCCACATGCCTCAGAATGACAAAATTTAATAACACTATTTACCTCATTGTCGGGAATGCATCTTCGAAATATTTGATTAGGATAATATTTGAATAAGTAGGGTCATCCCAATAAAAGTTCTCCACTTCATTCAAAAACTTTCTTTTGTCTTGGGTACTCCAATAAGCTGGCAAATCTCCTGTTGTAAGAAAATTGACAATATTAGCAAACCAAGGCATTGTAGAAATAAAAGGTAAAGATTCATCAGGAAAGTAATCATTGATTTGTGAGATGTCAGATGTAGAATCTTTTGTCAATCTTGACAAATGATTCGCAACAACATTTTCGGTGCCTTTCTGGTCCCTGACTTCTTCCTAAGAATAAATCATTTGCAAATCTTCAGATTCATTGAAGTCAGTTTTACTCAAAGTAGCTTCAAATTGATCATAAACTAATCTTAAATGAGATCTACTTCTTGTAAATCATTATCATATCCAGGTTGCTTGCAAATGTTAAAAATATTCATCTCTAATGTCATGTTTCCAAAAGATAACTTCATCAGTCCATTCCTACAATTAATCAATGCATTAGAGGTTGCAAGAAATGGACATCCTAAAATAACTGGAATTGAATTACATGCTTTAACAGGCTGTGTATCCAAGACAACAAAATCCACAGGATAAATGATTTTATCAACTTGTACTAACATATCTTTAACTATTCCTCTAGGCACCTTTACAGATCTATCAGCAAGTAAAAGAGTTACAGAATTTGATTTTAACTCACCTAGATTGAGACTTTGAAAAATCGAATATGGAAGTAAATTCACACTAGCTTCAAGATTAAGTAAAGCTCTTTCAATTTTATGTTCTCCAATAAAGCATGAAATTATAGGACAACCATGGTCTTTATATTTCAGAGCATTATTTTTTTGAAGAATGGCACTTACTTGTTCGGCTAAAAAGGCTTTCTTTTTCACATTCAGTTTTCTCTTCACAGTGAATAAGTCTTTCAAAAATTTAGCATAAGAAGGTACTTGTTTAATAGCACCCAATAAAGGTATATTGATCCTTACCTGTTTGAAAGTTTTAAAGATTTGAGAATTGTGATTGATTTTCCTTTGTTTGGTCATGGCATGAGGAAATGGAAGTGCTGGTGGGAATCAGTCTTTTCTTTGCAATGTTCAGGTTCAACCCCTTCCTTACCTTCAAAGACTAACTCATCTTCTTTCTCACAAGGTTTAAGAATGGGTTTTTCAATAACCTTACAACTACGGAGAGTAATGACTGATTTGACTTGATCCATGTGTTAGCTTCCGGAGCTACTTGGATTGTATTGCCCTTTGGGATTTTGTTGTGGTTGAGATGGAAACTTACATTTCTCCTTAAAACTAAGAGCAGATGTGAATTTTGCAAAAGTATCTTTTAAATCTGCTATGGTTTGAGCATATTGAGTGTTGATTGTCTCTTGCTTTTTAATGAATGCATGCAATGTTTCCTCAAGATTTCTTCTAGGAGGGGGAGCATAAGGAGGTGCATATCCTTGAGAATTTTGAAAATTATGGTGGGCTTGAAATGGTGGTTGTGAAGTTTGTGCATTATTGTTACCACTCTTCCAACTAAAATTTGGATGATTTCTCCAATCAGGGTTGTATGTTTGCAAGTATGGGTTATGATTTGGCTTTTGGAAACTATTTAAAGCATTGGCCTGTTCATAGAGACATTCCTTAAAAGAAGGCAAAGTCGGACAATCATTGGTTGAATGTTCATTCGTTTCACAGATTTGACACACAATGTCTTGAACAGATTTTAATTTATCACTCTTTTTAAATTCAAGTGCCTCGACTTTTCTAGCTAAAGATGCAAATTTGGCTTTGAGGTCACGATCTTCCCTATAGTTGTGCATTCCTCCACTAGATGTATGAGGTTGAGTTTTACCTGTTGCCTCACAAGTGCCTGTAGTGTCCTAATTTTGAGCATTTTCGACTAACAAGTCTAGGTACTCCATTGCTTCATCAGGGTCTTTATTTTCAAAAGTTTCATTGCACATCAATTCCACAATTTGCCTATTTTTAGGTGTTAACCCTTCATAAAAATGTGAAACCAATCTTCATGTTTCAAAACCATGATGAGGACAAGTATTAAGCAAGTTTCTATACCTATCATAACACTGGTAAAATGTTTCTCCTAGTTTTTGAGTGAAAGTGGTGATTTCTTTTGAAAGAGTTTGTTCTATGAGAAGGAAAAAACTTCTTCAAAAATTATTGTTGCATTTCATCCCAAGCATGAATGGATCTTGACCTAAGATTTTGTAGCCATGTTTTAACTTTATCTTTTAATGAAAAAGGAAAAAGCTTTAATCTGATGGTGTTCATGCTACAATTTAAGTCATTATAAGTGTTACAAACCTCTTCAAATTCTCTCAAATGCAAGTATGGATTTTCTAGATCTAAGCCATGAAAAGTAGGTAAAAGTTGAATAATGTCTGGCTTAAAATTGAAGTGAGATGCATCAGGAGGAAAAACTATACATGATGGTACAATTTTTGTTGTTGGATTCATGTGGTCTCTAAGTGTTCTAAAACGATTATTCACATTATGAAGTGACTGATTATCCTCTTCGGCCATGTTTTCAAATGAAGATGAAGATTTTCTACAAAGTCTACCACTTAATGTGCATGACCAAACTCTCATGCAAGTGCAGAAAAAAAAGAAGAAAAGAAAAAGAAAAGGAAGAAACAAAAATTAGAAAAACTATAAAAGTGAAAAGAAAAATAAAATATATAATTTATACAATAACTTACCTCTCCGGCAACGGTGCCAAAAACTTGACACGATCAAAGAGTTGATGTCTTATACCAAGTGCAGGAGTGTCAATGTAATAAATAACCCGGTAAGACCAGGGTCGATCCACAGGGAAGTCAACTATATAAATTACAAATAATATATATATATATATATATATATATAAAATAAAACAAAGAATTAAATAGAACTTTGAGATGTGAGATTAATGTGAGGATTAAACAATGATAAAAACAATTGTCAAGGTTAGAGGATCCACTAATAGTATTAGAAATAA
>Ga0307517_10014016_pt1 | contig 10816 bp, 12 predicted proteins | sample 23_EM_MG_FD_194515 | JGI IMG/M metagenome (GOLD analysis project Ga0307517, IMG submission 194515) | Populus trichocarpa ectomycorrhiza microbial communities from riparian zone in the Pacific Northwest, United States - 23_EM | ecosystem: Host-associated > Plants > Roots > Unclassified | place...
TGCGAGCTCGGTCTACTGGTGAACAGCTAACAATGGCCATGTAAACACAACAGAACGCACGTTAAAGACACGAAGGATCATGTTGAGGTCTAATTCCCAAGTAGAGATCTCGTCCGGTTATCATTCTTCGCGTGAAAATTCGAGAGACTGTACCCCGCCCGCTCCGCTTGCTAGCCCTCTGAGTCTATGCCACGGTCCTGTGATTGAGATCATTCAGATGCGTGTCGCTGGTTCAACTCACGACGTCAATTGATTCACCGGACCACACACCGACTGACTGAGCTCGACCAGTTTCTTTCCACCCCCGATCGAGCGCTCTACAGATACCGGCGCAGACCAACCCGAGGTCGACGTGACCCAGCTCGTTCTCGCGACATATGAACCTGGAGCAGATGATTGCAGAAGGTGAAAGGTACCTTGATCATCGTGAGCAGAACACCGATAGAACCAAAAGCAGCCTTGATCGGTGAGGTGCTCGAAACTTGCGGTGGCTGCGAGAGGACGGTGCGGCATGAAGGCTGCGAGGCACGCCCCGAACCCTGATAGGGGTGAACGGTTATCAGCGGTCGTCCCAAGTTACGCTTTGTGCAAGCGATGCCGTCTATATACATAAGGGATGGATGAGCATTTCTGATTGGCCGATGCGCCCTCTCATCGTATCCGAGGCGTCGCGCTCCCCCATTGGCCGGGGCCGAGAGGGACGAACCGAATGTGGTGGCTTGCCCCTGTGGTGGTCATCACCGAAACCTGAGAGACACAAAAAATCTCACCAACTAGGATCGAACTAGTGACCTCGAGATCATTATCCAGTTATAGTCTCACGCTCTACCGACTGAGCTATGGTGAGGATACCTTTCTCGGCTCAGATGGGTATATGGCTGGCTTGCCAGGATCACGAATCGAGTTATGTAGAATTGAGTTATGTACCCCATCTGAGCCGAGAAAGGTATCCTCACCATAGCTCAGTCGGTAGAGCGTGAGACTATAACTGGATAATAATCTCGAGGTCACTAGTTCGATCCTAGTTGGTGAGATTTTTTGTCTCGGTACTCGAACAAGCGCCAGCTGTAAACAGGTTACATCATTGGGGGTGTCATCATCCCTGCACATTCGACATGACTACCTCGTGAGGTAATACGCAGTGGTCTGCTTGAGGAGAACGTTTCGATCGTCGGCGCAGATCTCAACGTTCAGCGCGCACTCACCGGGATCAGATACCTGACGCCTACCTCTACGCATCCACGGGGTGCACTAACGACCAGAAGCCCTCAAATCGCCACCAGTCGAGCTTCCGACCGACAAAATAACCAACGACGATGTCTCCTCCAATCGAACTGTTTCTGACGACGATTGTCTCCTCTCCTGCTCTGCGACAACGACAAGGTAACGCTATTCTTCACAATGCATCCGCTCCGACTACTGACTGTGTATCTGATCTGTCCCTTTGCCCACCGGTTCTTGCCTCTGCGTTCTCTCGATCCCCGCATCCCCTCCTATCTGACGATCACGGTGTAGAGTATATCCTGAGAGTGCTGCAAGTCAAGAAGATACCATTTATAAGCTACGATTTGGCTTCGGATGAAGATGCGAAGAAGTTGTGGAGGAGAAAGGCGCCGTTGTGTGAGTACCGGAGCTACTTACCCTTACCTCTAATCTGGCCCATCAATCGTTGAATCGATTTGTGGACGTGGTTAGCGAAACAGCAGTTGCCTGGACTGCTTATTGGGGGGGTGTATCCTGGGGGTTATGAAGAATTGTACGTTTATTATCCACATCTCGGTGCCCGTCTCATGTCTGGCCTTGACTACCTCGCGTAATCTACTCGGTCTGAACCAATCAGCGAAGGAGCCGTAGAATGTGACGACCTCGACACGTTCCTCCGCCGCAACGAAGAATGGGACGAAAAGCTCGACGGTCCTTCCAAAAAGCTCGAGGTGAAACCGGTCGGAGTCCCCGGTGCATACTCCCCCTTACAAATGAATCCCTCACACAAACCCACGATCTCCCCACACCCCACGCCAACGAAATCCAAGGACGGATCTCGGGGAAGGGATATCAATGTGGGGGAGGAGTTGGGCGAGTACGGGTTGGATGGGGTTACAGTAAGCGAACAGGATTTGATGGATCTCGTGAGCGAGTTAATCGGGGAGGAAGGAGCGGGAGATTTGGTGAAGGGGTTCAGGGTCCCTGAGAGGAAGAGGGAGAAGAAAGAGGTCAAGGAGGAGGTAGAGAAGAAGGGACACGATACTGTTGTTCAAGAACTCGCTGGGAAACTGAAGGATGTCAAGCTTGGTGAGGGGAAAGGCGAGTTGACAACACAGAGCGCGAGGCCCGAACCCGACACCAAACCCACAGAAGGGCCGCCGGAGGTCAAGGAGGACAACCTTGTCACAGAGGCGACACCGTCCGACGCCGATAAGACCACGGCTTGAGGAGCTCCTTTCTCTTTCGTTGGGTTGCCCGAGTTTCCGAGGGTAGACGCGGTTCCACAGTGTTACGGTCATTTGGATAAATGTATAGACGTTTACATGCGAGAGAGAGGGTATGTAGAGGTCAAACCACCGTCGAGAGTAATCGTAGCCGCTGGAAACCATTGTCACTCAGATGCGGCACAAAGATGGACGGAGGGTATATCGACGCACCGTTGACATAGGCTCCAGCCCTACTGGCCAAGAACAAGGCCGTTCCAGCAGCGTCTTCCGGGGTTCCAACCCTCGTAAGGGGTACAGTCGAAATCATATGTGACATCTCGTTCTTGAAGCTCCACGCGGTCACTATATGACGCAAATATCAGTAGATAAGAAATAGAACGACCACAGGACGGTGGTGCGTTGCAGTTCACAACGAACTTTTGCTCAGGAATGGACCTAGAAAACCAATGAGTTCGGTAACGGTTACATCGAGTGAAAGAAAGGAGACTGGGGTACTAACCGCACGCGATAGTGTTGCTGGTGATGCCTTCCCATCCGAGCCTACCGCCCATAGTGCGAGAGAGGTGATGAAGACCGGCCTTGCTGGCACTGTATGCGTATGTTTCGTGGTCCGGGATCATGATTCCTTCGACCGAACCAATCTAACAATTGCGACCGAATATAATCAATAGCCTCGAGACGGAGGGAGAGGGAAATCGCCCACATTGATGATACGGGCAGGGTCGAGATAGGCTTCACCCTCTTTTCCACCCTGGTTGGCGGCAGCTCGGAGGAGAGGTAAACACTTCTGGGTAAGAGTGAACACTCGGTGGAGGTTCAACGTCAAGACTTTGCTCCAAGCTTGGTCCTAAGAACTCCGCCATAAAAATTCAATCGCGGTTGAGGGAACGTGAGCATGGAGCTCACGGGGTAATCGTCGATCTTGTCTCCCCATGCGGCTCCAGCGTTATTGACCAGGACATGAAGAGACTTCTCCTTGGACGAAATCTCGTTCACGAGCTTGTCGACGTCCGAAAGCTTCTGCATGTCGGCCACAATTGGAATGCATTTTCCAGGACCGAGGGCGCTGAGTTCTTCGGCGGTTTCTTCGCACTCTTTGGCCGTTCGGGATGAAATGTAAACCTGTAGTGCAGAGTGCAGTACGTTCAATCACACGAAGCGAGACTGAACGGTTTAGCGACGGAACACCGTACCTTTGCGCCGTTCTTCACGAACCCAGTGGCAATCTTTCGAGTTCAGAGAGGAACAGTCGTTAACGTCAGCATACGCCCACATATATATCCGAAAACCCCGCAGAACAGGCATACGGACGAGAATTGGACCAACACACACCATTTTACCGATACCACGACTTCCGCCGGTGACCAGCACGACTTTACCGCTGACACCGAAGAGATTCTGAACGTCAAAGGAGGACATGGTTGTGGGTTTCGAGAAAAGATCTGGGGAGCTAGTTGTCCGGCATCAAACCATGGTGAGAACCGGTGCCGGCAGTGACAAAAATGTGTGACATCACCAAAGCGCGGGGAAATAAAGGTCCGGGATGGCCTGGTGGGAACCAGCGTAGTTTCACCCACAAGTATACAGCCGATATACCCCAACTTAACTACATACACAGAGCGATTATGTGCTTACAAGAAACATTACAAAAAAGGGTCAAAGGTGCAGGAGGAAAACTCTCTGGATCGTTTCATTCGTCCTCCCAGTCTTGTTCCGACAACCTCCTCGAACCTCTCCTTCGAAGTGGTGTGCTTCCGGAGGCAACAGGATCTCCAGCCAGCGGCACCCCCTCGCTACTATACTAAAGTACCTGTGAATCGTATGTCTTCGGGAGAGATGCAAGGGAGACCTACCAGACTCCGACGGCTCGACTTGCTCGATCTACTCCTGCTCGATCCGACACCACCAGCAGTGTATTGACGTTGTCGCCTTAATTGCTTCTCGTCGTCCTCGTACCGCACCCGACTCCTCGGTTTGGGCGGGCCAGGGGATTTAGATTCACGTTTTGGTGAGAAGTCCGATCGGGTAGGTGAGCGACCCTCGGGTCCCGGACGACCTGCCCAGTAGGCCATGGGTAGAAGTAGAGCGGCAAGACACGAGGAAGAGATGAAGAAGAACGTGGTTCCGGCAACGAAACCGAAGAACACTGGGAATCGGGTCACTAATCCTCTGAACACGCTCCGTTGTGAGCACACATTCGCATAACTGAGGTAGGACAGGGACATACCGCACGCCACGATGCCTCAGACTGCCCCTGAGAGTGGCAGAGTACACGCTCAGTTCTCTTCCCTCTCCGGGTCCGATTCCCCTCCACTCATCCCTCCTCCCAAGGTCAACCTTTGCTATCACTAGGTTCGTGCCAGTTGCAAAGTTGTCCATCAGGGGCACCTTGAGCCTCGACGTCCCTGGTTGCAGTAGGCGTGTCAACGAATACAAAGGTCCTGGGACAACGATCGCCTGGAATACCGATTCAACCTGTCTCCCCGTCTGAAACTCGAAAACAGGGGTGATAGTAACGTACAGGCCGACGGGCGGAAGCCAATGTCTTGTTCGAGCCGGTAGCAAGCGTGAGGGTCGTCATGAAGTTCCCCAACGCGACGTTCGTCTCCGTAGTGGGCACCACCAAATCCAAAGATATATCATATGGATGACGAGGGACAAGTGCCGGTAACGGTGCTTCGGCGTGGGGCGTAATGCCATCCCTGACATATGAAGGATTGCGTTCAAATTAGGAACTTTTGGTCACGACGATGAGACACCGTACTGTTTACGCTCACCCGTATTGTAAAAATAACGGAGTTTCCCAACTAACCGCAGCAGTTTTCCATACATAAAACCCCGCACCGGCAGACAAGAGAGCAAGGAGGGGTATTATCGAGAGTCCGACGAGCAGCGGGATGAGTTGTGGAACCCATGGTCGAACGGATCGAGCAAGAGGGGCGAGCGTCCTGAGAGCGAGTGTAAACGGAAACCACATCGCTCTCGAGAACAAACTAGGGGAAGGTCGGTCGCTTGCATTGGGGCTTGTGAGAGTCTTATCGTCCTCGTCGACCATCGTGGTGCAGCGGTGCCAACCGACACCGGGGGCGGCGATCAGTCAAGACAGTTGAATGACGACGACGATGACCACCAAGACGGACGTCAGGGCTCTTTTCGGCCTTCCTCCGACGTCGCAGAACGTGAAAGAGTACATTTCCTCTCTCTTCTCCCTCGCGAATGCAGAAAACGTCGACAAGGGTCAAGTCAAGGCATACCCAGACGCGGTATTCGTCAACTACTACGCCCTCGGTTGCAGCATCGAATATCGTCCCACGAACGGCTACAAACCACCTTCCAACGTCCAATCCATCACCGACTTGCAAACTGGTAACCTTGGATTAGACAAAATCGACATCTACAACCCCCCCTGTGACGAAGAACCCACTTCTCCGCCAGTACCGCAGAAGACGAAACCAAAGACCGCACCCACATTCGACAAGTACCCCAGTCTGCCCCTTACTATTACATTTTCATACGAACCCAAGTCGATGTCCGTGTCGTCAGAGAGCACCGGGAAAGATTTCGTGGCCGCACTGGGCGAACCAGATCGCAAGGGCGGCGGCACCGGTCCGTCTTCGGGGTCAATCAACATATGGTGCGAGTGGACTAAGGAGGGCATCATGGTCGAGTTCGGCGGTCAGGACGCGAGAGGTCCCCAGGCATGGGATAAAGGGAAAGATGCGAGGTGGAAAATCATCTCGTTTTATCTCCCTCTTCCTCCACAACCCTCCTCCTCAAAGTAGTCATCCATAAACCACCCACCCAATGGCTGCCCCAGAGAATATAACCACCCTCGACCTTAACGGAAAGTTTATCCAGGCGAGTTGGGTTTCAAACTCGAGGCTGAGATCGGGATCTGATAAACCAGTTGCAGAACCACGCACTCAGCGATAGCACCGACAAAATCCTGGAATTGCAAGGCGTCCGTTGGATAACGAGGAAAATCATCAGCAACGCTACTATCACTCTTTATATCAAGCACCATAAGGATGAAGAGGGTGCAGAGCATATCGACATCGAGCAAACTCTCACTGGCGGCATCACAGCATCTCCCGAACACAGGACCCTTGACTGGACCTGGAGGAAATCAGACCACAGTCTCTTCGGGTCTGTCATCGGCAGGTCTCGCAGAATTCCAGTCGCAGATGTCACCGATGAGTACCTAAACAACGGTTGGCTACCCGACGTGTTTCGGGACGGTGCGATCGAAACGTATGCAGAAGCTGACAAGGAGAAAAACCCGTATACCTGGAAATCGGATATGGTGAACGGGTTTAGCTCATGAATCATGGAACCCGCATGTGTTGACGTAACGATCTGACGTAGGTCTGGGGTTTCGAAGATATCAATGGCGAGCGTCGCCATACCCGAAGGATTAGGTTCACGGGTTCGAAGGGCGAGGACATTACGGCTCGTCTCGTCTACGATTATGGTATGTCGTTGGCTGTTGGAGCTGCCGGTATTTCCCGCTGAAACTGCTCCCCTAGCTGGACACGTTTGAGATAAGCCAAAATATTGAACATCATGCGCTCCGACTAGTACAGATGTGGATGCTCAAGAGATGGTTATTATTTCCCCAATGCATGCCATTCTTTCCGTTTGAAGTCAGTGGGATCACAGAATCGCAGAAAGAGGTAGGGCCGAACACGTTTACAGGGCGTGGCCCACTCCGGATCCAAAATCATTAACTTTTCGACGCCGCACCGCGCTGACCGGTGTATTACCGCTAATCTTCTAGGCGGTGACAACGCGAAGGGAAGTTTGAGCAGAACCAACCCGCAGGCGGGTCTCAGACAAGCATCAGGTTCGCCTGGCCCGGACTCGTGTATCAAGTCATCGTCCTATAAGTAGGACGTAATGCCCCCTTCCCAGACAACCTTGTTTCCCCCTCCCTCTCACCACTCTCACCACCGCAAGATGCGTCCTCGCGCAGTGTCCTCCGTGCCCCATTATAAGGGGAGCATGTCCGCCCCACCTATTCTTACCACTAGAGATCTGAACGGGAAATATATCCTTGTACGTGCCTCTACTGTGATATCGGGGGTTGAGGACGCTCAGATTGTGCACTAGAACAAAAGGCTGAGCGACAGCATAGACAAGATATTCAAAGAGCAAGGCGTCGGATGGGTTGCCCGGTGGAGACTATCCAAGGCGCCAATAGTAACCGCGTGGATAAAGCATTTCCGAGAGCGCGGGAGAGAGTATCTCGAGATCAGCGAGATGTTTCACAAGAGAAACTCGACGACAACAGAGCGGTACGCCTTAGACGGGATGCCGCTGGAGTTTGACGATGTGTGTGGGCGACCTGCTGTCAGTCGGGGATGGAGGATGCGGACGAAGGACATCAAAGACCAGTTCTTGAGGAGAGGGTGGGCGAACGACGTTCTCTCCTATGGCGCAATATATACAAAAGTGGAGGGGTACGTTCGTGGAGACCTCGGACGAAGGTGGATTGAAGAACAGGTATGTCAGATGGTCGTTCGTTCTCAGAAGATTGTGCTCAAGGCGTCTCGCAGACGATGGGTTTCCAAGATATAGCGGGTGATAGACGCTTCGTCCGACACATCAAACTCACGACGGAGAAAGGTGAAATCGTCGAGGCCCGTCTGGTGTACGACTACTGTGAACCTGGTCTCGATGTTACGAAAGCTTAGGATTTTGGGGGTGATAGCCGAGCTCTGTAGCATACGTTGTAAACCTACTGTCCGTTAGAGTGATCTCTCGCAGCGGGTACCTCCAGGCTGAATGAGCTGACCGAGGTGTACGATATGGTGTCCGACCAGATACGAGAATACGAAGCCTTTTCCGCTAACAAAATCACCTCATGGTCGGCGCTGGCGTCTTTAGTTGCGAGGGGTGGAGGAGGGGATTGCCGCTGGCTGTCGGTGATCCGGTCGGCACAGTGCCCAGTGGGGCCAAGAGACATACTACCCCCTTTCCACCACTCCTTTCGACCAACAAATGCCTTCCGAGTTTTCAAACTCGCCAGGAGGGAGCCAGAAGGATGAAGATCACCGTCCGGACGTCCCCGTCCTCACTCTCGGCGGATTCAGTGGCCCGTCGGAACCCACGCCGGTTCACGGGAGACCCATCCTGCGTAGAGCCAAACTCGCACTCGCTCGCAACCTTCCCAGGACATATCATATGACTTCCAAGGCGTTGTTGTACCTTAGAGGGCCTCGTCCAAAACGAGATTCAAACCGTGCGTATTGTCCTGTGACACCCTCGAATTGGTCGTCGATCTAACCGGTGTCCCTTTTGTTTCATGAACTGCGGGATCTATAGCACCCATTCCCTTCCTGTCCCTGACGTTGTACTTCAATAATCGAACGTGGTCACTCCCTTTGGAACCGGCATGGATTCGGCTCACGCGGTTCTTCACTCATCCTTTTCTCTTCGTCCTGGTCGTCATCGGTTACATCATCGGTCTCGCATTCTTCACGCGGGCGCAGTGGTATCAAACACGTCCAGACGCACTCTTCGGATGTACCAGTACCTATTGGCTAGCCAACAGCAGGTGCGGTTTGGATGGAAGTGAGTGTCTACCCAACAGATACAGGCGGTACGATTTTAGGTGTCCGGCCGCGTGCGACGTCATCCTGCAAAATCCGAGGACAGTGGGAAACCAGAAACAGGAATACGTCCCTCTCATCGTAGGAGGCGGAGATGTGAATGGAACGTATCGTGGGGATAGTTTCGTCTGTTCTGCGGCGGTTCAAGCGTGAGTGCCGTATGTTATGGACTGAGGGTACGTACTGACTTCCTCGCCGAACCTAATAGTGGTATCGTGTCTCTATCGAAGGGCGGCTGCGGAAGCCTACAACTCGTCGCCAACTACACCAATTACATTCCTACAAGCGGCCATGGGTTCGACAGTATAGGCTTTCCAACAACATTCCCCATCGGATTCCGATTGTCTCCGTCGTCCAATTCCTCGCATTGTACAGACAACCGGGGGCCAGCACTCGCGATGAACGTCACCCTTACTTCCTTCCTCTTCCTCCTCTTCCGCCCCAAACCCATCATCCTATTCTGGTGCCTATTCGCTGTCGGGTACTGGCACATAATCATCTTCTCTCAGCCTCGCGTCATTCCTCCCTCGATGAGTGATGCTTTCGCGGACTTCCTTCCGGGCCTCTTCATGGCATATGGCATATGGCGACTGGCCTTCAGATTTGTCCTGCCCACTTTCATGGAGATGCCGCTCGAAGCTACGATTTGGTACATCGCTCCGTTCTGGGTCGGTGTGCTCGCGAACGTCACCCTTGACAAGATCCCGATCAACCGTTTGCTCGTGTCGGATGTGACGGGGAGGCCTGGAGCGTTGACGGCTCTCATAGTCATCATCATCGTGGTGTTGGTCATAGTCCTCAACCAGGCCAGGGTCATTCGAAAGACAGGATGGCTACCACACTACGCCAGGTGGTACGTTGCAGGAGGCTTAGTGCTACTCGTGTTGGCGTTTTTGCCCGGTTTGACGTTGAGGCTGCATCACTACATCATTGCTCTGGTACTGTTACCCGTCACCGCGTTCCCCACAAGGTTGTCTGCGATTTATCAAGCATTCCTCCTGGGACTTTTCATCAACGGCGGGGCAGCTTTCCAGTGGGATTCAATCTTGCAAACTGCAGAAGAGGTTTGTGACCGAACTGGGAATTCGCATCGTTTCTTGAACTGAAACGCGTTCTAGCTTCGTCAAGACGCGACACTCGGCTCTAGTATCCCGACGTTCCTCACAAACTCGACGACGTTCGATCCCTCGGTGCCGTTACGAAATCTTACATTACTTTGGGAGGTTTTACCTCCAGGTGACGGCGGTTGGGATGGCTTCTCGCTACTTATTGACGATGTGGAGAGGCTTCGCGGGATAGCGACCAGCTTCTCGTTGGGGTTGCTCGACCAGAGTTTACCTCATTTCTTCAGGCTAGCTGTGAGTCGATCCATTCTCTCCCCCCCTGCGGTGCTCTAACGTCCCCCAGTTTACAAGGGACGGTGATGTGGGAGATTACACCAACGCAGCCTCGTTCTTCCCGAACGGGACTTGGGTTGACCCACCACCCGGTCTGTCGTACTAGATTGATCTCCTTCTGCTGCGAACTTTTCTGTTGGACGCTCTCCGATACCCATCATTGCTCATTCATCTCCTGTCATCCCTTTTCGTGGACGATTCTTGCTTTCGTTTGTGTTAAGTGTTATTCGCAATGTCCTACCTAGGTATAATCCATCACTTGGTCCGTGTGGCGATCGGTTCGAAAACCACTCGCATTCGCCTCCAGATTCCTCGCTTGGGTGACAACGGAGTGTCTCGGATCTGAAGATAATGAAAAGATCCGAACCGAAACTCT
>Ga0307517_10014018_pt1 | contig 10816 bp, 12 predicted proteins | sample 23_EM_MG_FD_194515 | JGI IMG/M metagenome (GOLD analysis project Ga0307517, IMG submission 194515) | Populus trichocarpa ectomycorrhiza microbial communities from riparian zone in the Pacific Northwest, United States - 23_EM | ecosystem: Host-associated > Plants > Roots > Unclassified | place...
ATAACAACAACAACAATAATAGATTTGAAAAAAAAAATACTATTGAAGAAAAACCATAAATTTGATTTGAATGGTCAAATTAAAAACTATAATAACTTGGGTCAAACTTGTTTAATATTATTATTTTCATTATTATTAATATAATTAATATAATTATTAAAAAAATTATTATTATTATTTTAAAAAAACCATAGATTTGATTAGAAGGGTAAAATAAAAAATTATTATTATTCTTATTCTTATTATGATTATTATTATTATTAATAAATTTATTTGAAGGGTGAAATTAAAAATTATAAGAACTTGGGTTAGACATATTTAATATTATTATAAATATTTTTATTTTTATTATTATTAATAAATTCTTAATAAAATATTATTACTATTGAAAAAAAACCATAGATTTGATTTAAAGAGTAAAATTAAAAGTTATTATTATTGTTATTGTTATTATTGTTATTATTATTAATAAATTTATTTGAAGAGTGAAATTAAAAACTATAAAAATTTGGGTCAGACATGTTTAATATTATTATTTTTATTATTATTAATAATTTTTTTAAAAAATATCATTGCTATTGAAAAAAAATCATAGATTTGATTTGGAGGGTAAAATTAAAAATTATTATTATTAATAAATTTGAAGAAAAATATAAAAAAATTAATTTTTTATTTTTTATTTTTTTAAAAAAATATAACATAACCGCTCGATAGTCAATTTTTAACTGTTGACCATGCATCTATGTTTTTTTTTATATTTTTAACTAAACCTTCTCAATAGACATTAATAAAACTTTAATGAACTTCCTAAAATAATTTAAATTTTTTTTAATTATGAAAGTATTTATTTTATCTTTTGAACATTAAATGGTCTCTGAACTACAAATATAGAAAACTAGTTAGAATGATCTCTAGTTTTATTGGGGCTAAAAGGAATTATATATACTTGTCGCGGTAGCATAATTAAATACATAACACCTAATCAAAATTAGATCAAGTTAGTTATAGAAATCATACATGCAAACATTTTGAGCAACACACTAAAATTACCCAAATAAATTATATTAATTTCTTGGGAGCCCTAAAAAATCTGGAAGCACTCTATCTTATTTTTATTATTTTTTTCAACTTATTTAATATCTAATTTCTAAAAAATAAAAAAAAATCAAGTAGATTGAATTTTCAATAGTATCTATTAAAAAATTCAGCTAAAAATACCAAAAAGTGTCTGAATTGAAATAAGGAAAAGAAAGAGGACCATTAAAACAAAAGATGAGGAATAAGGGGATGAATATAGGCATTAACCCCCGCTCTCTACTTTCTTCTCTTCTCACGGGCCGCGCCAGTTAAAAAAACAGAGGGTTTATGGTTTTAGGAGCTCGCCGCTATTAGTGCTCTTGCAAGACTTCACTCACTGTCTTCAATTTCAAACCCCCGCCCCTCTCTCTCATATCATCAAAGTCTAAAGATGATTAGAGGCGGAAGAAACTACGTGTCGTCACCACCAGCCTTCTCCAACGATGCCAAACGACTCCTCGTTTGCGCTGCCAACTCCGTCTCCATCTTCAGCACCGCCACCGGCTTACCGGTTAGCTATTTCCTCTGTTCTTCTCCAGTTAGTCTATTTTTTTTTTACAATTATTTGACTATCATAAATCTTTCCCTTTTGTTTTGCAGGTAGCGTCACTTGATGGCCATAGGGCGCTTGTTACGGCGGTGATAGTAGTGCCGGCGTCAACGCCGGCAAGTAAGATACTATGCTATTGCTGGACGGCCTCACTTGACGGAACTATACGATATTGGGATTTTTCAGTGCCAGAGTTGATTAAGATAATTAATGTTAATTCTCCAATTATCTCCATGGTAATTACATCCAATTTTATGATAATTTTATTATTATAATTTTAACATGAAGGTGAAATAATAATTTTTGTTTTTATTAATAATAATTTCAGGTGATCCCATCTTTATTATGTCAAACAACCGAGAACAATGAGAAATCACTTAAAAGTTTCGCTTATTTGTCTGTTGAAAACACAAAAGAAGCAGAAAAGGAGTCCACTAAAGTCTTACGTGGTCAAATTAAAAAGTGTAACTTGACTGATTTCCGTATGGCTGGTGGAGTGACACTTACAGAGGTAAAAAAAAAAACTCAATTGTATATTTTTTTTTAATAATGTTTGTGTTATTACATTTTTGTGATTGAAATGCATAGTTTGCTTTAGCCATTAGGGTTAATTTCATTGACAACCAATTGAGATTTTAAAGAAATGGAGAGCTCTTAAGTTGTTGAATAATGCAACTTTTATTCAAATCAATGGAATATTTGTATTAAAATTGTGATTGCATTTTGTACAGACAAAGCAACCGGAGATTATAACTGTTAGCGCCTCGGGAAAATATTTCGGTATCCGATTCAAGTGCAAGCTTCAAATATGGAAAGTTCCAACTACAGAATCTGAGCGTGCTGTGGTTAAGAAGATTACGCTGCATCATACAAAGAATATGACAGTTCTTGCATTCCACCCAAATCAGAGAATTATTGCTGCAGGGGATGTGACTGGAAGAATTTTGATTTGGAGGGGATTTGGGGATAGAACATTTGTTGATGATGACAGATTAGTGGGTGTAAGGTCGATGAATAACGGGGAAGAAAGACCTGGGGTGAGGGGTGATGATGATGCTGATTCGTGCACCACATGGCATTGGCATTCTGCTGAAGTAAATGTTCTTTTTTTCTCTCTGGATGGAGCCTATTTGTATTCAGGTAAAGAAACAGTAATATGAATGAATAAATGCTTTGAATTGTTGGTTTGAGTGTGGCCTGGGACTAGATTAGACTTGAATGAGAAAATGGGCAGACCACCTATCAGATGCTTTTGGAGTTGATTAGAATAAATTCGGATATATGAGTAAATTAGGCGACTGGATATGACCTCGGCATAAGTATATGGACCTTGAATTAGTGGCATGTCCTATTTTATTAAATGGTTGTGCATATTGAAAACTTTGCTGCCAGTAGATGTAATCTGACCATGTAATTCATGTATCAAAGAAAATGTCCCATCTTTTAACAATTACTTCAAAGGTATTTAAGAGCTAATCTCACCACCAGCATCAGTTGATGATTGGTTCAGAATATTTTTTTTATTGTCATGGCTTGCTCCTGAAGATTGTTGCTCTATTCACATGCAGAGATTTTTGTCCTGTTCACGATACTTGCTTTTGTTTGCATTTAGGTGGAAAGGAAGGAGTTCTTGTGGTTTGGCAACTAGACACAGGAAAGAAGAAATTTTTACCAAGAATTGGATCTCCACTCTTATGGTTTACAAATTCTCCAGATCCTTCACTTTCCTCTGTAAGTGGAGTATGTTTGCTGGGAAATAGAATTTAATTTTAAAACCTAATTCTTCATTACCAGTTTTACTAAAGCAAGGATCTTTAGGTATCTTGTGCAGATAATCAAATTCATCTACTCAAAATGCCCTCAATGGAAATTTTGAAATCCATCTCAGGGATCAAGGTTAGTTTTGATCAGTATATCTGCATTTTGTGAACCTCATCGAATTGTTATTTCTGCTTGGCCATTTAATCGGTTAATTCAGCTGATTTGAAACGATAATCTAATGAGTATGAAATTTTATAATCTTCTACAAGTCAGATGAGCTTTCCATGATAAACAAAGTGATTTGAAATGATAATCCTATTAGTTACAAACTAGTTAGAGTTGGCTGCATTGATCCTTTCCTTCATAATGTTCTATGTCAGCCAATCTTTCTCCTCCATAATGTTCATTTTGGCCAACTGTCTTGTGATAATAAATCATTTACCACTTTATTTCGCATAAATTCCGTCCACTTTTCCTGTTTATTGCTCATACTACTTTGATCCAGTTCACTTCACCATTGCATCTTGTCTACATTGAGTTTCGAACAGGTGTCACCTTTGCGTTGTTTTCGAATCAGCCTTTCAAAAACTTTGTATATTGGTTTTCTAATGTACATTTTAATTATTCTTATGCCAACCATACCAATTTGTGCATTTGAAACTTCGTCACTCTTCAACTCCTACTATCATAAAGAATGGCCAGTGTATTCATGAATTTATGGAAGCAAGAACAGCACATCGATATATAGAGAGGGATTTGTAGAGATTTTCAATTCTTTAAGCATATCGTGAGGGTCTAATCCCATGCATAAGCACTAAAAACCCCTAATTACCTGGAAAACCACTAATACTAACCTTAAGTATATGGTGATTATTAGCAAGCCAGATACCATTTTTTATCAGGAAATCAAATTTAAACGCTGTGAAAGTTGCCTTCTTTGAGTCTTATATCAATCATGGCGGCTGGTGCACTTGAGGGGTGTTCTTAATGAAATCCTTGGTTAACATGTTTAGCCTTTAAGTTTCAGAACTGCCTTGCTTAGTGGCGAGTCTTAAAAAGAAATGTTAATATCAGGTGTAAATTACTCTGTCTCATGCCCTTAGCTGTAAAGATTTGCTTGCAGCATGCTGTGACAATTCATTGGCATGTTAGCATATGAGGAAAATTCCAATCCAATTTTTATTGGACTGATATCTATGACTTTGGTTTGCTTTGAGTCAGGCCTTAAAAGCTTCATCTAATTCTTATGTGAATGAAATCCTCTTATAAGCTGCTTTCGATGTTCTGATGCTGTTTTATCTGGAAACTAGTTCTTATCTATTGAAAATCATGGTGTTGTATTTTTCAGCTTCCTTGTTCATTTCCAGAGATGTACAATGGCTTACGAAGTGGGATTGCCTTTGACCGTAATGCAGGGTTAGTTGCCTTGCCTACAGAAAACTATTGCATCCAATTATACAGCCTATTGGATGACCGAGGAATTTCTGAGGTAATTATTTTTTTTTTCTAGATGAAGAGAATGTATTACTTGGAAGAAGTAAATGTCCGGGATGAATTTGAAGAATATGAATTCTTTTTTTTTTTTGATGTTTCATTTAATCTCTATTTAGTTTAGTGAGCCTATTTGAGTTTTGTTTAGCTTATTGTCTTGTTTTCTCAGTCTTTTCACCTGATAGGTGGTTTTCATTTCCAATGCTCGCAGCTTCATAATCTATGCTGTAGTAATCAAAGGACCATTATGTTTCCCCAGGAAATGGTTTTCGATTTACTGAGTTACAATGTTGGTTGCATTCATTGTTAGACTTGCATAGTACTTTCTCCTATTCTGGTCCCCCACTTTGGGGTGGAATGTTACCGGAGGCGGTTTTGTTTCAGTGCTGGATATTTTTGGCAACTTTTTATTCAAGCAATGTAACCACTTCATCATTGCTATTTATTTTGTAAATTAATCCATTTCTACAACGTTAGTTTGTTTGATGAGATCTATAGTTTTCAATTTGCTGGTATTGGGCATACTGGGTATGCTATTTCACATGGTGTGCCCAGAGCATTTTGATGCGCACCTTGTGTGCATTGGGTGGGAATAAATATTTCATTACAAACTTGTTGACTATAAATTGCATCGAGGTGAAATTTGAATTCCTCTCCCTCTCAGGTTCAAGTTTGTGAGAGAAACCATCAACCAGGTGATGAAGTCACGGTAATCAAGTTGCTCTTTTGTAATTTTGCCTATTCAGATTACATTTCTGATCATCTATATTTTTACACTCTTTTTTTTCTAATTTGATTCTGTTACATTTACTAATAGTTTCTGAAATATGTAAAATCATAACACATCTTGAATATTTTGGTTACAGGTAGTAGTGACATTAGCTGTTCTCTCCTTAGATGGCTCGATGATGAGTACTGCTGAAGTGAAGCTTCCTGAGGAGGGTTTGGGAGGATTAGTTTGTCTGAAGTTTTGGGCATTTGGATCACAAAAGGAGTTCAGTTTGACTACCATTGTTTATGAGCCCCACAGGTTTGACCTTTGACATAGTTTGTTAGGGGAAATGAAAATGAGATATGAAGAATTTTTAGTCAGTGCCAGGCACTCTGACCCCATGTAAAGTTAAACACTGAATTGTTTTCAATTTTTATGAATTGCAAGAGAAAAAAAATATAATAAAGGGCAGTCCTTTTTAAGCATCACATGTAAAGTTCATACTGTCTAGTGAACTTGTTTTTTGGCTCATTATTTGTTTATTTACTATCTCTCAATGTGTGTGCTTTTACACATTTTCATATTGAAATGGAATGTGCAGATATGATTATACTTTTATTAAGCACAGGATTGGTGATCATGTTATTCCTCGTTATATAGGGATGCTGGCATTTCAGCTATTGCTTTTCATCCTACCCGCCCCATGGCTGTCAGTTCTTCTTATGGTGGGGACTTCAAGGTAAGTTTGGAACACAAAAATTTTAATTTTTTAGTACTCTGTTTCTCATGAAATTTACATTTCCTTTTGGATGCTTCAGGTTTGGATTTGCAACAAGGGGATTCGGCAGGTGGATGAACCACTCCCAAATTCTGGATGGACTTGTCATGCTGTTGGCTCATACAAGTATGATCCTGGTTTACTGATACTATAATTCTTGTTAGATTCACTGTTCCTTGGTGGGCTTTTAAAGAAATAATTTTCTGGTGAATACGGAAGTACTGTGAATAATTTCATGTTATTTAGTCCTAACTATTTCAATTGGCTTTTCTGTGTCTCTTTGTTTTACTTTTATCTGAATTTTCAACACCTTAAGTTATACCTAAATTTCCCTCTTTCTCATGCCTGTTTTTCTTCCCCTTCAAATTAATAGAGCTTTGTTCATTGGATATGTGTACTTGTGTGAAACTTAAAGCCTATGAAATCAGGTGCTTGGTATTATGCCTGTGATTTAAACTCACAAATTTGTGGTTATTTAGATTATTTATAATTTTCCTTGCAGAAAAAAGTCAATGACAGCTGCCACATTTTCTTCCGACGGTTCTGTTCTTGCTGTTGCAGCTGAAACTGTTATCACATTGTGGGATGCAGATAAGAATATTCTAGTGGCTGTGATTGGGGACACTCTGATGGTGATTCTTTGAAATCCTGACTTCCATTCTCTGACTGCATATGCCATGTATCAAGACTATGGAAATAACAAATATCTCTGACCACTCTCTTTTGCTCTTAAGCTTATACTGTGGTGCATAACTATTTAAAGGATAAAACTGCGGGGCTTTGAAGGATTAGGTTGTTTGTTTTAATTAGTCTGTTCCCTTTTGCGATGTTTTTGATGTTTAGTGTCCAGTTATGACTGTCTTTGATTTGCTTTAAGTAACAAATAATGAACATATCTATGTTGTTCAAGATTGCTGTGCGGAACTAAGTTTGAAGCAAAAGAACTTTGTTGCTTTTGTGCAACTGCTTAACAAGAAAATTTTAATAACTGAAATATTAATTTAGTAGCCCAGTAAAAACAAATAAAGCAAAAAAAGGCTAAAAGAACAAATGCTTCAGTCTGGGCATATTTAGGTTTCATGATGTATTTTTTTAGCATGGCTTCTGCATACACGAATCTCTCCTATTGTGGTTTTATTCTTAATTATTTTGCCGGGAACCTTTTACAGCCTATTGTGAACCTCTCATTTGCTGGAACATCAGAGTATCTTGTTTCGGCATCTTGGGGTTTGAAGCCGCAATTATCCGTTTGGAGTATGTCAAAGCTGTCTATAGCATGGTCATACATGCTTCATATAGAAGGTGAAAAATCCTCCCTTCTCTTGAACAGATTCTTGGGCTTTTTCTTGTTTGTGAGTTTCCTTGAATTTTCCTGATCTTGTTTATTGGCATGCAGAAATTCATCCTTTTTTAGAAACAAAAAGATTGAAGTTTATTTTCCTCCTGATATGAATTATCCTTTCATTTTCTTTCATAATGTTTTTAAACTCCAAACATAATGTTTTTAAACTCCAAAGAGACCTTTAAAGTTATTGTATAATATGGTTTCGTGGAAAGGTGAAATTGCTTGCTTTCTAATGTTGAGGAAGCTCAGTTGGCTTTTGAAGTTTTATTCACTGATATATAAAGATGAGTGTATTTCTGTATTAGCTGGCAAATAAGTTAGGAATGCACATATACCTTGCAATACATAGAGTATGAACAAAATCAACATTTTCAACCGGACACAACTCGGTGATCTTACAACTGGATGAGAAGTATCATAATCAATCTTTTGTATTTGAGTCAGGGGTCATGCTAACCTTGCTTGACTGTAAATAAAACATAAATAGCACGCCTTCCTTCTTGCCATAGGCTGACCTGTCTTTTTCTAAGAGGATGTTCTATATGATTGAACTTAGCTCAATAGTTTTTTTCCTGATCAGCTGCACCATCAATAAAAGCTACCCTTTCATTTCATAACGTGGAATATTCTGATGTGTAGCATGATTCAATTTACTTAAAATATTGTAAAAATCATGCAAGACCACACGCAAATGCATGCATGTTGCACATGCTGATGAGCAAGTGTTTTTATATTCCTCTATCTCCCCTGTTGGATGTCCACAAAATTTGGTCATACTTGTTTGCTGCTTTGTTCTTATGTCCAAATGAGCATTTTCAAACCATTTCTATCTGAAGAACCATCATATGAAAACTCGAGGCTAAAATAACTCATTCTAGTGGCATTTCTTGCTTTGGCTACTGGTTACAATATAGTCACCACAGCTTCAAACAGGCGATAAGAGTTGTGTTTTAATGATGCTTGAATTGCTAAAATATGATGCCTGCTTCACATTCTTGCTTCAAACTTCTAATTTGTTGCAATGGGTACTTCAAAACCATTTCTATTTGAGGAACCATGGTAAGAAAATCAAAGGCTACTGTAACTGTTCTAGTGGCATTTATTGCTTTGGCTACTGGTTACGATATGGTCACCACATCTGTAAACTGACCATAAATGTTAGGATGCTGCTATTGCTAAAATATGATGCCTGCCGCTTCTTCATTCTTGCTTTAAACTGCTAAATTGTTGCCAATGAGTACTTCAAAACCATTTCTATACGAGGAACCATGATATGAAAATTAAAGGCTATGCTAATTGATTCTCGCCATGTTTCTTGCTTTGACTAGTGGTAGTATATACAATGACCACAGCTTCAAACAAGCCTACAAGTGTTGTTTTCAATGATGCTGCAACTCTAAACTGCGATGCCTGCTTTTTGTAACACTTTCTGTGCTTATCATTGCATAATCCTTAAAATTGCAATGCCCCAGCCTGCCAAATTTGATTTTCCTGAGTAATTTAAATGACTTCCATTTTTTCTTGTTTGCAACTGTTAATGGAGCAGCAATACTTTTCAGCTCTGTTCTTATCATGTGTTTGATGTCATGTTGTCTGTCTTGTGCAGCTATAGCTAGTGCAGAAGACATTTCATCTTTTGCTGTTCTTGCACTTCTTCCTGAATCATCAAAATGCAATGAAACATCATTTAAAGGAAGAGATGGTGTAATTTTATTATTCAATGCAGCCGATCCTGTTCCTGTTTCTACCTGGTCAGTGAATAAGGTAAGATAGGATCTGTCCTAGTCCTCTAGCCATATGCATGGTTAAATATAATTGACCTATTGCCTCAACTGGGTATCTGTCTCTGTCCCTACCATATACCTGGCTGAATCCAATTGACTATTGCCTTCATAGTACCTTTGCATTAAGGCAGCATATTTGAAACCTAAACTCATAGTCTGACTGGACCAATCAGACCTTTTGTTCATCATAAAATGCTCTTTTCTTCTGAAAAATTTTTCTTGGGATTGAGCGTGGTCTGTTGACTTGTTTTGTCAAAGCCTTAGGGTAAATTTGCTTAATTCAGTTCAACATGTGAGGTTTTCTCATCAATTCTTTCACAAACCTTTTGTACTGGCATAATTTCTAGGCTATAAAATTATTTTTAGATTTTATTACAACAATAAAGATAGGACTTTTTTTGTATCTTTTTTTTTTGTGTTTTTTGTTAGTCATACTATAAAATCTTGATACCTATGGATTTTGCCGCTCCTTAAAAAGTGATGGTATGCATTTTTCAATTAGAAGCAGTTCTTCTGATGGAAAATGATATTGGTGTGGTAACTACCCTCAAATGGTTCTGGGATGGTCATTAAACTTTAAACAGAAAAGCTACATATGACACCAAGTGATGAAGCTTTTACTCATCACTTATGTAGAGTCCTGTTATTTAACAGTTTTATAGCCAAAAAGATAAACTTTGTAGTGATTACCCCCATGAATCTTGCAGAAAATGCTAGTGTGATTTAATATTTGGCAATATCAAATACTGTTGTTGCAACAGCAGTTCTTCCCTTCGTGTGTCCCTTGATGGATCAAGTACTTTGGATTAGTAAATAAACTTCTTGTTGCTTTTCTTGTTTCCTTTCCTTTCCTTTTTTTTTTGGATTTGATATAATGAACTAATGCCCGAAGGTTTTGTTATTCACTGGATGCATGAGACCAGAATGGTTTGGTGTTCTGATTCTCTATTTTTGGTACAGGCCAAGGGAGGGGCTCTTTCTTTTATTCAAGGAAATCAGTTATCTATTGATGAAAATGAACTAGATGGAAAACCACCTCAATCATTGCTTGCATATATAAATGGTGATCGTGAGTATTTACTATTTGACGCAGAAGGGAAAGAAACAAATGAATTTAGCGCCATTAGACGTGAGGGTCTCAGTGACCTTGAAGAATCAGGTGGGTTCCCTTAACATGATCATCCGTTATTTTTCTAATATTTAATCATAATGGCACATGCAATGCACATTAAATTTACTTTATCACAAAAGAAAAAAAAACTCTTTTTTTCTGTTCTCATTAAAAAAAAAAAAAATTTAATTTGAAAAATTGCAATAT
>Ga0307517_10014019_pt1 | contig 10816 bp, 12 predicted proteins | sample 23_EM_MG_FD_194515 | JGI IMG/M metagenome (GOLD analysis project Ga0307517, IMG submission 194515) | Populus trichocarpa ectomycorrhiza microbial communities from riparian zone in the Pacific Northwest, United States - 23_EM | ecosystem: Host-associated > Plants > Roots > Unclassified | place...
ATTATGGAGGAGTATTGAAACTGCAAATTGGGAAAGATTATGTGCCACACTATTTGGTTTTAATCAGGCAGAGATTTATGTGGACCGACATGACAGACTCATGCGTGACCCAACAGCATATGATAGCGCCGGCGAGAGGAGTAGAGTCATGGGTGGGACAACGTACAGACTACCCAATGAAACTATGATGCTTGTTCCTGAACCTATCCTCTCTCATCGGCTTGCCCATATCGCCCTTTCATGTATGCGGTACCTACATCGTCAGCACCCTAACAATCCCCTGATGCAGGGCAATCTTCTTTCCGCCAGGGCAAAGAAGTCAAAGCAATCGCCATGGTTATGGAGGCATCGACTGCGAGTTACCCCCCTAGGACGCCGACAGACAACTTGGGATTACAACAATGGGCTTAAATATCCATTTTCCCAGAACCTCCGACGATCACACCAGATGTCATATTCCGAAGGGATCCAATCAGAGCACCTCTACCAAAAGCGACATATATTCTACATGTGGACTCTTGACCTCCTCTACCACACTCTCCGCGCAGCAATGAAGTCTGATATGCTCACCAAAGCGCTCTCAAAGCCATTTATCCCCTCTGCAGCATGTATTCTTTTCCCCCTTCGCATTAAACGAGTCCAAGAAGCGGTGGGCGCCTATTTAGAGAAGGTAGGTCGGAGAGCTTGTTCAGATTTGAGAACACTCACTGACATATATCCCTATGTTGATAGTTCAGTCCGTCGAGTTTGGACGCATCGGGATTGGAGCAGATTGTGCGGAGACGCACAAAGTATCGTCCACAACGCAATGTGGTTTGTGACTCTATAAATTCCAAAGAAGTAAGAAAAGTATAAGATGACACCCAAACATAACTTGATCTTCCACTAGGTATCCTTCATGGACAGGGTTGTGGCGGAGAAACAGTTGAAGCGAGACATTGATACTATGCTCGACCTAGTATATGGGCCGACTGGGGCTCATCCGAAAGCTATTGCATCTGTGAATGCTGCATTCAATCGCGTTAGAAAACTGGGACGAGAGATTAGAGGAGATGGGGAACGCACTCTCTGACTTGGAAAGGGTGTGCACAACCTTCAAATACGAAGGGCCATATAGTGACCCACTTCTGCGATGTACACAACCGACGGTGGAACATTTTCTAGGGTGAATTTTTTCAATATTCTCTGGTACAGAAGCTGTCTGAAATTCACCTGTAACGTGCCTGATTTAAGGCTGAGCACGAGTCCGGGTACTCGCGAGTATACTCGTGGGAATACTCGTGGGTAACGTGACCCGCGGATCCGGCTCACCCGCGAAGACGGATCGCTGAGGATCTGGGTGTGTATTTTGGAGTGGCGGGTACTCGCCACGGGTACCTGCTATTTACCCACCAATTATGATACATTTCCCTCCACAATTTCTGCGTTCAATCAAATCATAAGAATTCCACACGTGAGTTGAGCCAAACGCTGCCACACGTGATCTCTGGGCACCGGTTCGACCTTGAACCTAATGTGAACATGTCAACGCCAACCTGATGAGGAAGCGTAGCACATAATGACGAGGCCGTGAAATAATAGTTATTTAAATTGGGTAGAGAATTACAATTACAATGCCTGTTGTCCCCCGAAGTCGTCTTTAAAATCGTCGCCACTACTGGAGTTATCATAACATACTAATCATAATTATGATTCATACAAGAACAATTATATAACTAGTCAACAAGTCCTAATGGTATACAGCAGGTAGTTCACCCGGAACTGTGGCATCGGAATCGGCATCACAGGAATAAAGTACGCATTCACAACATAGTAACATTAGGGTTCAGAGCAGAGAATATACTGGCCATCAGGGAACGAGGAAATGGTTCGGGCGATGGGTGTTGGTTAGAGGGGAAGGGGTAGCGAGGATTGCAAGACGAAAGCATGCCACGACTGAGCGGTGACTGTCCTATTGTCTTCGTCTCTATGTCCAAAATTGGCGTTGTCACACAATGGTCACATTTCGCCTCCAACTCCAATTTATCGTCCCAGCTCTTCTCTCGCACATCGCGCCGTCACAGACTGGCTTTGGCTCCCGAGGTTAGTTATTGTGCGTCTCTACATTGAAATCGTCATCCCAGTTTTTTGTGTTCACCAGCAGTTGCGCTTGGGTGATTGGTATCGGGTTATCAGGCCTTCTATCCTTTTGCTCGCCATATAGAACGTACGGCATTAGTGGCGGATGATGAACGGGGTTGTGTATCGTTTTAAACTCAAACAGTCATCCAAGTTCTCTGAAGGTCCTAAATGTATCGTCGGTCAGTGAATACTTGCTAAACAAGGAGGAAAAAAAACACCTAGGATACGGGCTTCATGATTGATGCTGACAGCTATGGGTGACTGATTCGCTTTGACGTGTGGTGGCGATTGGTACACATGTGTCCGAACCGTAGGAATTGTTTTTCCTGTTTGCCCATGCCCCAAGCTTACCTTTAATGAGATCACGCAACCGTAGGCAGAGTTCGGGGCTAAAAGGCTAGGTGTGCGAACGGTTCCACATGGTTGGGCCTGTTCAGAGCTCGAGCTCAAATTTCAATGGCTCCGCCAATGACGGGCACGAGTAGCCTGCGGCTCAGCCTAGCCTGATTACTCCGAACTTTGCGAGTGCGATTCGCTTAAAGATCAACTGTGGAAACGAGTGAGATCGCTTCGTCAGCTACTTGGAGGTGAAGAAGGAAAGGAGAACGTCAACGCAAGTTCGAGTGATGGAGCAGCGGAAAACGGGAGAAAAAGAACGAACAAAAGAACCCGAGGTATAAATAAAAAAACCGAGTAAAACTGCAGAAGAATACATATCATTCGAAACAGAGATTCAAAGTACTCCCAAAAGCGTTGCAAAAAAATACGCGAATATTTCACCTGATAAATGCTTCAAGTTTGAGAAAGCAACCCACATCGAACCATCTATTTCTCGCCCTTCTCCTGCCTCACTGTGCAATCGACGTAAATTATCCCCCATTATCACTTCCCTCCTCATCCAATGCTCTCCAACGCCTCATCGCACTCCACCTCTTCTCCGACCAATCAACAAAACTCTTCGTCACTCATTCGGGACTGGCGTTGTCCTTCAAAGAAGTGCCAGTGATGCGCGTCCTTACAATACCCATCGAGCGAACGTGTGGGCAGGTGATTGGGCCTGGTTTTTCTGCAGGATAGTAACAGTGGAAATGGAACGACATTGTGGACTTGTGCAAGTACGATCTACAGTTGCATTTTCAATCTCCGACTGAAAATGATGAAACAATCGTACCCAGGTAATTTGCTCAGAAAACGACTGTGCTTTTTCAGGTCTAACACAACAAATATCCTACAAACGAAACCTACACTGGGGAAGGTCAACCGCACCACCCACAAGCACACCCGGTCTTAACCCAACCACCTTCCAGCACCTCAAGTGCCGTCGCCCTATTCGCAATCTTGACAGCAAGGCACGTCCTGAGGAACTTTGCAGTCGAGGCAAGGTCTTTCTCTGTGACGTTCGCACTCTCAGTGAGGAGACTTTCGAGCTTTCCAAGCGTTTCTTGCGCGACTTTGACGGGCGATGCGACATATGATTTGTCAAAGAGGGGCTTTCCAGTGAGGAGGAGGTATGTCTGGTCAATCGAGCATCATCGATGAGCGTGGGTTCTGAAAAAGAGAAGGGTGGGGATGAGGATTACACTCACCGTACATCCGAGCGCCCATATGTCAGATTGAAGACCGATTTTACCCCCCGTGAGGGCTTCCGGTGGTTGAATGTTTTTAGGTGTGTCGAGGGTCGTGGCGGTTGTCTGACGAGCTAACGACGAGCTATTAGCGATAAGATCGTGAATCCGGTAGAAAAGATAGGCATTACCGTGCGCGAAATTGGCAAGACTGAATATCGTATAGGCAATATCGTCCGCTTTGGATTCCCATGTATAATGGTTTGGAATCGGCTGAGACTTGACAGTAGGATACGAAATTCCATTGCTTCCTTTGACCTTGACAGGCTTGTCAGCTGGTACTTTTGCGAGGGCTTTTCGGACATCGTCGCCCCGTTGAACGGAGCAGAAGAGGAAGTTGTCGGGTGTTACAGCTAAAAAAACGGGAGTATGTATTCAACTCGAATGTTCATGAAATAGATAGTTGGACTTACCACCATGAATCACGTTCTGAGTAGCAAGATCGGCCAGACGATTCGAAATATCGCCAATGACCTTCTGTACGATATGAACTGGTAGATTATGCCCATAAGCGTTCCCTTGCCTCAGATCCTCAACAGACGGTCCAAGAAGCCTGAACAACAAACAGAAGTGCATTCTCCCTTGCTCATCCTTTTCCTCGAACGTGTCAAGCAGCTGGGGTACATCATCTGAAATGACTTTCATAGCCTTGAGGACGAAATGGCGTTCGTTTTTGGCGTTCGGATCGGCGGTTGCGGCTGCAGTCAAGATTTTCAGGGCGCGGTGTTGATCGTTCTTGTCGATGATGAGCCAGGTGGATGATCGCGGACCCCACCCGAGCTTGCGGGTTATTATCCATGTGCCGTCTTTGAGCGTTTGGCCTGGTTGGGCGGAAAAGTAACCCAGGGGAGAGTCGAGTTGCTCTTCGGGGAAGGGAGACAAGAAAGACATCGCGATAGTTGTGAAGAGTGGAGTGTAAATTGAACGATAGGTGGAGTGATATTTCAGCTGGTTATCTATGCGCGATGAAGGTGTGGGCTGTGCAGGTGCTCGAAGCAGCGAACGATACGAGTGGTAACAGCAGTTTCAGTAAGTCTGAGAATTGGAAACTGCGGCAGGATTTGCCGCACTGCGATAATGTGAGTCGGAAAATTGGTTTAGGCCTTATTAGGCCGGCCAAGCGATGATTAGTGATTATCCTCCTACTGGCTCTTAAACTTCCTGTAAGTGACCATTGGCCAATGGCCATATATAACTTTTTTCAATGACTCAACTACACTTTTGTATTAAGTAAATCCCAGGCTTGCTTTCGGAGCTTCTGCCCATGAGGCTGGACTCATAATGTTTCAAAAACCATGCAGTCAGTCGGATATCGCTCCTTTATCATATTGCATGATACATATTGGAGGGCAATGAAAGGTCTCAACTCTTCGGATAGACGATTAGGTCATGTATTGACATCAAAATAATTACAGGGTGTTCGGTTTCTGAGATAGCAAGTTGCCGACAACGACATACAGCCTATGCGACGCGATATAACCTATGCGACGGGATACAACCTACGCGACGGGATACAACCTACGCGACGGGATACAACCTACGCGACGGGATACAACCTACGCGACGGGATACAGCCTATGCAACCAACATGGTCATATTCAAGCGCTGCGGTGCGCGTAGCACTGCGACCGCTGCTGCAGCAACTTTGATTCTCCCTGATTAATTGTATCACTTTAAATCGACCACTCACCCGTTGGCTGCTGCTCGATCTTGTTGCGCTTGTCGATGGCCTTCTTGTACTCATGAGGGAGAACATCGTATCCCTCCGAAGGGTCTTCCCCATTCGTATATATGTGGTGTGTTCGGTCCATCACCGCCGGGTTGCCGCGTCGAGGAGCATAGATGGGACCACTGTCCTTATCCTTAAGGCGCTCAATATTCATCGCAAACTCCCTTGCCAGACCCAAATCCAGACGGAGTTCAACTTGCGCCTGACTAATCCTCAAATCGCCCAAGGGATTCCATCTCGGAACACCTCCCCCAATCTCCACTCCTACCTGTGCCTGCACCTTTACCCCCACCAAGACCACTGGGACCCTCATCAGAAGCACTGACCCCACTCGCTATCGCTCGCCCCAAGGACGCGCTCTGCTTGCCATGTGAATGGGCCACTCCAAGCTTGTTAGGCGACCAAGGCGGATAAGGGGCCCCAGTCGGGGTGAAAAATAGCGAGAATGACGATGTTGAGGGGGACGTAGGTTGCGATGTTACCGGTGGGGCCATGATAAAGACGAAGAGGGCATCGGCGAGCGACAGAGTTCCAGGTGAAAGAGGATGCAGACCGATTACAATCAGAGCAGAAACGAGAGAACGTGTATTATTCTTGCCGCCGTAATTCATCTCCTTGACTTTACACTTTGGCTTAGGTTCGACAGATGACTACGTGATCGTACGTGGAGGAAAGGGCGGTTGGAGCTCGAGGGTGATAGAAGGACTGGCTGGTGAGTAGGACTTGTTTTCCCTTCAGAGTCGAACACGAAATCAAGACTTCGTCGATCCGTCTTCGCGGTTACCAACGATCGACGTGAAGTCGATCTCCTTGGGGTTCCCGCTGCCCATCCTGACCTCTGTATCCATGACTTTGACCCCTGCTTGACTTTCCCAGATGGTGTCCTTCCACCCAAGCCCACACGCGTACTCCGAGAATGCGATCCAGACATAGAGCCCGAGCCTCCAGATACCACTGAGGAAGGAAACACAGAACTCGCGTCACTACGACCTGAGGAGCTGGAAACGATACGTTGAGATGTAAGGCGCAGATTCAGATGGTTAAGTGGCTGCTGATTTTGATGCAACCTGAGGCTTCAGGACGGCGTAACGATAATCGACTAGCCGAACTTGGGAGGAGTGGAAAGGAGTAAGGCATTGGGGCAAAAGAACAGGACCACCTTTTCCCGAAGCCGTACCGCCGCCGCTGTTGCGATTGAAGAAACATCCACCCGAAGGACCTAGTGAAGACGACTCGACCCCCGAATCCACCACCAGAGCACGCTGTTTTTGCATTCCTACCAAGCAAATTCGCAGAACCGGGCCCCATGAACCCCCTCGAGCCCTCCTTGGCAGGCGTTTCGGGTTCCTCTCGATCCTTGGACTTGTCGCGGTTGCGTAACAACCTTGAGCTTGAGATGATTTCTGCCTTGTTCGCTGTCGCTGGCCGCTGTAATCCTCCTCTTCGTTGTCACTGTCCGTCAAGCCAGCATATTCTCCTGCGACTGCTTGTTTTTCCTCTGTCGCATGTGCACTACCTCCACCAAGCCTAACCATGCGAATCCCAAACTCTTCCTCTCGATGAGCTTACTAGGCGTCACCAGAGTCTGCATCTTCTCTGCCGCCTGTGTGTTTGGCCCACTGAGTGAAGGTCGTTTTACGAGCGGAGGCTCCTTGCTTCGAAGGTAGAGAAGATGGGCGGGACTCGGACGGCGAGCTCTCCATCATGGTTGAACAAGAGGGGTTAACGATGAATACATGTAGATCGTATTTGGGATTGAGGATACATTGGCCATTGGAAAGCGAAGAAATGGTTCAGGTGATGGGTATTGGTTATTAGAGGGGAAGAAAGACATGGGGTGGCGGAGGCGAAGGATTGTTAGAAGACGCAAATCGAGAAAGCCCAGCACGCTGCGACCGAGCAGTGACTGTCCTGTCATCTTCGTCACTGCACCCAAACTCAGCATTGTCGTCCAACTCGCCATGTTTCGGATCCAATTCCAATTCGTCGTCCCAGCTCTCCTCTCGAACATCGCGTCTTCACGGGGTAGACAACTTGAGTTTTCGAGGCGAGCTGTTCCGCGTCTCTACTTTGAAATCATCAACCCAGTTTTCTGTGTGTTCGACTGTCATGCTTGGGTGGTTGGTACCATCGGTATCCCAGTTTTCCAACGTGCGTTCGCCATAGAAATAGTTATGCATGATGAACAGTCTCGTTTCCGTGTCCAAACTCAAAATTGCCATTCCGAGGGTTCTAAACGCGTCGTCAACTAGTGAACACTGCTGAACAAAGAAAACACACCGAGGATATGGCTACAGGGGCCATGCGCTTTGTCGTGCTGCTGGTTGACCGATTCGCCGTCAGTGGTATTCAGCCACGGCATTGATACTTCGTATCCAACGTGTATTGCTCTTTCAGTTCGTCACTTGTGGGGACGAGAGCGTGTCTGTGGATGCCCTGAAGTGTTGTGTGGTTGGTATACGTGGTCGTGTAAGATTGAAGTCTAAGCTGAGCTGGCCGAATCATAACGCGTTTTCTGAATTGAGGACGGTCGGCCATTAGCCAACCAAAATTTAGACGAGGTTTCGGGGTTGTGTTTTCGTGTAGTGGTCATTTGAAAGATAGCCTAGACAGGGTCCAGGGAAGCAACACGCCGCGAGGCCGCATTCGGATGTTCGAGCGGGATTTAACCCGCAAAACTCCGAGTCGGCTGGAACCGAAGATAATGGACAGGATCTTTTGTAGTCTCGATAATTTCTTCCATCCGTCCTTCAATTAGAGTGGTTTATGTCCGCTAGATATTGAACTCCCGAGGCGCATTTGCCTTTAAATTAGATTCCGATCAGTTTTCAACCTACTTAGCCACAAATAGGCTGAATTTTGAAATCCCATGCCGCTTAGTACTCGCATACTTCTCAGACGTATTGTAATTGACGATATGTTCCACCCATAGTATCCTGGGAGGAACTGGATAAATCCATACTCCCAAAACAAATCGGTTCACTTGAGGTATTCAACATCTCCAATGTTCACCTGCAAGTGGAGGTTCGATCCCAAAGAACATCCGCTATTCTTGGAGTGGAATTTGCTGGATTCATTGCTATTTGAAATTATGTTACGCATCTCATTCAAATTTGACCGGCGCAAGGGCGGGTTTGTCAAACTTTTTGTCGAAGATGGTGTAATGATGATGCGTCATAAAAATACACTGGAGTCCATCCATACCAACCTCTCCATTCTACTGCAGAATAAACCCACCATGTAGTCCATTTTTTGGAGGGCGTAGTTACTGTGAAGTTGAGATATAAAATGTTCCAAGGACCTAGCTTTATTCCACCAGAAATTTACTCATACATTGCAAATACCTGTTCCTTTTGTGAGATTTTAGAATTTAAAAATACCCACCTTATGTATAGTTTCGAGGTTGAGGAATCCAAATCTAAGGGGTAGAATTTCGACATTCCAACATTTTATTAGGCGAACATGCCTTTTTTCAACGAAGGGATCTTTTCGGGAGGAATAGAGATGTGGTGGGTTAAGTGCCAATGGAAAATAAGTGAACGAACATAATTAAGCAGTGAGAAACACATACTAAGAGCGAAACGACGGCTATGCCGCTCTGGGGAGATAGCAAACCCAACATGACTCGTACAAAATGACGAACATAACACGGTGGAAGGCTGGATCAGGATAACAAGTCCATTGTGATACGGTGTTCGACAAGTGGCAGCCGACACCGAGAACAAGGGGCGTCGAAGCGTCGCGGAGGTTTGGAGACAGCGAGCTAGTAATAATGCCGTCATCTGGATTCACAGTTAGAAAACGGCATATTCGGGTAAAATGAAATGGATACTGTACCTGAGTTGGTAATTAAGGGGACATATGTGGCTTGAGCACTAACGGAAAAATAAGAAAGCGAACATAATTGCACGGTGGGAAACACATGCCTAATAATATTAATTATCAAAGTAGGCCCTTGGATGACAATTAATATTGTTAGGCGCATATGAGGTTCTCCGCCGCAGGGTAAGTATCGCTATCGCGACCAAGAAGATGGGAGGGATTGAGAGGTGTTACAACAGAATTGCAAGATGCCAGTTCGTGTTCTGCAAGAAGAAAGTCAATATATAACTCTTGGTGAAGCCATTTCTCCCGAGTGATGTAGTCGCGTTCGAATTGCATGCCTACAAAAGAATTTAAAGGGCCGAGATACTTAATTCTGAACCGCTTCCCAATTTCCCCCTTGATGAATGACGAGAATCCTTCGAGTTACAACTGGCGAGGCCGTTGTCGACATGCATAGCCCCAAGGAGGCAATGGACGAGAGTCATCCCCCACGTCCTGTTGAAAATGAACAAGGCGTGATCGAACTCACACCGAACGAAACCAACCGTCTTGAAAACCTTTCGCAAAAGACGGTACCAGATCCGATGTGCCTGCTACCTTAATTGGATTGTTATTTGACTGTTGACCAGATTTTGCTAAAAGTCTTTCGCATAAACCATTTTCTTTTCCGTCCTGAATGCTTTCCGTTTCCCCCATCTCTTCATTCTATCTTCAGCGTCCCGGGGAATAATGCAGACAGTCTTTAGGTTCGTTCCCTTCATTTTATGTCGAGTTCCACCTCCCTTTTATGCAACACCCTCACTCTCAATATTTAATGCTCAACGTCAAGGAGTTTTCACCCCGTGGGACGGATAGCCCTCGGATTTGCCTTGGCAAATTTTTTTTTTGGTCGTACTCTGCAACAATTCTTCAGTGGTTGAACATAAAATATTGATTTTTTGAACCCTTGGTGCAATCCGTGGATCTAGTCCCTACCTTTATTTCCTGGCCTATCTGTTCTGATTCAAGTTCCGCATGCCTTTCACACAATCCTCGATATTCTAGTCCCTCGCGTTTGTGGCTGTATTCCCAATTTCTGGATTGGTTTACGCTTCCCGGGAGTTATTCAGCTCTACCAGAATATCCCCACGGTCCTTTTAAACTTGCCGTCGTTTTTTCAAACTTCGGATGCTGCTGATATGTCTGGTTATCAATCTATGTATTGATACAAACAACAACACCCTGGATGTGGATTGTACGAGAGCAGTAACACCTGATAGAGGGTGATTTTAAACGATATTAAAATACACTACTTCTATCTTGCCTTAGTGTGTATCGGTACCTCAGCGACATCTTCCTTGATTGAGACATCAAAACACCGATTCGTGGCTCTTAACGCTGCCGCATGCCTCAGATATTCCGAGATTCGCGATACTGTGCAGTTTGTCGACAAATTGAAGTAACTGTCCGACGTCGAGGACGGGGCCAACGCCAAAGCACAGCCACATTCCCAATTTGGTCAATCTACCAAGTAGTA
>Ga0307517_10014020_pt1 | contig 10816 bp, 8 predicted proteins | sample 23_EM_MG_FD_194515 | JGI IMG/M metagenome (GOLD analysis project Ga0307517, IMG submission 194515) | Populus trichocarpa ectomycorrhiza microbial communities from riparian zone in the Pacific Northwest, United States - 23_EM | ecosystem: Host-associated > Plants > Roots > Unclassified | place...
TTGGCCAGCCAGCCTTTGCCCGACGAAGCGACTGCGCCGGATGCCGGCGACCCGCGCTGGTGGCAGACCAATTGGGCGATCGCGGCCGCCGCCGTCATGGCGACCCTGCCGCTGATCGGACCGTCGATACCGCCGTTGATCGACATGCCGGGGCATATCGGCCGGTACCGGATCATGGCCGACGCCAATAGCGGGCCATTGGCGGCGCATTATGCGGTCCACCAGGCGCTGATCGGCAATCTCGGCATCGACCTCGCGGTACTGGCGCTCCGTCCGCTGCTGGATGTCGAGACGGCCACGCATCTGGTGGTCGCGTTGATTCCGGCGATGCTGGTCGCGAGCATGTTGTGGCTGTCACGCGAGGCGCATGGCCGTATCTCGCCCGCGGCCGGGTTCGCGCTGCCGCTCGCTTACGCCTTGCCGTTTCAGTTCGGGTTCGTGAATTTCGTCGCGTCGGCCGGGCTGTCCTTCATCGGGCTGGCCCTGTGGCTCCGGTTGGCCAAGCGGCGAGCGACCTGGGTCCGCGTTGCCGTGCTCGTGCCGTTCGCCGGTGTGGTGTGGCTCTGTCACAGTTTCGGCTGGGCGATGCTGGGGCTGTTCATTGTCGGCGCCGAATGGACGATCCAGCGCGCTCGCGGCCGGTCGATCGGGCGGGCCGCGCTGATCGCCGCGGCTCTGTGCGCGCCGATGGCCTGGCCGCAGATCCTGGCGATCCTGTTCGGCACGACGGCGGGTGGCGACACGGGCGACTGGTTCGACCTCGTCTCGAAAGCGCAATGGGTCGTATCGATGCTGCGCGAGCGCTGGAAAATCTATGACGTCTTGTGCGTCATCATTCTCGCGCTGCTGTTGTGGACCGTCATCCGGTCCAGACGACTGTCGTTCGTCCCCGTGCTTGGTGTGCCCGCGCTGCTCGGGCTGGTCGTGTTCGTGCTGCTGCCGCGCCTCTATCAGGGCGGGGCCTATGTCGACATGCGGCTGTTGCCCTATGTCGTCGCGCTCGGCCTGCTGGGGATCCGCGTCCGCGGAAAGGACGAGCGGCTCGAGCGCAGGCTGGCCGGCTGGGGTTTCGGCTTCTTCGCGATGCGCACGGCGACCTCGATCATCGCGCTCGCGCTGTTTGCCCGCGACATGCAGGCCGAGCTTCCCCCGCTGTCGCTGATTCCGGTCGGTTCCTCGGTCCTTGCCCTGGTCGACGAGCCGTCATCGGCATCGTGGGAGAACCGCAGGCTGACCCATATTGCCGGGCTCGCCGTCGCCAGGCGTCGCGCCTTCACCAACGAACAATGGTCGATCCCCGGCCAGCAGCTGATCCGGCCGCTCCATCCCGGCGCAATGCCCTTCGATCGCGACCCGTCACAGCTGATCGAACCGAAGAACCCGAAAAAGGCGACGATCGATTTCGACCTGGCGATCCGCGCGTTCAGTCGTGCCGACTTCCGCTATGTCTGGACGATAGGATTTCCCGCCGGGCGGGCCCATGCCGCCGATCTCGAGCCGATCTGGTCGAGCGACCGGTCGGCGCTTTATCGGGTGCGAACCCCTCCGGGGCCGCCCGCGGACTGAAACGCGCCGGGGTCAGTCGGCAAAGGTCAGCCCGGGCAGCTTCGGCCCCGCCTTATGATCGACGATGAACTGCGCGATGATCTGCCGCATCGCCTGGTTGGTGATGCTGTTATAGGTCGTGTTGAAATCGTGCCCCGAATAGGGGAACAGGATCTGATGGACCTCGAGCCCGGCGGCGTTCGCCTTGCGCATGAAGTCAGCCCCCGCTTCCGCCGGCAATAGCGGATCCGACGCGCCGCCCAAAAGCAGCGTCGGCGGATTGCTGGGAAACTGGAAGTGGCGCAGGTCGATCGCGGCGTAACGTTCGGGATAGTCGCGCGGCGATCCGCCGATATAGCGGGTAAGGTAGGACCGCTGCTCGTCGCGCAATTCGCCCGGATAATACCACGACCCGATGACGTCGATCAGCGGCGCCTTCGCGATCACGACCGCGACATGCGGGATCGCCGGCCCGCATTCGGGGTCGGTGCGCTTGGCATTGGCGAGATAGCCTGCCGCCATCGCCAGGCTGCCGCCCGCCGACCCGCCGGTCAGCGTCACGCGATCGAGGTCGATATGCAGCTCGGCGGCGTTGGTGGCGGTCCAGGCAAGCGCGCATTGCACGTCGCGCGTGGCCAAATTCCAGGTCGGCCGGTCGTTCCGGGCCAGCCGATAATCGATGCTGATGACGGTCCAGCCATGGTCGGCGAACCAGCGCAGATTGGCGGCGCCGAGCACCCGACTGCCCTGGAAGAAGCCACCGCCATGCACCGCGATCAGCACCGGGCTCAACCCGCCGACTGGGGTGCGGGCGGGATGATAGATGTCGAGCCAGAGGTCCTCGCCAGACGGTCGCGAATAGACGCGGCTCTCGTCGGGGCGCGCGCCGTCGCGCACTTCGCGCAGGTCGAGCGCCCGGACGACGTTGATCCGCGCCCCGTTGCTCTCGGCAACGTAGAGCAAGTGAACCATCACGCCGGCCGTGGCCAACACGGTGATCGTCGCCGTCGCGACGATGGCGAGTGCCACCGCCGATTTGCTCAGCGAATTCGCCAGCAACCCGATCAGCAGCGCGGCGATCGCCCACAGGAACAGCCACGACGTGTGGTTGGGCACGACGCCCAACGCATAGATGCGAAACCACGGGATGATCGGCACGACCGCGCCGAACAGGATGAACAGGCACGGCAGCACCATGATCCAGGCGATGGTCATCATGCCGGTGCGGCACAGGCGAAAGATGGTGCTCATGCCGCACTCTCTGTCGATACAGTGTCGGGCATTATGGACGCAGAGGACTTAACAGGCCGTTCCGCGGCACGGACGCCCAACACACCGGACAAGGTCGGCAAGCGCGCGATCGCCATCCACGCCCCCAGCGTCAGTGCGACCGACAAGGCGAGCAACGGCGCCCCCGAGAATCCCCAGGCCGACCACAAAGCGAACACCAGCGGGTGCCAAAGGTAGAAGAACAGACTGTCCCGCCCGATCGCGCTGATCAACGCCACGTCGAACCTGATCCGCCGCAACCAGGGGAATAGCGCGATCAGCGGGACGCACAGCAGCAACTCGGCAGCCGCTTCGGCCGCGGTCGAGGGATGCTCGTACAGACGCGACCACCAGAGCAGGCCGACAAAGGCGATCAGCAGCAACAGATATTCATGGCTGGGGGCAGGACGGCGCGCGACCCACATTCCCAAGGTAAAATAGATCGGGTAGATGAAATAGCGCCGGTCGGGCGTCCATGCGCCGAATTGCCAGACGTCGTGCCCGACACCAAATACGTACATTGCGCCGATGCTCGTGGGGATCGCGATCGCCAGCATCGTCGCGGGACCGAGCCGGCACAATCTGGCCGCGAACATGAAGGCCAGGATGACCGGCACGAACCACAAATGATAGGGCGGACGGACGAACGCGTAGATCGGGGAGAACCATTGCAGGGAGCCGGTGATCGCCACCGCCACCGCGCAGGCGGCGAGCCAGGGGAGCACCATGCGGTCATAATATTTTCGCAGCAGGCCCGCCGACGTCAGGCTGCGCGCCTGTTCGAGGTTGAACAGATAACCCGTCAGCCCGATAAACAGCGGCATCCGGAAGCCGATGCCGAACCAGGTCAGGAAATGGTGGCGCTGGGTGAGTTCGGCGAAATGCCCGAGCACGACCAGCACAACCAGCGCGCCGCGAAAGAGGTCGATGCCCGAGACGCGCGGCTTGTCGACGCGTGGCGGGGGTGATGTCCACACGACATCTCTGGTCTGAAGGCCCTCCCCCATCGCCCAAGCATTTGACGGAAACGCGTTTCGATCCGTTGATCGACGATGGTTAATGCGCGCTTTATCGTTCGATCTGAACCAATTGTGTCGCCTCGGTCACGACACCTAATCTCCGTCCCGCGCGTCCCGCGCGTTCTACGCGAAGATCGCGTCGAGCCCCTGGCTTTCCGGCCCCTCTTTCAACCCGCGCAACTCGATATAGGCGGCGGTCGAGATCGCGCTGGTGAGAATGGTCTGCAACGTCGTGCTGACCGCGTTGGCAATAGCCGTCAGCCATGCGAGCCCGGTAAAATCGCCGCTGCGCGCGCTGATCGCGATGCCGATGCCGCTCACGACACTCGACAGCATGAACACCAACAGGAAGAAACCGATTGTGATCAGCAGCAGCAGGAAGATGTTCCAGCGCTCGCCCTTGGTGAGCTCGGCGCTGCGGCCGAGCGCGGCGAACACGCCGCTTCGTTCGGCGACGACCAACGGCACGGCGACGTACCAGATTGTCGCCAGGATGATCGCGGGCACGATGAAGAGGACGGCGGCGAAGAGGAACGCGATAATGCTGACCAGGGTGAGGCCGATCACTGGGAGGAGCCGCTGAAGAGCGGTGGTCAGACACTCGCCGAACCGCGCCTTCTCGCCCTGGTGCGCGGTCATCGTCGCGCGGACCAGCGCGCCTTGGGCAACCACGGTGAACACCATCGTGACCAGCAATCCCGCCGCGACAATCCACAGGAAGGTGCCCGGCGACGCCTGGCCAGTGCCGATACTAGGCAGCGCGCTCTGCTGGAAATAGGTGGCCAGCCCCCGCGGCAGCCCACTGAACAGAAATGCGATGCCCAACATCACGAACAAATTGCCGAAAATCGCCCCGAAGGCGGTGTTGAGTACGCGTCCGATCGACATGAAGCCCCCTCTATGTCCCACCCCAACCTGATCCTGACATCCGCTCCTGTCCAGAACGACTTGGTTCAAAAGGGAAGTTTTAGCGGTTGCGTGCTTTCCAGCATGGGGTAAGCAAGGTGCAGTTGGTTACGCAGGGGTGGCGTTTGGCCGGGGGTAATACGCATGGTGCCGCGGCCGCCGCCGACCGCTTCACCGCGGCGCATGACGCGCTGCGCGCGGACCCGTCCGTCCAGTTCACGCTCGCCCCGCCGCCCCCACCACCGGCACCCCCCGCCTGGCTCAAGGGGCTCGCCGATTTCTTCGAATGGCTGGGGCACGTCCTCGCCCCGATCGGCCGCTTCCTCGCCTGGCTGACGAGCTTCATGCCCGCGGCGCCTTACGCCCGCATCCTGTTGTGGGGCGTGATCGGCATCGCGGCGCTGGCGCTGATCTGGCTGATCGTCGAACGCCTGCGCTATGGCCAATGGCGCCTGCCCCGTCGCCGCTCGCGCGCCGCCACCCCGGTCGCGATCGAGGCCGAGGAGGAATGGCAACCCGATATCGAACAGGGCCATGCCTGGCTCGAGGAAGCCGATGCGCTCGCCGCGCGCGGCCTGTTCGCCGAGGCGGTCCATCATTTGCTGTTCCGCTCGATCGAGGACATCCGCAAACGTCGTCCGCACGTGGTGCGCCCGGCGCTGACCAGCCGCGAGCTCGCCGCCGCGAGCGCCATCCCGACCGGCGCGCGCGACTTGTTCGCGTCGATCGCCCGCCATGTCGAACGCAGCCTGTTCGGCGGCCGCCCGGTCAATGCCGACGACTGGCAGGCGGCACGCAGCGCTTATGCCGAGTTCGCCATCGCCGGAGCGTGGAAGGCATGAGCGACCTCGTCATCGGCCGCGGTCGCGACGACGGCGGCGCGTTCCGCCTGCGCACGGTGATCATCCTGCTCGCAGTCGGCATCATCGGGTTCGTCGCCCTGCTGCTCGGCAATGCCTATGAAGCGCCGACCAATTCGACCAACGGATCGTCCGCGCACGCTTTGTCGAACGGCGCCACCGGCTATAGCGGGATCGTCCGGCTGGCGCGCGCGATGGGCAAGGATACGCGCGTCATCCGCGATCCGTCGCAACTCGCCGCCAACGGCCTGTTGATCCTGACCCCGCCGCTGGGATCGACCCCGCTCGGCGACGTATTGTTGCGCCGCGACGACCTGCCGACCCTGGTCGTGCTGCCCAAATGGTCGACCGCGCCGCAGCGCCCCGCCGGCCGCCCGGGCTGGGTGATGCGCTGGGGCCTGATCGACAAGAGCGAGCCGCAAGGCGTGCTCGCGCCCGACCGCAAATTCACCGTCTCGCGGCTGACCAGCGGCGGACGCCCGTTGCGCTCGGCGGGCTGGATGTCGGAGGATTTCGGGTTCGAGGCGCCGCGCCCGCTGCAGACGATCAGCGGCGCCGATCTGAAACCGCTGCTGACCGACGATCAGGGCAATATCGTGCTCGGTGAAGTGGGCAGCAAATCGCTCTATGTGCTCGCCGACCCCGATATCCTGTCGAACATGGGCATGCGCAAGGAGAGCCAGGCGCGCGCCGCGCTCGCGTTGCTCGACGCGCTCAACCAGGATGCCGACCGCGATTTCGACTTCGACGTCACGCTGGCGGGCCTCGGCAAGGCCAAGAGCCCGCTTCGCCTCGCCTTCGACCCGCCATTCCTGGCGATGACCTTGGCGATCGTCGCGGTGATGCTGCTGGCCGGATGGCAGGCGTTCGCACGGTTCGGCCCCGCGGTCCATCGCGAGCGCGCGATCGCGTTCGGCAAGACCGCCCTGGTCGACAATGCCGCCGCGTTGATCCGCAAGGCGGGCCGCCAGACGCGGCTCGGCGGGCGCTATGTCGAGGCGATCCGCGAGCGCGCGATCGTCGCGTTCGGCGTGCCGTCGCGGCTGCGCGGGGCGGCGATCGACGCGTATCTCGACAAGATTTCCGGGCGGTCGCGGTTCACCGACCTCGCCCAGGCCGTGGACGATGCGGACGACAAGGCCAGCCTGGTCGCCGCGGCACGCGCGCTACACGATTGGCAGAAGGAGAAGGGCAAGTGACGGTCGAGGAAGTCCGCAATCTGGCGATGGCGATTCGCCAGGAAGTCGGCAAGGCCGTGGTCGGCCAGGAAGCGACCGTCGAGCTGATGCTCGTGGCGCTGTTCGCCGGCGGCCATATCCTGCTCGAAGGCCCGCCGGGCACCGCCAAGACCTTGCTCGCGCACAGTTTCGCGCGCGCGGTCGGGATCAAGTTCGGGCGCATCCAGTTCACGCCCGATCTGATGCCCGGCGACATCATCGGCGCCAATCTGTTCAACTTCCAGACCTCCACCTTCACGCTGACGCGCGGCCCGATCTTCACCGACATGCTGCTCGCCGACGAGATCAACCGCACCCCGCCCAAGACGCAGGCGGCATTGCTCGAGGCGATGCAGGAACGCACCGTCACGATCGACGGCGAGAGCCTGGCGCTGGGCGACCGCTTCATGGTCGTCGCGACGCAGAACCCGATCGAGCAGCAGGGCGTCTATCCGTTGCCCGAAGCCCAGCTCGACCGCTTCCTGTTCAAGCAGACAGTCGATTATCCGTCGGCCGCCGAGGAGCGCAAGATCATCGCCACCCACGGCATCAAGACGGGCGTGATGGAACCCGAAGGCTGGGGAGTCGAGGCCCGCGCCGATGCCGCCAAGATCGCCGACGCGATCGCCGCGGTCGGCACGGTCAGGCTGGTCGACGAGGTGATCGATTACATCGCCGCCCTCATTCGCGGCACGCGCGACGTCGCCGACCTCGAAAGCGGTGCATCGCCGCGTGCCGGCGCGATGCTGGCCGGAGCTGCACGCGCTCGCGCGGCGCTCGACGGGCGCGACTTCGTCATCCCCGACGACGTCAAGCAACTCGCCCCCGCGCTGCTGCGTCACCGCCTGATCCTGTCGCCCGCCGCCGAAATCGACGGCCGGATGGTCGAGGAAGTGGTGCACAGCATCATCGAGACGATCGAGGCGCCGCGGTGACAAGGCTTCGCTCCGGTAGGGTACATCAAGCCCCTCCCCTTCAGGGGAAGGGTTGGGGTGGGGCCTATCCACAGGCGACTGGCTTGCGGCACTGCCCCACCCCCAACCCCTCCCCGGAAGGGGAGGGGCTTTTGGGAGGCTATCGTTGATCTATCCCACGCGCATGGCGGTGATGGCGGCGGCGGCGGGGGCTCCCGTCGCGTTGTTGATCGCCGTGCTGACGCCGGAGCATTGGTACGCCGGGCTGGCCTGGCCCGCGGCAATCCTGATCGGCGCGCTGATCGACGCGATGCTCGCCTTGCCCGCCAGTCGTATCGCCGCCGGGCTGACCCTGCCGCGCACCGCCAGCGTCGGCGAGACGGTCGAGGCGGTGATCAGCGTCGAAGGGCCGCCGCGCGGGGGCCCCGGCAATGTCCAGATCGCGATCGCCGCCGATCCGCTGGTCGCGTTGGAGGATGACGGGCGCGCGAGCGTCCAGCTCGACCAGGGCAAAGGCGCGGTCGCGCTGCCCGTTGCGACGCGCCGTCGCGGCACCGCGCATTTCGCGACCTTCTGGGTGCGCTGGCGCGGACCGCTCGCTTTGGTGTGGCGGCAGAAGATCATGGCGAGCGAGGCGGCACTCAAGATCCTGCCCGACATCCGCCCGGTCCGCGAACGCGGCGCGCGGATCTTTCAGCGGCATGCATTGCAGGGGCTGATGACCCAGCTCGATCGCGGCGACGGCACCGATTTCGACGCTTTGGTCGAATTCCGCTCGGGAATGGATCGCCGCGCGATCGACTGGAAGCAATCGGCCCGCCACCTCAAGCTCCACGCCAAGGAATATCGCACCGAACGCAATAACCAGATCGTCTTCGCGATCGATTCGGGGCGCCAGATGTCCGAGCCGGTCGCGGGCATCCCGCGCGTCGACCGCGCGGTCGCGGCGATGCTGCTGACCGGCTGGGTCGCGCTCAAGCTCGGCGATCGCGTCGCGCTCCATTCGTTCGATTCGCGCCCGCGCATCGCGAGCGGGCTGATCTCGGGCGCGTCGGCCTTTCCCGAACTCCAGCACCTCGCCGCCGGGATCGATTATTCGGGCGAGGAAACCAATTATACCTATGCGCTGACCACGCTCGCCGCGCGGCTGACGCGGCGCTCGATGATCGTGATGTTCACCGAATTCACCGACCTGACCAGCGCCGACTTCATGATCCGCGCCGCCGCCCGGCTGGTCGAAACGCATCTGCTGCTGATCGTCGTGCTGCGCGACGAGGAACTCGAATCGCTGGTCGATCACACCCCCGACAGCGCCGACGACATCACTCGTGCGGTGACCGCGGCGGGCCTGCTCAAGGACCGGCTGCTCGCCTTGACCCGGCTGCGCCACCTCGGCGCGCATGTCATCGAAAGCGAATATGATCGCGTCGCCGACCGCCTGGTCGAGGGCTATGTCGACTTGAAGCGGAGGAACCTGCTGTGACGGCCTATGTCGACGTCCGCACGCCCCTGGTCAACGCGACGCGCTTCCGCGCGGTGCACGAGGCCGATTGGGATCAGCTCGACAAGATCCTGACGTTGATCGAAAAACGCGGCGTCGGCGCGGTGCCCGACCAGCAATTGCTCGTCCTGCCCTTGCTCTATCGCGCCGCTTTGTCCTCGCTCTCGGTGGGGCGCGAGACGTCGCTCGACCGCGCGCTGATCAATTATCTCGAGCAGCTCTGCACGCGCGCCTATTTCCAGATTTACGGCGTCCCGACCTCGCCGATGAAGCAGCTCGCGCATTTCTTCGCGCGCGGCTGGCCCGAAGCGGTGCAGGCCTTGTGGAAAGAGACGCTGGTGTCCTTCCTGCTGACCGTCGCCGGGGCGGTGGTCGCCTATCTGCTGATCGCGCACGATCCGTCCTGGTTCTACGCGATGATCCCCGATGGCATGGCGCAGGGGCGCGATCCGACCGCCAGTACCGAATTGCTTCGCCAGACCCTCTATGACGGCGGCAAGGACGCGCAGCAGAGCGCGCTCGCCTTGTTCGCGTCGTTCCTGTTCACCCACAATTCGCAGATCGCGATCTTCTCGTTCGCCTTGGGGTTCATGTTCTGCGTGCCGACCGCCGGGCTGATCGTTTATAACGGCCTGATGCTGGGGGCGATGGTCGAGGTCTTCGTGTCGAAGGGACTCGGCTATGGTTTCGTCGGCTGGCTGATGATCCACGGCACCACCGAATTGTTCGCGATCATGATCTCGGGCGCGGCCGGGTTCCGCATCGGGCTCGCCATCGCGTTTCCGGGCAGGCTGTCGCGGACCGACGCGGCGGTGGCGGCCGGACGGTCGGCGGCGACCGCGATGGGCGGCACGGTGGTCATGCTGGCGATCGCCGGGCTGCTCGAAGGGATCGGGCGCCAGACGATCACCAATGACGAACTGCGCTACGCGATCGGCCTGGTGATGCTGGCCGGCTGGCTGCTCTATTTCTACATGCCGAGGGGGAAACGCGATGGCGCGCCCGCCTAGACTTGTGGTGACCGCACTCCGTCGGCGCTTCATCACGCCCGAGGGAGTCGACCTCAATATCGAGCTGGGCACCGCAGGCGCGCGCGCCGGCGCGTTCCTGCTCGACGGTATCATGATGCTGGGGGTGCTGATTCTCGCCTCGATCGCGATCGGGCTGATGACGATAGCGTCGCAGTCGATCCTGATGGTCGGGCTGTGGATCGTCGGTTTCTTCGTGCTCCGGAACGGCTGGTTCACCTTGTTCGAAATGGGCGCGCGCGGCGCGACCCCGGGCAAGCGGATCGTCGGGCTGCGCGTGGTGGCGCGCGATGGCGCACGGCTGACGGGCGGCGCGGTGATCGCGCGCAACGCGATGCGCGAGATCGAGGTGTTCCTGCCTTTGTCCTATTTCTTCGCCTCGCTGGGGGCGATGTTCACCGGTGGCGACGTCCTGCTGCCGCTGCTCGCGCTTGCCTGGAGCATGCTGTTCCTGTTCTTCCCGTTGTTCAATCGCGACCGGCTGCGCGTCGGCGACCTGCTCGCCGGGACCTGGGTGGTGCACCGCGCGCGCGCGCAGCTCGGTCATGATCTCGCCG
>Ga0307517_10014021_pt1 | contig 10815 bp, 17 predicted proteins | sample 23_EM_MG_FD_194515 | JGI IMG/M metagenome (GOLD analysis project Ga0307517, IMG submission 194515) | Populus trichocarpa ectomycorrhiza microbial communities from riparian zone in the Pacific Northwest, United States - 23_EM | ecosystem: Host-associated > Plants > Roots > Unclassified | place...
CCGCCGGATGCGCGCAGTTGGTAAGAGTAGGCAGGAGGCCTGTAGACGAGAAGATAAGGGGGCGGATACAACAGGAAGGCGCTGGGAGGGGGTGGGGTCGCAAGGAGGGCGTCGGACGCTTTGGAGGTAAAGTGGGGCGTCCGGGCGCACCAGACTCAAGAGATGAAAGGCAAAGAGGGCTCAGGAGATCCGGAAGGACGGGAGGCAAAGAGCGGACTGGCTTCGTCCGGACGCGGGCTCGATACGTCCAGTAAAAAAGGTTTTCTTGCTGATGTAGGGTGCCAGCTAATGCTTAGCAGTAGGGTGCCAGCCGATGAAGAGCAGTAGGGTGCCAGCCAGAGAGCGGAATGTAGCAGTGCGGTCCAAGCAGAGAGAACTGGGAGGAGGATGGAGGACGAGTCGTGAGCAGGCTAGCCTCATCCGACAAATGGGCCCTAGCAAGGGCTTTTGGAACAACGACGAAACCAGGGCGAGACCGTGATGTTACTAACCGCAGCTTTCCCAACCCAAGGTACAAACCTAGCAAGCCGAGTCCTACTTCGACTGAGAGTCCGGATGCCATAACGCTGACAGTGCACGAAGCGAGAAGCTTTCCGACCGTGCAAAATGCTAAGCGAGGTGCCAAGCAAGTGCGGGGTAAGTGGGAGAACCGAACTTCATGAGCCGGAGTCAACGAAGAACAGGAACGAGAACCCAAAGGAGGGGGGGCCAACAGGCCCCAGAAGAGGAGGGAAGATGACTTAACGTCAACCCCTAGGCAGTGGCCATCGTGGGAGAAAAGAGGTGGGTGGGGGAAGGTGACGATGATTTCTCGTGGTGTTGAGATTTCAATCTCTGGAGGTGTTGTTACAATGGTTCGTGTCTCAGGAGACGGTCACGCTCACACCCTGTATATATTCTGCCAACAGCTTCTGGTCGGTTCGACGTCCACAACTCATATGGTGTTGTAGGAGCGTTTCTATGAATCTCAATTTAATAGGAAGTACACAACTACACAGCTGTATCGATCTGACATGCAGTATCAATGCTGGGGTCGGAGGGGGGTGTTATGAATATCCCCGCAAGGTTAGAGGAGGTCCGGACTACTCCTGCTCCGTCAGTAGCCCTTTTCGTGCCATACGAAGTAGCCTCGCAAACACCTAGAAGCCTCGCTCTAGTTTGGATTACTTTCCTCTAAGTCTGTGTATGACTTTGTAGGTGAAGGTAGGGTAACTGAGATTCCTCAGTAGGTTAACTAAGTTCCCAAAGTAGGGTAATCATATTCCCAAGGTAGGGTAAGTTCATCTCTTCATGCCTTTATTCTCTGCGTGAGTCCGCGTGACCACATATAATTTTACTCCAGGGATTGGTGCAATGTTTACTATGTTTCCTTAACTTTACGCGAACATGCCCTCTGAAGGTTACTCTGCCTAGCAGGATAACTTTAGCCTAGCTGGGTTACCCTGTCTAACCCAATGGCATCGAGTTACTTTGTAGATACTCATACCAACTTATGCCTACCGGTAGTATACTAAGTATACAGCTCTAGCCTCAATCTGGTTGCCTCTTGGTATACCATATGGGCTTGAGTCTAGTCCACTGTAGCTACCTATCTGTATTGTCGTTATAGGAGAATAGTCTGTAGAGAGCCTGATCCTAAGATTACGACCATACCGAAGACAGACTGTAGAAGTAAAATATCAAAATAAAGATAAAGATAATTCAATGTAGAATCATGCAGTTAAACTTAATATTGTTAAGCCTGAAAGCTTCACTCAATAAGTTCTCTTGAGGATTGTTGGTTATCAGAATAGTGTGTTTCTTGCTTCAGTTAAGGATAATAATGTAATGCCATATCAGCAAAAATTCACATTTGACCATCATACCTTATGAGGCAACTGCCGTATGAGGGACCAAATTATGAAACTCCAGTTGATGTACGGAGTCACAAGAATAGGAGAAATCAAGTATCAATCAGGAATTTTTATTGTTACTAGGACAGCCAAGGTTATATAGTAGTACAAGATGAGTGGGACATACAAAGTCTCATTTGGGACGCCAGGAGGCCTCCAGGTTACTATGAGGTAATTCTAGATTGCCCAGGGGCCCAGGGACCAAATCCATAATGGAACAATAACCGAAAAATCCCGGAAAAATCCAAAAAGGCTTCTGGGAGTCTCAAATTGCCTTTAAGTCATTTCAGCAAAAATCACACCTTGCTTTCTGTGTGCTCTGTGCGTCTGACCCACCTGATGCTAGAATGCAAATCGCGAATCAGAATGCAACCACCCTACCACACAATGCACTTGACCCAACTTGACGCAGGACCTAATTCTCAGGACGTCCAAACGCAGCACCTAATCCTCAGCATCCATCCTGACATTGGACACCTCTTCGGGATACAGAGCATTCAGCACTTATCTTTCTAAGACTCAGATAAGCGAACTTGAATGGTACCCCTTTTGCCTTTTCCTGATCTGGGTCGCAATAGATTTCTTGCTCTCAGTGTATTAAATTTACTACCGTATTTTTTCGTGCTATCCGGTTTTTCGCCAAGACCGGGCGTTGCTTTGTGTGGGTGGTGCCTAGAGTCTGAAATAGGTCCCCTAAATGCTCCCATTCCCATAGTAACTAAGGCTGGGTTTTAGGTGTCCTGTACTTCACTCCTTAGTGCGTGGCGCCTGTTTGATCACCATCCTAACCCTTGCAGAAGGTGATTGTGACACACTCAGCCGCATAACAGTAGACACCTGAAATCCACACCTCAGTTACTATGAGAACTGGGGGAACCGAAGGGGCCATTTTAGACTCCAGGCACCGCCCAACCTTAAGTAACGCCCGGTCTTGGCGAAAAACCAGATAACACGAAAAAATACCGTACTACTAAGATTCTTTTGGTCTAATATACAGGACAGACCATGATACTTATAAGCAACCCCTCCCATACGCGGGACTCAACCTTTACCCAGGACCCTATAACTTTATTAATAAAGGTCTCAGGAGAAAGCACCTTATATCATTGTGAAGCTGGAATCGAGGCCAACAACCTCCCGGAATCAGATCCAGAATTGGTCATCTGGTCGTAGAGTTATCTGTTATCGAGTTTTCCATTACTTTGTTCAAAGACCACTCTCAGGAGGGTTGGCGGATTCATGGGTTTCGATGAGACAGAGATGTACGTTATAACATTGCGTAACTGGCATTGAGCCTAAAATCCTCAAGCAAAAAGTATCTAAATCTGTGAAGTAGTTGTGGAGTAGTCCGCTGTTGAGTTAAATAGCACCAGCTTTCTAGCTAATAGACCCTCTACAGAAGACAGCGAATTCCTGAGCTTTGATGCAATTGGAACGTACCTTACCCCATTGCGTAGCTGGCGTCGAGCCCAACAACCTCCCACAAAGTGTATCAAAATCTGTAAAGTGGTTGTGGAGTAATCCACTATTGAGTAAAATATCGCCAACATGAAACCTAAGACACCCTCTACAGAAGATAGTGAATTCATGAGTTCTGATACGACAGGGACGTACCTGATACCATTGTGTAGCTGGCGTTGAGCCCAACAACGTCCTGAAAACGGAATACAAGTCCGTGAGGCTGTTGTGGAGCAATCTGCCGTTGAGTAAAAGCTCACCAGGGCTACTATACAGATCATATTTACAGAAGAGAGCAAATTCCTGAGCTTTGATATGACAGATACATACTATTTACCGTTGAATAGCTGGCGTCGAGTCCGACAGCCTCCCGTAAACAGAACCAGGATCTGTCTACCAGTTGTGGAGTAATGCGCTATTATGGGGTAGCTAACATGGTAGGATTTTGAGCTAACTAGGCCAAGGAGATTCGAGACAACAGATTAATAGTCAGGAAGGCTCTTCGGTAATCATTTGGTAAAGTAATAGAAGAATATCGGAATAACTTATAATATTGTTAAGGTCTCTTCTCCGTTGCTTGATGATTCTTCAACCACCGGGGGAGAGGCCTACTATTTATACTAATGTTCATGCTACTCAACTTCTTTTGTTAAGAGGGATTTTCTTAACAATTCAGTTCGTCAGAACAAAGTGCGAACACCGTTCGACCCTGGAAACTTGCCCAGCTCAACTCAGATAATCTTCCGAACTGCTATTTCATCTGAGGGTGTCCCTACTCCACCAGTAGACAGTCTTCAATCTCTTCGTCATGATAGACAATATATGAATATGCAGTCCAAATGCCTACATACCAATAGTAATATGGAATATGGAATGATCAGTTCCCATATCCAGCTATCAAAGCATTATGCAGTAATATGCATATTCAACTAGAAAATGAGAGAAGTAGTGTCCTCTATCATCTTTCCAATCAGTTAAACCTATCTTGAAACATGCTCTTATCAAGTAGTCTGAGTTGTCTTCCAGCTGCCTCAAGGAAGCTCATAACTCCGGGAGCATGGGTTCGAACATATGGTCATTCGATGAAGCCATATACCTCACGCTTAAATATTAGGTAAGCTATTCCGCCCACGGTAATAGGTCGCGAGAGTTGTTGTGAGGTTTGACCAAAGTATTAAGGCATTTATCCCTTTGGCTATGGCTAGGGGCCATCAGATGGGAGATATTGAGGTGGTAAATCAGCAAAAAAAATACCTTGTATTCTGGCTCTCCCCACTCACCCTGTGCGCTGAACGTTCCAGGCGCGTATAACGTAAACTCCTGTTCTGGGTCCGTCCGCGCCGGCTCGTTCCCATGCTGCCCTTTTGCGGACGTTTTGTGGACATGACATCTCTCCTTCAGGCCTCCCCCGGTGATACACCCGCCCACCAGCTTTCTTTCCATGATGCCCTCCCTCCTTTAACCCGGTCACTAACCTCTCCCTGAATCCATTTCTCATCCGGAACCCCACCGACATCACTTCCACTTCTCCCACTCTCCCGGAGTCCCTGAGTGCTCACGCGTATTCGGCGGACGTTTTCCTGTCATTACTTCTTCTACCCTCATCCCTCCCAATACGTTCAGCCCTTCCTCCGCCACCCTCTGCCCCCAGCCCCTCTTCTCCCATATCCGGCCGACCTCCCCCCTCCTTTGCCCTTTGGTGCAGCTCTCTCCTCAGCTCTCCACATCCTATCTTGTCTACTCCATGCCTCTCGCCGCCTCCCGGGCCTCTTAGTGTCCGCTCGCGGGCTTCTACCCTCTTCCCCGGCCTCTTACACTCCGCTCGCGGACTCCCACAGTCTTCCCCAGCTTCTCAGAGCCCCCCAGACACATTCCCGTGCCTGTCAACCTACAGCTACCCACTAGACGACTTACCCAAACCTGCGCAGTTTATAACCATCTGCCCGACACATTCCCATGCCTTCCAAACCTACAATTGCCTGCTAGATGCCTTACTCATACTTGCACGGCTGATAACCATTCGCGCAATTCATTCTCATCCTTTCCCTGCCCACCGACTCGCATACTACCATGGTTTAACCCTTTTAGCAGGCGTAATTTCATTTAATTTTATTACATATATTTAAACGATAAGCCAGTGGTGATAAAACTATTCTCCCTATCCTCTCGATCGGTTTCTTCCACAAGTGATTCCGCCTCCCCACGGTCTTGGAACAGCGCTGCACCAACCAGTGCTCCCGGATTGGGCCCATGTTCTCGCCGCGGCTCGTGCCGACCATGTCCTCCTCCTGTATCCAGGAGGCCACAAGCGGCCTCCAATTCATCCAGCTCTGTATCACTACCAAACTCCCGCCTCAATGGGTCCTCATCATTGTCATATCCCGCCATCCTCACGACCCGCTTTCCTCGCTCCTTCGCGATTCTGGCCTCCAATGTCGTCCTTATCCGCTGCATTATTGGACGTTGTCAAACTCTTCCTGGTTTGCCCCAGGATCGTGTCTGATGTTCCAGCAGGGCTATCTATTCATTAGGTAACCTTTCACCCAACTCGAGTACTTGCTCTTTTCAAAAGTGTCCGTGTGCCCTGGCCGTCGGGGGATCCGGACACTTTCGAAACCTGCCAGTACACATTGTTTTTCCCCCCGTCGGAAGTCGCCCTTGTGAAAGCCACATTATTGATACCGATGCCAGTCCGCCAACATCGCAGTGAATGACATAATATGGCGGCTGTCAGACAGATAAACAGGCCATCGATCTTATCCTGGAAACCTTCATCCGTCATGCCTTTCCTTTTCGGGCTAGAGTAATATTGAGCTATAATCATACCTGGAATCTGGGGTGCTAGAAATCTAAGAGAAATTGGCTGTTGGCCGGATTAGATCGATTTGCTCTTACTCCACTTAGAACCAATCCCGACAAATGTCAAAAAGATACCTCATAGCTGCCTGGCGGGCAAATGAACCTATCCTCCTCCAGCAGGTATTCCAGTCTCCGTGCGCAGGCTGTAGGATCCTCAATATTGAGCTTATAGACTTCTGTTATAGCCTTCTTGGCTGTATGCAGATACTGAGATCTGCATCCACTGTGCTTTGCCCGGATCTGCAAATCAGTGATCAGCGGGCACTCCATTTAGTAAAGGATAGGATGCTGGTTATCTATTAAGGGTAACTTACCTGGTCATTTGAGGGCGGGGTAGCATCAGCAAAGTCGGGAAAGGCTAATTTGGTCCAGGCATCGCTCCAACATGTGCGGACCTCTTCGCCCAGGGTAAGTTGGTCCGGAAACGGATTGATGAAGATAGTCCAGTCTCACATCAGGTCACGGGATCCGGCCACAATGCTACGCTCAAGCCCGGTTGCCATATTTCGCCTACTGGTGGCTTGCTGTCCTCCACTATCCAATTCCCGCACCTTTCGATCTGGGTGACTTAGGGTTATCACCGGCATCGCAAGTGGATTCAAGTCTGTGGGCGAACGGGAGGGAATGGCAGATGTAAAACCATTTTGGCTAACTTGTACTTGAGCAGACGTTCTCCGTCTGGGGTAACTAATCCTCACCCTGGAATTCTGGGTATTCCTAGGGGTGATTGTCAGTATCGAGCCCTGCGAGCTAAGGAACTCACGCCCAATTGGTCTTTCCGCTCCCCAGCCCAATGGATGATCCATATCATCCCCATGCTGGCCTATCTCGTTCTCCTCACTCTCCTGACTCTCCTCACTCTGGCCATCATTACCTGCATATTCCCCATCATTAGAGTCTAGACTCTCATCCGCTAACTCTAAGACCTACTACCAGTTGTACAGGACAGACTCTGGTACCTGGAGTCGTGAAGAAGCTGGCTCCCCCACGGCATCCCTCCTCCTACCTACAGTGGACCCAGCCATAACAGACTCAACACTGGGTGATGTTATTATAATTAATCCGTCCCTAGACCCACATCCCGAGAAACGTCCGCGAACGGACCTCCCTTTGCCTTTGCCTTTTCTGCCTCCATGAACGCGCTCGGTCCGCCCTAAGCCGCCACTGTTGTTGTGACATAGTATGCAGGTGAATAGTGATAGAAGAGAATTGCAGTGTATGACGTTGAGATGCAGGAGGTTTCCGGAAGGCTCTATTGGTAGGTAGCAAAGGGCACAATATGGGGTGTGAACTTGGAAGATCGAAATGGTCGGCCCAGCTTCCTTAAGAACTAAGGACATTCACAGTTCATCACTTGCTTTCATGTCCGCTGGCGTCAGCACACACCGTGCGTCCAAATTGCAGCTTGATGGCTTATATAGGAATTTGCATGCGAAGACTTGGCCGGGCTGCGATTTCACTGGGGCAATACGAGTCTTAGGTACGTGGGGTTCCTGAACCAGATGAAAAAAGGTTTATCAGAATGGAAGGACTAATGTAGTTTGAGTAGGTCTGCCAAGCGGACAGAAACAACTGCAGGTACTGCTAGAGCTCTGGCCCGGACGCTAATCTCAGAAAGTGAAAGCTGCCACTAAGGCTCAACGGATGGGATATAAGATGAAAAGCTAGGATAGGAATAGTAATGAAACAGGTAACACCGAACGAAAAACAACGAGAGAAGAACATGAATCATCCGCCAAGTCCAAAGAGCAAACCACTAAAGCCAGCAGAGAGAACATATACCAAACGAAAAAGAGCTGGAAAAGAGCAAGAATGATCTGCCAAGATTCCCAGAGCAGGTGCCAAGAGCCGACCCGGTAAACGCAGAACAGCTAGTGGCAAACAAGAATGGTCTGCCAAACTGTAAGAGGGACCCTGTAGTGCAACAAAGTGTCTGTAGACTACATTGGGTTTGGGCAACCCGGAACAGTAACAGCCGGGCCAATCCAAACAAGAAATGTGCTGGAAAAAATACCAGGATGACTCGCAAAACTCTAAAAGTTAAACTCCAAATAAAAAACATCCAGAGGAAACACCCGCAGGATTTGCGGACAGTCACAGGTCTAAATTAAGTATACTGATCAGGGCAAGCAGCCCTGACGTAGCGGGCTAATCTAAAACAGAAATAGTCAGGAAACTGTGAGAATAACATGAAGTCTAGAAACAAAAGTGCAAACACCAAAAGGAAAGGTCGAAGGGTCCAGGGTGGCCGAGTAGTTGTAAATTGCCTGAAAGGGACCTGCGCCCTCAGCTGGCTAGATATTAGCCACATTGGTCAGGGCAGAAGAGCTTTGTTAGCAGAGCTAGTGAGCCAGGACAGAAACAGACTTGAGCGGGCTCCCAACGCCTATTTCTGCCGGAACTGCGGCACACCTTGCCAACAGAATAGATGAAAAACCTGGTAGTCGTAACTGGAACTTACCAGGTGTAGAGTATGCACTCGAGTCCGTTGGGGAGTCAGGGGGCGGGCTTAATTCTCCTCCGACTTCTTCAGCTGTCGGAATATCCGCACAGACATCGCTGGTACGCGGAGCGGAGGGGGAATTGCTTCTGCCAGGCGTATCGACTTGTGTCGCCCATGTGTTGACAGGCTGCTCAGTCCCTGAAGCCAGCATCAAAAGATTCGCAGCTGACCTGCTCGCCTCTGCCAGTTCAGAGGCTGCACATGCATGATGGTGACCCGAATTGGGAGTAAACGGAGACGAACTGTTTGTTGGCCTAGGCCTGGCAGCAATTTTCTGGCTCAGATTATGCTCCCCATCGCATGTGTCCGGCTCAACCTCAATGCCGGCATCGATGGCCCCCCCTGGCAGGCCTCCTTCCTCTGGGGTTCCTGACTTCCATCCAAACCGTATGGCTCATTGCCATCTTGCATCCCCCCAAGCTTGCGTTTACCACTTTTATTTGCTCGGGCCCAGAATGCTTTCTTTAGGTCAGTCTCCCGTTCTCCTTGGCTATTAGACCTCAAAACCCGAGTGCCCAAGTTAGCACAAGGGACACAAGCTTGGATACCAGAAGAGTCTGGCTCTGATTCACCAACGTCCGCCCAATAGATGCGGTGTGTTTGCCAAGTCTTTTTTGTGGTAGAACAGCTCTTGGTTGTCCTTGATGAGGTGGTTGGCTTTGCGGCCGCAGCTGATGACTCTGGCTGGTGGCCATCTGAGCTCTATCCATCATCGCTACTGGTGGACTTATCATCCAAGGCGTCTGGAAGGAGGCCCTGGTTATCACTTGGAGCAAACCTGATGTCACCAGGAGGAGGAGTGCTATCCTCTGTATAATTCCTTCGATGGCAACAGAAGAGCAGATCCATTGGTTCTCTTGGCGGGTTAAAAGACCACCATATGCGGACAAGTCGCATATTTGTGATTTGGATCATTTCAGCAAGCCGCAGCGGCTCCTCTGCATCTTCCTGCAGCACACGTGTATCCTGTATTGTCGTACCAATATGCATATGAAATCCGAGTCCCAGTGCCATGGTTTTGTCTATGCCCGCTAGCAGGTTCGTAAAAGAGGGCTCAGTTAGCTCCCTCCAGTAAACATGTCCACGACTTTGCCACTGGATCTTGTCCATCCCGACAGGAAGTGGGCTGCTTGAGCGGACTACGGATGGCTCATCTATCCAGAGACGAACAGACTGCGGACCGGCGAGACCTGCAGGAGCTGTAGTAGCATATATAGTACATCTTTATTGCGGACGCTTGGGGATAACTTACGATCATTTCTGGCAGGGGTGAGGTCTACAACCGGAACAGCGGCAACAGGTGCTCTCAACATGTCTCTTAAGATACACTGATGATTTTTTGCTATATCCATTAGCAAAAAGTCGAGGCATTCAGTAAAACGTTCGCCACTGGGGTTATCAGCCTGCCAGAGTCCCGACCTCTGCCTAACAGGCCGGAGAGTAAGAGCATGTGCCTGGATGGCCGCCCATTGTGCTGCACTACTCTGCTTCCACCCTGGGATCGTGTCTTGCTCCATCTTATGTTTCATAGCATTTCGCCAAGCTTTATACTACTGACAATTGGTTCGTGGGTGGGGGAAGCAGCAAACGTGCTTATACCAGGTCACATCGCCGTCGTTTTTAAAGGACACTGATTTTTCGAAACTGAGACCAATCTTTGAGGCTGCTATTGTAATAGTGATCGGGGTGGGGGGTGGTTGATGGATCAGAAAGAGGCTGTTTTTTTGAGGGATTTAAATGTTCACTCAGCAGATAGAGGATTGCCGCTAGTCGATGCTGGTACTTTTGAGGATAGGGGATTGTGGAAGATCCGAAAATAATAGAGCGGGCCGGGCGGACTGTAAAGGGAGTTCTGCGGATGGTAATGGCTGTGAATAGGTTATTGGCTAGGGAAACGCAGATAGGTAATCTGAAATGAGCTGAGTATACACTATGTAACGACCCTATAGATAGGTAGCTACAGTGAACTAAACTCACCACGCTCCGCGCCCTCTACACCTCCAGTCATTGAAATTACAACTCCACGTCGTTCAGTGCACGATCCCCCCTCGCCCCCTAACTTCTCCTGCCTTTCAGGCTTCGCGTCCCTGATCCCCCATCGTC